>Ga0233427_10000468_pt1 | contig 51730 bp, 43 predicted proteins | sample SI_118_April2016_5_FD_179885 | JGI IMG/M metagenome (GOLD analysis project Ga0233427, IMG submission 179885) | Seawater microbial communities from Saanich Inlet, British Columbia, Canada - SI_118_April2016_100_MG | ecosystem: Environmental > Aquatic > Marine > Inlet | place: Canada: British...
ATAAGATTGAGAGGTGGAAATCTCCCAACCATTCTCTGTCGAAACCGACTCTGTCCTGCCATTCGCTAAAGTTAGCGACCCACTCTTCCCATGTCTTAGGTAGTTCTGCCATGTCACTCGGAGGAGGCTTCCACTAATCATGGATTTGCGAACATGTTCGTGCCAACATGTTCGCTAAGGACTTCGCCGTCTGATTTCATCAGCAAACGAATGAACAATCGCACTCTCAATTCGTTGTAATTGAGCAGATAAAGTGGACTTTGAGATGCCTAATAATTCGGCCATTTCTGTCAGTGTAATGCGCCTTTTGACGTCATAGAACCCTTCTCTTATGGCGACGTCAAATACTTCTCTCTGTCTTATTGTGAGCAACCTAGAAGAAATACTTCTGGTGGAAATCAATCGGTGAGGAATGTTTTCTTCCTTGAAGAGGTCGATCAGAGTTCTGACTTTTTCTCTTGAACATTCGAATGTCCAGTCGACCCAACCATCTCTTACCTCGAACGGAGTATGAGGGATTATCCCTACCTGTTGCATTGGTTTTAGGAACCCACCACCTTTAGCTCCGATTACTACTCCATATCTGTTGGAATCAACAATTCGGAAGTCTTCGATTCCAGTGTGGGATATCAGAGTGTTGGCAATATCTTCAGAAGAGCTTACCTTTGCAGTGCCACGACCTTTGGAAAGAGGCATGTGCTCTTCAATACGCAGTATCGAAGACGGATGTTTCCTAGTAACATCTCCTGCCCAATGACCTTCCGGTAATCGGACTTCAATGCGCATTTGATGTGCTGTCATCATGATTGTCTTAGGGCCTGTACTATTCAATCTCACCGCTATCACTCCAAAGGCGACATCATACGAACATCTTCAGCAAAATTATGCATGATATTCTTTTCAATTAAGTGCATCATTTCACAAAGTGAAGATTTACTCATACTCATTTGAGTCGCTAGGCCTGTAAGTGTAATTTTTCTAGGTTTGTCATAATACCCATTGTATACTGCTGCATCGAACACATCGCGTTGTCTAGGCGTTAGTAGTCTAGCATCCTTGTGACTTCCGAAGGCGACTATTTCAAACCGTAATCCGCAGTCTAGTAGAGCGTTCTTGGTTTTCAATGCCCCTTCTCTATCGGTAATGAAGGACCAAGTTGCATGTCCTCCTTTTATGACATAAGGAGTTTGTAATATTTGGCCACATTTACGAAGAGGTAAGTGCATAGAACCTTCACCTTCTACAATTAGTGACAGCTCGATATTACGATCCAGTTCCTCGTGAATGGAGGTGATTGTGATACATTCACTGCCTTGTAGCATTTCGAGAGCAGTTTTCGATGCAGGCCCCTGTATCAATATTCTAAGAGCCGCTTTTTCATCGTCCAGGAACATCTGTTCTTGCACCTGAATGAATGTATCATCTCTCATAGCCGTTATCTTACCTGCCCAGTTACTTTTCGAAAGTATGACGTCGATTAACAGCCTGTTAGTAACCATCTCTCTCAGCACTAGTTCGGTCATGGAGTACATACGGTTTCGGCGAACATGGGTGCACGAACATGTTCGTGTCTAATTTCGTATGCCCTCATTCCTCAAACATTTCGATGCGGACAGATTCGGTAATCAAGATGAAAGTTAAGCCCACTCCGATAGCGACAACTATCACAACAACTTCATCAGTTGTGAAATCGTTGTTCTCAGATTCTTCAACAGGTTGCTCTTGACCTGCTACCGAAATAGTTTGACTATTCCAGTGATCCATACTGTTAGCACTTGAATCACCGTTTACAGCATTTGCGAATAAGTAAAAAATCACGTTTTGATTAGTGTTAGACGGTGCGGTCCATTCCAAAACCCATTCTCGTATATCATTGCCAGCAGGGGTATGTGTCGCCTGTTCATCGACAATTTGGACCATGCCATCAACAGCTGTAAGTTCCCCTGTTGATGCTCGTAGATTGAACCCGCCACTGTTTATTCCTTCCGAGTCTGGGCCAGTCATATTGACATAAATCGTGTAAGTTTCTTCTGCTGTCCAATTAACTGGAACTCCTTCAAATGTGATAGTTGTATCATCAGAATAAGTGCCATCACCATGACAAACACAGCCTGAATCCACAATCGCTCCTGTGATTCCGTTACTGTATCCTTGTGTCATCGGGGCTAAGAAGATCAAACTGAATATAATCAGACAATACCTTGCTCTCATTGTCAATCCCAAGGCATTCTCCTCTACACAATTAGCCCGAACATGTTCTGATGACAGTTATTCTTCTTCATTGCAGTATTCTTCAATCAGCTCACAAACATCAATTCCAATTTCCCATGCAGATTTTGAAATGGTGTATTTTGACTCACCTTCGACAACAATATAGCCATTCCTTCCATTTTCAGTCTCACCACAAAATATCGAACAATCGACATCGACAGTTCCTGCTCCTGGTATGTCTACTCGGCAAAGACCTTCGCTGAAGTATTGGTAAACTCCTTCATCCGTAGCAATAAATTCGACAACTCTCGACTCTTGATCAGTCATGTCGAATTCGTTGATGCCATAGTGAGGGATGACAAAAGTCTCGGGCACGTAGTGACTCCAATCTGTTGAATTGAAGTACATCCTTACCTTGTCTCCTTTGTTTATTCGCAAAATGCTAGTATTGAAATCAATACTAACTTCTACCCAACCATCATTCTGGCCTAAATCAACTTGACAGGTATCTCCTATCAATACAGTACCATCGCCACAAATCTTTGATTGTGTCGAGTAGGAAGGCGTGAAGATTAGTGCTGATGATACAATCATCATTACCACAAATAAATGGTATCCTTCGCTAACCTTCACGCCAACCACTTTCCGATTAAGCCTCCGCATCGTATACTGTAGAGTTTGTATCACCTGTGACTTCTATGATACCTACAGCACCTTTGTGGAAAGTCCTCGTAAGTGCGTGATCTACTAGTATGTAATTAGCAGGGACATCGAAGTAAACATCTACAACAAGCGCTCCCCCAGGAGGAACAAGTAAAGTTTGTACGCTTTCCATAGGCGCAGTCTCTAAGTCTGCTAGGTTGTATGCATAATCGAAAATTTCTCCGATTAAGTGGAATGAAGAGACAGTATTTGGCCCTCCAACTCCGAAGTAAATCCTCATGCTTTCTCCGACATTTGCTTTGATTGTATTTTCACCAGTGAAGCTTGCGAAGCGTCCGTTGAAGACAACGTAGGTAGGGTTCTCTTCGAATAATGCATTATCATCAAACTCTTGATGTCCATCTGTTCCTGGTCTCCACTTTGTGTAGATATCACCCTGCATGATGTAAATTTCTTTATCCACTTCAGGAAGAGGTGTTTCCGGCTCGATCAATATCATTCCATACATTCCCTTACTGATGTGTGTTGGAATATCTGGTGTCGCACAATGGTAGACGAATAGTCCAGCATGCAGTGCTTTGAAAGAGAATGAGGTTGTTTCTCCCGGTGCGGTACCAGTTGCCTCAGCGCCTCCGCCTTGTCCTGTTACAGCATGGAAGTCCACATTGTGATGCATTGTACTGTCAGCCCTATTGCTGAAATGAACGTGTACTGTATCACCGACTCTTGCTCTGAACATTGGTCCAGGCACTGTACCATTGTAAGTCCAGTAAGTAAAAGTGGTTCCATCCTCGATTTCAGCAGTCAATTCAACCGCTTCCATGTGTATGTGTACGTCTGTCGAGTAATTACGATTTACAGGTGCTGGCATATCGAAAGGATCTCTTGAAATGTCATCTGTATCAACTTCTAAGGCTGGTCCAATCTCTTCAACATAATTTGTTCCTTGATTGTTACCTCCGTTGCCTATTACGATATTACCTTCCATGCCGCCTGCTCTATGCCCAGGGACACTACAGAAGTATGCAAACGTCCCTTCACTTGTGGCGATGAAGGTTATTGTGTCTTCACTGCCTTCAGAAGTTAGTTGTGCAGTTGCCTCATTGTAATATTCAACAACCAAATCGTGAAGGTTTGCTTCACCCATAACTAAAGTTAGGCTTACCTTGTCACCGTTGGCAACGATAAGACCCGGATTCGACACACCGTCTATTGCGCCGCCAACTCCGACGAATGCCATGTTTTCAGCTCTTAACGTGTAACTAACAACATTGTAATCAACTACACATTCATCATCGACATCAACTGTTCCTGCTCCACATTCAATGCTATCTTCTTCACCACCAAAACAACCAGCTAACGACGTTATCAATAGTAGTAAAGCAATCATTACTGCTGAATTATTTTTCATATTCCAAGTCTTTCTATTCATGTACTCACCAAATTTCGTTCTTGTTGGGCCGTATGCTAACAAGATACTAATGGCAAACCGAACATATTCTGTGTTTTGGAATAGCGGAATATGTTGGTAAAACATCTCCCATTTTTGGGACAAACATTGCTTATTCTTCCTCAAGCGTTAGAGGGAATGTTGGTATGACTTCGAAGTTATTTGGAGGTGGTGGGGAAGTTGTTGCCCATTCCAAAGTAGATCCGTCCCATGGATTATCTCCTGCGTCTTCTCCATGCTTAATCGAGTGCCAGAAATTGTAAAGGAATATGAGTTGAGCTGCGAATACAACAAATCCTCCAATGGATGCTATGAAGTGAGATACTTCCCATCCTGCACTCTCTTGATACAGATATATTCTCCTTGGCATATCAGTCAATCCAAATAATGGAATCCATGTTAGATTTATTCCAAAGAATGTTAGCCAGAAATGCCACCATCCAAGTTTCTCATTCAACATTTTTCCAAACATTTTCGGGTACCAGTAATAGATTCCACCCAACGTCATTACTGCCACTGCTCCGAGTGTGTAGTGGAAATGGGCCACGATGTAGTAAGACCCTCGAAGATTTACATCCATTGCAACACTTGAAAGATATACACCCGTAATTCCTCCAACGAGGAATATTCCAATAGCTCCTGCCACGAATACTAATGGCAATTTAGACCAATCTGGCTTTGCTTTGTAAAAAGTAGCAAGCAGTGAGAGGTAAATCAGTCCGAATGGTACACTTACCAATTCAGTACCAATTGTTTCCAATTTCCTAAATGTTGGATTGATACCAGTGATGAACATGTGATGTGCCCATACAAGAACAGAGATGACTGATGCTACAACTAGTGACCAGATGATTATCTTTCGACCATACAACGGGCGCTTGACAAACGTAGGTATGACTTCCATTGCCATTCCTAAACCAGGTAGTAACACTACATACACCTCAGGATGGCCAAAGAACCAGAATATGTGTAGCCACCATGTCGTTCCATCGATTGAAGGGTCGAAGAACATAGTTCCAAACAATCTGTCACCAACTAACATTAGAACTGCTGAAAGAAGTGCAGGGAATACCGCAAGCATCAAGATTACAGTGAACAAGATATTCCAAGAATACATTGGCATCTGCATTATGCCCATTCCTGGACATCTCCATCGTAGAATGGTTACTAAGAAATTGATTGTAGAGAATGTTACAGAGAGAATTAACAGAATTAAACCGGCACCGGCCAAACTAACTCCAAGGCCAGGACTGTATGTCATACTGGTTAGCGGACTGTAGAATGTCCATCCTACGTCTGCAGCGCCTCCCAAGAAGAAACCACTAGCAGCAACAAGTCCGCCAAGAAGAATAAGCCAAGCAGACATTGCATTCAACCTTGGGAATGCCATATCTTTGGCACCTAGTTGAATCGGAACTATGTAATTTGCAAACGCAAAAGACATCGGTGATACTGCGAATAGTACCATTACCGCCCCGTGCATCGTAACAGCTTCATTGAATAGTCCACCTGTCATGAAATCATTTTCGGGAACAATCAATTGAATTCTAATTAGTAGCGATAGTGCTAATCCAATGAATGTGAAGATTATCGTAATCCACAAGTATAGCATTCCTATATCCTTGTGATTTGTTGTAGTCAACCAATGTTTAATCACTTCCATGTCGACACTTGAATTCTTCATAATGAGTACTACAGTAATCACCACCAGTCCCAAAATAGTGAGAATTATTAGCCACCATGCTAGATTCGTGAAATCAATAATCGGTCCTCCGTCAGAATTCAAACCTTCAACTTCTATCACTTCGGAATTCCATGAATCTCCATCTTTAGTGTCGTCTCCGTCTACAGAATTAGTTAGTAATGTAAATGTCACATCGTTTGTGTCATCTATAGGTGCTTGCCACTTTATTTGCCATACACGCTGATCATTTCCATAATCAGTATGAACAATTTCTTGGTCATCTCCTTGCCAAAACTGGGTTGTGTTATCAATTACAATAAATTCTCCATGAGATGCCCTGAGATTGAATCCACCAGAATTAACTCCACTCTCAGCAGGACCGCCTGTAAATGATATTGTGAGGTTGTAGACCTCACTTCCGTTGTAAACTTCAGGTAGGCCTTCTAGAACCGGGCTTACATCGGAATCTGCACCCCCGTGACATAAACATCCAGAATCTACTGAACTGCCTCCAATTCCTGTTGGCATTGCAGACATGCCTTGTAACATCAAAGCGCCAACAAGTATTGCAAGAATCAAACTTTTCTTCATCACAATCCACCTCCTGAATACCAAGCATCGAAATCATCCTTTTCCATGACTTCAAGTTCTCCTACCATCAGTGCATGCTCATCGCCGCACAACTCGTAACATCTGATTGGGTAAAGTCCGGTTTCTTCAGCTAGAATCCATCCAGTGTTCGAACGACTTGGCAGTGAATCAACTTTGATTCTATGTTCTGGTAGTGCGAATGAATGGAATACATCACCGCCTATCACTTCGAATACTACTGGAGTATCAATTGGAATACGTAATGGTTCGCCAACAGCACTAGTGTAAGTTATTCCATTTGGATATTCATATTCCCAGTAATATTGCCAACCAGTAATTTTTACTGTAAACGAATCCTCTTCCAGTTCTGGATTTTCAAAGAAATCGATTGAACTGAAAGTAATTTGAGATAAAATCAGTAAGAATGCCGTAATTACGAAAGTAAAGGTCCAAGCAGTTTTTACAGATCCTCTTTCAACTGGAATAGATCCAAGGGTTTGGAAATCAGTAGGAGTTTCTTCTACAGAGGTAGTCATCAACCAAATGAATATTGCATAAACAATAACTGCAACAATCATGCCAAGAGACCAGTATGTCAAAAACAATTCATCGTATACTTCTGCATGCGCACCTGTTCCTGGAGATTGGAACCACTTTATGATTGCAAAGAATGTTATCATTAAGGGGATTATTGCAATCACTGCTAAGATTATGGGCTTCTTCTTTGTCATCAAATCACCTCCAGATAAACTATGGAAAACAACAGTAACCATACTACGTCAACAAAATGCCAGTACCACACAATTGCTTGGAATGAATCTCTACGCCCATCTGAATAATGACCTTTCATGTGAAGGTTGTAAACAATGATGAGTGATATTATACCGATTAAAACGTGAAATCCATGAAGACCTGTTAGTGCATAAAATGCAGTTCCATATGGGTGAGAGGACCAAGTAAAACCAGCATTTGCATATTCGTAAGCTTGCACTAATAGGAAAATTGTACCGAAGAGAATTGTAATTCGTAAGTGTCTACGACTGGTTTCAAGCCGACCTGAATCATGAGCGTGTAGTGCAAAGTGTGCAACAATTCCAGAACTCACAAGTAAACATGTGTTGAAGATTACAAGTACCATATTATGATGGACATCACTTGGTGGCCAAGTCGCAGAAGATATAGCGCCGTCCCACGATATAGTGTGCCATTTAGCCCAAAACCAGAATGCGAAGAATCCGCCAAAAACGATTACTTCAGTAATAATAATCCAAACCATGGCCCAAGATACATCTCCCATTTTTTCATCGCTTATTTCACGATGTTTCCACATGGCAACATCCTCAGTAATCCACATCTTAATCGATACTAGCAGAAGCGGAATTCCGAACAAAGCAAACGGCCAAGCCAACAATGCAGCGAGAGTCAACGTTACACCGAGTGAAAATAAGATTGGGACTGGGCTAGAATGAACTTCCCCAGGGTCGCCATGTACACCCATGTTCGCTCTCCATGCCGATTTCTGAACAATTGAATCATCACCCATAGTTTACCCAAAGTAGTAATCAATATGTGCTATTACCCGAACATGTCAGGACAACACGACTCGTACTGCTGTCTATGGTAGTAACATGCGAGTGGACATTTCTATCGTAATCTTCATGCTTTCCCTCGCAGTATTTCTCGCATTATCCCCGATGCTACTTTTTTCACATTCCAACCAAGAAAGTCAGATTACTAGTGAGGACCTTTCTCAACCACAAAGAGACGCTCTCGAAGCGGGTCCATTTACTAAGCCTGGACAAGAAGACGGGATTTCATTAACAGGGGCACTGTTAATCGATGGTGATCTATTCATTGCTGGAGAATTCACGGGGAATCACAAATTGTCAAATTACAGCCTTGACAGCGAAGGTTCTAGTGATTTGATGGTGGCCAGGTTAGATGCAAATGGGTCATGGAATTGGATAGTAACTTTAGGCGGTGAAGGAATTGATAGCTCGATAACGTTGGAATTAGTTGATGGGAGAATCTCAGTTAGAGGTGCTATTTTCGGAGAGGTCGAATTTGGCAACTGGACAATCGGCGACAATGATACAGCGGGTAATCAGGCATTTGTTGGAGATATTTATGCGGAAAATGGAGACTGGCGAACAGCCCAAATTGATCCTTATGGAGATTTATCTTCTGATCCGGCATTATGGTGCGGATGGTGATTTCTCACTCAACTTCTTTGCTAGGCATTCGTTTTCAATAACCGACCACCCGTAAGCATGCGCATCATCTCTATCTCTTTGTGTGATAGCATTATTTTTGTGCATCCAAATCATCTGAATATCTCCCCAGACTTCCATTCGCTGCGATGCTAATTCGAACCACTTTTCTTTTTGTGTCGTATCCATAATCTGGATTAGGGGCACGTAGTTTCTTATTTCTTCAACGCTACCAAGTATTGGTAATTCGTTGAAACTTTCACCTGCATGGTCAGGATCAACAAGGTGGAACCTCCAATTTGCATTTCGGAGAGAACCAATTGTGTGAATCCAAGCCTTCTCGTTCGCAGTGTAATCGCCTACAAGGGCTACTGCGTTGTAATCAAGGGCCATTTCTACTAATTCTTCGTTGGGTATTGGGTTTAGAGCCATGCGATAGCATCTGCTCATGGTACCTTGGTTTTGAGGCGAACATGTTCACTTGACATGTGTTCTATCATGGCGAGTTACTTCACCAGTTCTGACATCGATAAGTTCTGCAAATGTCTGGACACTATCTTCTCCAACAATTACTCCAGGGAGGTAGCCATCACAAACTCCGGATGCTGCAAAGATTGCATCATCTGAGCGACAAAGATCGGTTGCGTCCCACAAGCGTGTCAAATCATCATCGACCATTTTCTCTGCTCGCTTTTCCTCTTCATCAGAACGGAAGACAAGCCTTCCTTCGAATACACCACCAATTCCGCGCAATGCGGTAGCGGTAATCACTCCCTCAGGAGCAGCACCAATTCCTAGAAGCATATCGTATGGTCCATCCGGTCTTGCTGCCCATATTGCAGCAGATACATCTCCATCACCCATCAGGTGTAATTGAGCGCCTGCTTCTCGTATTTCTTTGAATAAATCAGAATGCCTCTCTCTATCTAGTGCTACAACTTTGACTTCCGACATGGGCTTGTCAAGTACATATGCCGCTTGTTCTAGATTGTAGGTTACCCCTCCATCAAGGCTGACATGGCCTGCTAACTCAGGGCCAGCAGCAATTTTATCCATGTAACAGTCTGGTGCATGGAGTAGTGTTCCTCTGGGCGCTGCTGCTAATACAGCAATAGAGTTAGGTGAATTATCAGCGCAGTTGTTAGTACATTCTAGTGGGTCGACTGCAATGTCAATTTGTAGCGCGCCCTCGATACCTACTTGGTTTCCAAGTTCTTCACCAATGAATAGCATAGGTGCTTCATCTCTTTCACCTTCACCAATAGCGACCCTGCCATCGAAAGGGACTTTGTCGAATGTACGACGCATAGCCTCTACAGCGGCAGCATCAGCAGCATTCTTGTCGCCTAAACCACGCCACTCGGCGCTTGCTATTGCCGCTTGGTCAACGGCTTCTAGGAAGTGGTGTGCTAGGTCAGCAGTACGTGCCATGTTGTGTGCGATACGCGTCCCCTCCATCAATCAAGCGGGTCATTCCGCTTTGTGTTTCTCTAGGACTACAATATCTGAAATGCGAGTTTCAGGGTATTGTCCATCTTCATCTTTCTCAAAAGATTTGACCATGTCAAGCGCACACAGAAGGCCTGCTGCAACTCCGGTGAGTGCCTCCATTTCGATCCCAGTTCGATAATGAGCACTCACTTCAACAGTACAGCGGAGGGCTAAATTTTCCCAAGCCCAATCCACCTTACAACCTTCAAGAGGTATGGGGTGGCAATGAGGTATGATTCTAGGGGTTTCTTTCACGGCCTGAATTGCAGCAATAGTAGATGCTTCAAGAACATCTCCTTTCTTGACATTTCCAGAAGAGATTGCATCTTTTGATGATGATGAAAGGTGTACTAAACCGGTGGCTACCGCTTTCCTGTGAACAATCGGCTTTCCTCCAATATCTACTACTGCCTGGATACTCTTTTCCATTTTTTCACCCCAATCCTGCTTTCCATGATGCCCCACTAGGCTTGACTTCTTTTTTCCACAGAGGGGCTTGCCGTTTCAGTTCATCGATTAACCAAGAACATCCTTCAAACGCTTCTTTTCTATGAGGGCTAGCAACATGTATTGCAACAATATTCTCTCCAGGCCCGACAATTCCAGTTCGATGGGACATAGCAACTGAGTGTAGAGCAAAATTCCCGATGGCGTTTTGTGCTAACGTTTGGAGGGTGTCTGATAATTTATCCTGCCAAGCATCGAATTCTAGTCGAAGTACTTCTTCACCTTCATCCATTCCCCTAGTAATTCCTACAAATGAAACAATTGCGCCACAACCATCTGTATTCAAGTGTGAACGTAATTCCTCAGTATCGAGGCCTTCAGGGGCTTCTTGGATGAAAATATGCCCCTGCATAATGAGTCCCAGAACAGCCGCATCCTTGAAACCATCCTCGGCCATGAGAATACCATGGCGGACGATGACCCAATCCATGTCATGGGGGCGGGCCTTTCCGGTCTTGCCGCTGCCATAACACTGGCTAAGGCGGGTGTTGAAGTTCATGTACATGATATCCGAGAAGATTCAGGTAAACGCTTTGATGGCGATTTTCAAGCACTAGAAAATTGGTCGATGGATGTTGACTTTTTCGACCAACTACGTTCATGGGGATATGATCCAAGTGAATTCAAAGCCACCGAATTTAAAGTGGTAGATTTAGTCCATCCTGATGATAAAATTACAAAAACACAATCTCCTAAAACCGCTTATCGGATTGTTGAGCGAGGAACTTCTCATGATACAATTGACCAGGGCTTCAAGCGTATGGCCATTGCGGCAGGCGTGAACCTACATTACAAAAGCCGAGTAAAAGAAGAGGATTGCCAAATAATTGCATGTGGTCCAAAAGGGACAAGTGCGGTTGCTTATGGTGAGATATTCCATACACGTCATCCAAACCATATCGCATTCCAACTGAATGATAAATTAGCACCTGGAGCTTATTCGTATATGATTATCATCGATGGCGTTGGCCTAATTTGTACTTGTTTGTGGCGTAAGCAGAAAGGTAGCGAGAGATTCCTCAATGAGACAATAGCATGGTACCAAGAACATTATCCCGATATTGATATGAAACCAGTAAAGAGAGTCGGCGGCAAGGGTGATTTTACTATTAACAAAAATTATTTCCAAGACGGGCGATACTATGTTGGCGAATCCGGGGGTTTACAGGATTTCATGTGGGGCTTTGGAATGAGGATGGCGGTATGGTCTGGTCATTTAGCAGCACAAGATATTCTTGGAAAGTGCAATTACGAAAAAGAAGTTAGAAAGCAACTGATGCCATATGTTCGAACCTCGGTTAGTAATCGCTTCTTGATGAACCGGGTAGGGAATCGGATGTTCAAATTCATGTGTAATTCGTGGGTGAAGAGCCAATCGAAGAAGGGTGACGGATTAATTTGGATTGGCAAATTGTTCAGACCAAAATGGTACAAAACAATGCTGTATTACATAGTCAGCCCATTTATGCTCAAGCCAGATTCGAAAGCGATGGGAAGAGGGGTGCGTCGTTTGCCATTTAGGAAAGCAAAGAAGAGGGATGTTTGGAAACAATCAGAAAACGCCCAGATGGTTGGTGAAAGATGGAATCACGTTAGACGCTCTGGTGGCAATACCTCGTTTGACGAATCTAGCGATTGACTCATTAAGCCGACCCTATTGGCAGAAAGTATGAGCGACCTATACGGACTCAAACTTGAACCAATGCCAAACCGTCTAGTCAACTATGGTACCACAGACAACGGTGTCGCAGTAATCGAATTAGCATCAGACTCTGCAGGTGCTCCTCTAGAAGGAGATGCTATGGGTCCTAACACTTACACACACGGAATGATGTGCGATATTGATACTGCAGTTATCAAAGCACGTTTCGATGATAATGTTACAGTGATTGTAATCACTGGAAACGGTGCTAAGTTCTTCTCCGCAGGGGCATCTATCCAGATGCTAAACAGCGTAACTCCTGGTTTCAAGTACAATTTCTGTCTTCACGCAAACGAAACACTATCTCGTTTCGAACAGACATCTAAGTTGGTAATTTGTGCAATGAACGGACACGCTGTTGGTGGCGGACTTGAAATCGCAATGGCTGCAGATATCAGAATCGCTCGCAAGAATGCAGGAAAGGTTGGACTTCCAGAGATCAACCTTGGTGTTCTAGCAGGAACTGGTGGAACCGCTCGCCTCACTCGCCTAATTGGTAAGGCTAAGGCTCTAGAGATGATGGTTACAGGAGAACTAATGTCCTTCGAAGACGCAAAAGATTGCAACCTAATCAACCACATTTGGGAAGGAGACGCTGATGAATTCCGCCGAGACGTCCTAGATTGGGCTAGCCAATTCACTCTGCCAAACAAGGCAACAAAGGCTGTTGGAAACATCAAGCGTTCTTGCCAGACTGGTCCAGAGATTCCATTCGAGTATCATCTGGCACTTGAGCGTGAACTACAGGCTGCTCTATTCGGTAGCAGCGATGCTAAGGAAGGCATCGCAGCATACGTCGAGAGAAGAGTCCCGAGTTTCGAAGGCAAGTGAATATTAGCCATTGCACTGCATTTGTGCAGTAGTTTTCAAGCACACGAAACTGTGTTTTCTGTAAATTATAGTCGAAGATAAAAACAAATTCCGGCAAAAATTCATTCCAATTCGGAACGATGTTTTGAAGTCCTAAAGCAAGGTCGCCAAGTTTGATGGCGACCAAGTACCATGTCCCTGCTGATGTTCCAGACGAGCTCATCGAGACTTTTATCGATAATATGGATGCAGCAACTTGTGGCACAGGTAAGATGAATTTATTTGCTTGCGACCAAAAAATCGAACATCTAAACGATGACTTCTACGATGGTGGAAAAAAGATTCCCCTGTCGTCAAACAATCCAGAACACCTGTTCGAAATTGGGGCGAAGGCACATGCGGACGGAACCATAGGCGTTCTAGCAGGACAACTTGGACTAATCTCGCAATATGCAAGAGATTATCCAGACCTTCCTTACCTCGTAAAACTCAACTCTAAATCTCACATGGTTGGGACAGAACAACGTGATCCAGTTTCTCAAGCACTTTGGGACTTAGATGATGTGGCAGCACTACTTCATAATGGAATTAATGTAGTTGGAATCGGTTATACTGTTTACATCGGTTCTGAATACGAGCATGATATGCTTACAGAGGCAGCAACTTTCATCCGTCAAGCACACGAAATGGGAATGATTTCAGTTGTATGGATGTACCCTCGTGGTAAAGCGGTAAAGGATGAAAAAGATCCTCAACTAATCGCTGGTGCCGCTGGCGTTGCAGGATGTCTTGGTGCAGATTTCGCCAAAGTAAACTATCCGCGTGCATTTGAGGGAATGACACAAGCAAAAAGTCTTGGAATTGCTGCTGAAGCTGCCGGGCGCTGTGGAATTATTTGTTCAGGTGGAGGCTCACTGCCGCCAGAAGAATTCCTTGGAAGGCTAGTTGACCAGATGCAAATTTCAGGATGCCAGGGTGCGGCCACCGGAAGGAATATTCATCAAAAGACAACAGGCGAAGCGGTTAGAATGACTGCTGCATGTAAGGCAGTAATCTGTGATGGCTCTAGTTTAGAAGAAGCGCTTGCAATATTCAATGGACAATAATCATTGAACCATGCCGCAAGACGAACAGATACTAGCTACGACTAAGCCGCCACAAAACATACAAATGCCAGTATCACTAGCGATTGTAATTTTCATTTTGATCAATCAGTTACGCCTGATTAGATCGTTTGTCTGGACATTACCTTCAGAATCGATTAGAATTGGTTGACCCTCTTCCCATCCAGGGCAGTTATCAGAAACCCATGTGCGTGTAGCCCATTCGCAGATGTCATATCCGCCAGAAAGAATTCCAGAGCGCTTGATGTATCCAACCTTTACGATGTCTTTGTCCTTAGAAAGTACATTACCAAGTTGCTGGCTGGTTGTGCCATGTCTCATTGTACCGTTGATGTGTTCAAGAATTTCGGCTGTATTTCGTGGGCGGTCACCAAGGAATTTCTTGATTTTTTCTCTAATGCGTACTGTCTTCATTGGCTTTTCCTCCTAGTCATTCGGCCGTTTCCTGTGTGTCGGGCGGGCCGTTAACCCTAAGGAGCGAAGCAGCCCATATAATCATTATCCCGACAAAGCCTTCCAAGTTACATTAACTAACTCGAAATAACGTACAAATAGCGGTTTCTTTGTTAAACCGAGTTTAATAAATCCTTTCTCCAGTGGAAATGTGTAAGTAAATGTAACAAATTAATCTAAAGTAAGCAGTAATTTTGATATGTTCAGTGAGATTGGAGCGAATTGGTGACAATGGTGCGTAATCGAATACGGTCCACATACCAACGCAGAATCCTCGATTGGTTGGCTGATGGCGGTGGAACTGTAACCGAGGTATCTAATGCGCTTGGCCTGAGGATATCCCATGCTTCAGCAGCATTGAAACAATTGCGTAATTCGGGAGACGTCGTACGAGATGATCACAATATTAGAGGCTCCAGATATAGATTAACATCACAGGGGCTATCACGATTCGAATCAGATGGTCTCGCTAGATTAACTGAATTGGTATACTGGCCACCTCCACCCGGGGCGGCAGGAATTGTGCTTGCCAGAGATGGCTCAATGTTACTACTTGGTTACGCATCTCAACCAGCTGGACCGTTACTTGGCTTACCCGAAAGGCCGATGGATGAAGAAAGTGGAGTAATTGAAAACTCCACTGGAAATAAGGGGGACTCTATGTCTTGGCGTTGGGCTGTACAAAGAGGCGATGGGCCAATTTGGTGGGACCTTGAAACCCAACGTAGAGCAGAGGCTCCAACCGAAACAAGCCCTATGACGCTTACAGCTTGGATGGAGCGTCCGAAAGTGATGGGGATTGTTCGAGCACGAATACTAGAAGATTCGATTCCTTGGCCACTAGGGGTCGGAAGTTGGTTCACTTCTTTGCCAGATGGGCATTGGCCAGTGCTACCTCAAGTTTTACGGGATGGAGATGCGGCAATAGGGAGGGCTGGAAACTCTGGTCCACAAGTTCGCCCAAGAGGGGGAATACACGCTAGATTGGGACGGAGGACCGACCGTTCACAGATTGCTAATACGGCTTCGAATAATGCATTGACTATTATTGATGGAGATTTATTGTCCAAACCACTAACGCCATTGCCAAAAGAAATCCTTAGGCACTGGTTAGAACTTATTCATCCAAGACTTGGTAAGAAATCAATAACTGAACGCTATACTAGATTACTTGCTGACATCAAATCTTCAGCATCTAATGCACTGACTCGGAGGGTACTGAATGATTTTCCTGGTCGGAAATGGACGAATTCGTTAGATGATTTTATCGACACCAGATTCATATCGCGAATTGGTGGTGAATCCGTTCTACGGTTTGCTTTAGAGATTAGTGAAAAACCAATAGTTTTCGATTGTAGATGGGCACTGAATGAAATATTAATCAAACAATTTACCAGTGATAGTCGTTGCAGAATAATTATTTGTGAGTCTGCTGAAACCGACTTACCATTTGTCCTTACGTCGCTTGAAGGTAAAGGGAAATTCGATTTGGAAATGCCAGGGCGCTTGCATCTACCAATTAGTGTAAGTACTGAAATTCCAATTCCCAATGATTGGGTCGCTCCTAAATCACCACTTGAATTAGAACGTGGTGATATGTCAAAAGTAGATGATGCCAATAGTGAATTAGGGGCCATTTGGCAAGCGACTAGATTGAAACATGGAGATAGTGCATGGGCCGACCGCCATGAAAAAAACTACCCTCTAGCCTCTTGGATTGCTACGCCGGTAAGCGAACATGCGGCAAGATGGAGACGGATTGGAGGTAGTTTAAGCCCCAAATGGGCAAATCTGGCGGATCTGACAACCTTTGATGAAGAGGAACTTTGCGATTTGGCATTAGTTGAAGATGAGGCTCTTTCAATATTGATTGATAGAATCAGAGATAATCCACTCAACATCATTTCTTCAGATAAATCTCATCCTGCAATTGCTACTGTAATTTTACTCAGCCAGGAATGGTTCGAGGAAACTATCGATGTCAATGAGGCGTGGCTATCTCAGCCATTGAGGCTCGGCGAGGTGTTGCGTAAGAATTGGAATAACCACAACATCTCGCTTTTGGTAACGGCCTGCCCCTTCCATTCATTACTTCTTGAAGATAAAAAATTGGATAGAGAAGATATCTTGGCAATAATGGAGGATGTACATTATTCCCTTTGGATTCAAAAGTCAGCATCTTGGTTGACCACCTGTCTCGCATCAACTATGGGTAGAAATGCGTTATCAATGCTTAATCTACCTTGGCCAGCAATTCTGTACCAACAAAATATCTCTTCGGAAGATGTAACACTTGTTCACCACATGCCAGATGGAATTGGGAAAACTTCACTCTTAGATGTGCTAGATGGGATTCTTGCAGCCGAACAAGGGAAGCCACCTGCGCTTGGTCGCACACATCCGCTCGCAGGATGGTTATTCCAAAAGCATGTGCCAATGGTACCTATTGAGAATACGGATGACCCAGATATACATCTTGCATTACACCGGCGCTTTCAACAATGAGTAGCGCTCGCAACGACTTGACCGCACATGCAACATCGCACGGAGGGCGCAAGCCCGATGAACTGCGATACCAATGATGTGGTCACGTGCCATCGACGAAGACCAGGGTGACTCCTCGGAGAATGACCTCTGATGCAAACCGATGGACAATGTGGTCGGTAATGGGTCCTCGCTGGACGAGAGAGTGAGAGTGAGACAACCAACCGGCTGCACAGATAAGCCCTGACCCTGGGTCAAGCCTCCGAGGAGACAGTGACAGGGGCTGTTACGGGTCGGGGCACAGCTTTCTTTGCGATTCATTGAATAGCCATCCAAATCCAGTCGATTGCATGGCGAAGTTGGAACGCTGCTTAGTTGGCGGAACCTTCGATAGATTTCATGCCGGTCACCAGGCACTACTCAATACGGCATTAGATATTGCAGAATTGGTTGAAGTTTGGATTGCCAATGATGCCATGTCAGACGCGAAATCACCGTTCATTCAACCATTTGAGGACCGCCGAGAAGCAATTCTCGTATGGGCTGATGAACGGATTACTACTCATGAATTAACAGATGCAGATGGGCCGGCTCCATTTCGTAAAGATTGTGATAGTATCATCTGCACGCCAGAGACTTTAGGAAATTGCCAATCAATAAATGAAAAGAGGTTGGGTAATGGATTACTACCACTTGAAATTATTGAAGCACCTTACTGTATGGATGATGGTGGAGGGATTATTTCGAGCTCTCGGATTCGCGCAGGGTTGATTAATCGTGAAGGCAAACTGTGGTTAAACAATGATGAGAGGGCAAAAACATACCAATTCCAACCACAACTTGATGCTGAATTAAAAGAGCCTGCAGGTGAATTATTTCTTGGACCAGAGGATGTCCCCGAAGTAGCGATGTCTGCTGCCATGGAGCATATTGCTCCTGGGTCGTTAATTGCGGTTGGAGATGTTAGCGTTGCAACTCTTCTTGATATGGACATAGTACCTGATATTGCACTTGTAGATGGGATGACCAAGCGAACCGAATTAGAAGATAAAGTCGATTTATCTCCTTTTGATGTACTGATTAATTCAATTAATCCAGCCGGACAAATCACTCCATCATTGATAGATTCAATCGACGCCGCTTTGCATAATGACCAAACAACATGTATTGAGGTCGAAGGAGAAGAAGATCTTGCTCCAATCATCATTCATCTGCTCGCTCCACTTGGAACCAATGTCATTTATGGACAACCTGGCAAAGGTGTTGTTTTGAGAATCACGGAATTCGATGCGAAAGAACACTGTCGCAGAATATTATCGCGCTTCGAGGTGATAAATTGACACTTGTATCAGTTGCAGTCTGTGTTAGAAATGGTTTGGATTGGATAGATGGGTGTATGGAATCTCTCGTTAGTCAGAGCCACAGCCCACTAGAGATAATTCTAGTAGACGACGGTTCTACAGACGGTAGTACAGACAAAGTGAATGAATGGGCAAGCCACGAATTAGTCACGGCAATAACTCAAGATCCTATTGGCTTATCCGCCGGCCGTATGGCCGCTTTAGAATCTGCAAAGGGTGAATGGTTTGCAATTACTGATATTGATGTTCGTCCTGAAAAGGATTGGATTGAACGTATGCTTGAAGCGGCGCCGTCACAAAGTGGTGAGCAAGTTGTTGCAGTCACTGGTCGAACAATTTTTGGACAAGCAGACGATGTTATTTCACGAATTAGGTCAATAGAAATTGAATCTAAGTACCGCTCAAGACCTCGTAGAACCAAACTAGCGAATGGTCCCTGTTCTATGTTCAAGCGTGAAGTATTACTTTCACTAGGAGGATTTGACCCATCTTGGTATCATGCTGAAGACATGGAGGTTTCTCTCAAATTAGTCCAAGATGGTGGCACGATTGTCTATACTCCAAACGCAGTAGTCAATCACATACCGGAAACTGGGCTTCGAAGGTTTTTACAAAAACGCAAGAGAGATGCAAGAGCTCACGTGAGGATTCACCGTCGCTATAAAGGAGTGAAACACGATTTCATTGGTTCTTCATGGATTGTACTTTGGATGATACCGCTTGTTGCATTAGGTTCATTTGGAATTGCATTATATGTCCACAATTTATTGAATTTTGAGAAATTAGATTTAGAATCCTTTTACTTAGCACTAACAAAAGAGGTGATACTGATCTGTATTTTACCACTGTTTTGGCTATCGGCCTATTTACGGAGTAACCTTCCAAAGCGAAGGCTCAAAGGAATATTCATACTGATTACCTGGTCAATAGCACTATGGCAAGGCATCTTACTTGGGTATCTAGACGCATTATTACGTCGAAATGGACACTGATTACTCTTCGTTTTCAATAGTCGATAGCATACGTAGAACTAATCCTACAGCCATAACTGAGATTGCGATTGAATATACACCTGGGTCAATCCAAGCCATGTGAATGATTCCCCAATAGAAGTAGAATACAATACTTACAAGCATAGACCAAGTCCCCAGAATTAGTGACCATCCTCCCTCCTTTGGTTCAATCAAATCAAGGTACCACTCGCTTTTGACCATTGACATTATCCAGTTGCCAATGCCATCATCGCCAGCAAGGGAGCGAGCGCCAGTTCCAACAAAGAATAAGCAGCCTAGCATGAATATCGCATCACCGAGAACAAAAGCAGCAGCAGTATCTTTGTGGCCAAATGTAGCATTCCAAGTTTCGAATGTTAGAAGGCCACCCCAAGAGACATGATAGCTTGGATGAATTTGCCCTACAAGGTTTAGGATTGCTAGCATTAATCCAAGGCACCCTAGCCAGAAATACCAGTTTGCAAGAGTTCTCGAAGGCATTGTCAGAATTGACAACAAATCGTCCTCAGCATTCTCACCGTCATTGCTCATGGGCCGGTCCAACTGAGACGCGGTTAAGAGTCTTGGCATAGCCCCGTAGGGGCTTTAACAACTCAGAGTTGGCTCTGATGTCGATATTTTGCAGAGAATACTTCAGTCAATATTGGCTCTGCTTTTGCCATAATCTCACAGGGGTCAATATTGGTTGGAATGCATGAATTAATCTCTTTACTACGGCCATATCTCCCTCTGGAAATTGTTTTTGCAGTAATCAATCCGAGCATATCTAAATTCGATATTATTCCAGACACGCGCCTAGCGGTTAAAAATTGCTGGCCACTGTGTGCACAAGACTGTTTGTAGATATTGTAAACTTCACCGGTTTGGATATTCCGGAGTCCGTTTTTCTCGTTGATTAGTACCGATGCAAGTACTAACTTTTGCTGAGTTGGAAGCGTTCTAATCACAGGAGTAACTTGATCTGATTCAATCTGTGCCTGTGCAATACGAACATGGTTTTGTTCAACAACTTTAACTCCATCCTGCTCTGCCTTTTCAGTGGAAACTCTAAGCAGGTCGAGAGCACATCTTGCATCTCCATGCTCTTGTGCAGCCAGGGCCGCACACAGCTCGATAACCCCTGGGCCAATTGCACCTTTACTGATTCCAATCTTGGCGCGGGAACGCAAGATGTCCTGTAACTGCTCAGCATTGTATGGATTGAACACAATGTCCTGTTGTCCGAGACGACTTCTGACTCGTGGGTCTAGGAAGTCTGTAAATTTGAGATCATTAGAAATTCCAATTACACAAGCACGTGCGTTTTTCAATTCGGCATTAAGGTTAGTCAAATTGTAAAGAAGGTCATCCCCTGCCTTTTTGACTAGATGGTCTATTTCATCAAGAACCAAAACATATACTCCACCTCTTTGATTCATACGCTTGACCAATTCAGAGAATACTCTGTCTGTCGGCCAACCCGTAAATGGTATGTCATCCATTTCATGTTCCTCTAATAGAGCATTACCCAAGTGTGATAATACTCGATACTGAGTGTCAATTTGCCTACAATTAACCAATACTGGATGAACGAATCTACCTATCGCTTCACCCTTACGTTGCAATTGGTCACAGACGAATCTTGTAACCGCAGTTTTACCTGCGCCGGTGACCCCATAAAGAATCATGTTAGAGGGAATATCTCCCTTCAGAGCTTCAACTAAATTGAACGAAAGTTGGTCTCTTTCATAGTCTCTGTGAGGGAGGATTTCCGGTTGGTGAGTGTGACGCAGTACTTCCTTCTGCACAAAGAGAGTTTTTTGATTCAATATTCCATCGAAAATATTTCGCTTCAAAAAATAACACCTCCTCTCTTTTGTCATACACGATACAAGCCGGGCCCACACAGTGCGTGATGCCTACGGGGAGTCCGAGTCCGCCATATAACATTAGTCCTAAATTAGACTATTAGCGTAAGGATTTACTCACTTATTGGATTCCAATTGAAGGTATATAAGTGAGAGGGCAAATCTATCTTTTGGTTATTAAAAGGACTTACTGTGAACCTTATTTTTTCCCTAATCAGCCGAGGGTTGCCAAAATTAAATCCGTTCAATGAGATGAGATGTTCGATTTCATTTTCAACATTATAATCTATGAAGAAATAAAAGTTCACCGCTAAGAAATTGGAAATAGCGAGACAAAAATTTTGTAAAACTGCAACGAGAGATAAATAATACCAATTATAGTTATTTTCATTTAGTATTTTATTACAAAAGTTGCCCGTTTGAGTCCAATTTAAATTCCATACCATCGCTGCCATGGATTACATTTTCCGGAAAATCAGGGATTTCTTTCGTAAGAATCTGGTAATCAGAATCGATATATGTGTGGGTTACTACAATCTGCGTATTTGGATATTCAGCTGCTAAATTCATAATATCGCTCGGCTTATGGTGGTGTTCAGTTTGAACCCATTCGGGAACTCCCATCTCTACAATTGCAAAATTACATTCTCCTATCCGGTTCCATAATTCATCGCATGGCCCTGAATCTCCAGAATGGATCATCGACCATCCCTCTTCGTGACTTAGCATCCACCCATGCGGGTCGACTTCAGGGTCGTGGAGAACTTCGAAGCGCTCCATCTCCCAACCCTTTACTTCAGGTACATCGACCCAATTTATCGTTTCAATTATTTCTTCTAACGAGCCGGGGTATGCTAATTTACAAAGATGAGTGAGTCTTTCTTTTACTCCGCTAGACCCGGCAACAGTAAGGCTTCGCAAACCGTCTCTGTCGGATATGTATTTGCGTTCGAGTAAAAAGAAAGGGAATCCGAATACATGGTCGCCATGAACATGCGTTATGAGAATGGTATCGATGTCTGCGGGACTAATGCCTGCGATTCGTAAACTTGCTAATGCAGTGGGGGGGCAATCGACGATGATATGTCGGTCAATTGCTAGGAATGAATGGAGTCGGCCTGAAGGCAAGAAAGCATTGCCACTTCCGAGCAACTCCACTAGGACCATGGAAGTTGGAGGCACTTCAGGTCTAAGACATCATCGCACTAACATTCATCTATCGGGTCAAGGTGGCCGATGTTATCTGGTGTTTAATATGGCGAACTGGAGCGCGAAGAATCCATACATGTCTAAGATTACTGAGTGTTATATCCTAAACGGTGAAGGTTCAAAAAAAGAGACACGGCACATCGTTTTTGATTTGGGAGACTCAGGACTTGATTACAAGGTAGGAGACGCACTTGGCGTATTTGGAGAAAATCCTGAATCTACCGTTGACCTATTGATTGAAACAGCAGGTTGGGACAAAGACCAACTCGTTACCACTCAAAATGGCAAGAAAAGACTTAGAGATGCTCTAAAGAAGGATGTCGAAATCCACCGTGTCAATAAAAAGTACGTCAATTCACTTTCACAAAAGATATCCACTGATGGAATGAGAATTACAGTTAAACTCATTGAACGTTATAGAGAATCAGTTGCTGGTAATGGGTCTGCATGGATGGGTGGAGATACTCCGCTAGAAGCGGAATTGTTACCGTCTATTCCTGGAGACGATCCGACAGGGAGAGTTGAATCTATTACCGCAGATGGTAAGGCGATGGAAGACTACATCTGGTCTCGCGACTATATCGATGTCTTGAGGGATTTTGATGTAAGTTACACGGCAGAAGAATTTATCGAGCTAGCAGATAGGCTCAAGCCTCGCCTGTATTCTATTGCAAGTAGCCACGATGCGCACCCTGGTTTCGTAGAATTGACAGTTGCAATTGTTCGTTATTCCCACCATGGAAGGGACCGCGGCGGCCTTTGTACTGTGTACATGGCTGATGAAGTCGAAATCAACAAATCTGACGTAGGTGTCTTCATGTCACCGACAAAATCATTCGTTTTGCCTGCTGATACTTCAACTGACATCATAATGGTCGGTCCAGGTACTGGCATCGCACCTTTCCGTGCTTTCATGGAGCAACGTGTGCATGATGGTGGAACTGGTAAGAACTGGTTATTCTTTGGTGACCAATCTGAAAAGACTGAATTCTATTACAAGGATACAATTGAAGATTGGATGGATGAAGGAAATCTATACCGATTCACCACTGCTTGGTCACGTGACCAAGAAGAGAAAATTTACGTTCAACACAGGCTAAAAGAGCATGGTGCAGAAGTGTGGGAATGGTTCGAAAGAGGAGCATACTTCTACATCTGTGGTGACAAGACCTACATGGCAAAAGATGTCCATCGTGCATTGATTGAAATCGCAATGGAGCATGGCGGTATGTCACTTGATGATGCAACTTTCTTCATCGAGAAGACAATGATGCGTGAAGAAAAGCGTTACTTGCGTGACGTTTACTGATCACGCTTCTCCTTCAGGTGGAGTGGGGATCTCTACTGCAGTAAGACCTTTCTCGCGTGCGCGTTTAATCATAATGGTAGTCCATTTTGATTTTGGACCAGGGAATGCAATTACATGGGTGGCGTGCTCTAGCATTTTGTCAACAAGTGTTGGTGATGCTTCAGGCCGACCCGAATCTTGTAATCCACCACGTGGCTCATTCCACGCTTCTGAGAAAATGGCCATAGGAATTGCATGGTTGTTAGCCCATCTTTCAGCAAGATAATCTACGCCACTTGCGCCACCAATAATTATCAAATCCGGATGTGAATGCCACTTTATCCACTGGTCTAGTTGCTCTTCCAACCATTGATAATCGTAGTATCTGGAGTTGCCACAAATTGCTAAATTTATGATTTGCCCATCTTGATTTAGGTCTCTGCCGGCCAAACGCTCGACAGTCGCTGCTCCAGTGTTTTTGTCGTCGGACATGTTTCCAAATAGGTGGGGTACCCTATAAGGCCGACCCCGAAAATGCAATTTTATGGACATTATTGGGCCCGTTGCTTCCGTAATCCGGTGAGAGAAAAGGGTGTAAAAGCATACTTTCCAACCGCTTTCATCTTAGAATAGTTATGTCTCGCAACCCTCATGGCATTCAAACGCGTCCTAATAGCCAACCGTGGCGAAATCGCATTAAGAATACTCAGAGCACTTCGTGATATGGGGATTGAAGTAGCAATAATTCATGGCCGTGAAGACCGTTTATCACTTCCAGTACGCATGGCAGATGTTGCTTATCCGATAATGCGTTCAAATCCTTTAGATTCATATTTAGATATCGAAGCAGTCATTCAAGCCGCCAAGGAATTGAATTGTGATGCTGTACATCCGGGTTATGGGTTCCTTGCAGAGAATGCACACTTTGTAAAACGCCTCGAAGAAGAAGGCATTACTTTCATTGGGCCGGCATCACATGTAATCACTTTACTTGGTGACAAAATCGAAGCAAGAGCTGCGATGGAGGCCGCTGGCCTGCCTACGGCAAAGGGCAGTAGTGAACCAATCTCTACTGTTGCAGTTGCTAGTAAATTAGCCGATGAAATTGGCTATCCTGTCATCATCAAGGCTGCAGCCGGTGGCGGAGGTATTGGTATGCAAATCGTTCATGTAGAGAATGAATTCGGAAGTGCTCTGAAACTGTGCCAAAGCCGAGCCAAATCAGCATTCGGCGATGATCGAGTCTTCGTAGAGAAGTATATCGAAGGAGCCCAGCATGTTGAATTTCAAGTTCTTGGGGATGGGAAAACTGCAATACATTTCGGAGAACGGTTTTGCTCGATTCAACGTAGGCATCAGAAATTAGTGGAAGAAGGCCCTTGGCTTGATGAAGAAACGCGTGCAAAAATAGGAGCCCTAGTGTGCTCAGGAGCCGAATCTGTGGGCTACAAAGGCCTTGCAACGTTTGAATTTTTGCGAGATAAGAAAGGAGATTTTTACTTCCTAGAAGTCAATCCGCGTGTCCAAGTCGAGCACACGGTTACCGAATTGATAACTGGATACAATCTTGTGGAACTTGGAATTAGAGTTGCACAGGGGGAAAGTCTACCTCTTACACAGGAAGATGTAGTGATTAGAGGGCATGCAATTCAGTGCCGTTTGAATGCAGAGGATACCACGAATTTCATACCATCACCCGGAAGGTTATGGGAATGTCATTTCCCTTCTGGTTTTGGGATTCGCTGCGATACCCATGCACATCCTGGATACGAGATGCCTGGATGTTTTGATAGCCTATTAGCAAAATTACTGGCTTGGGGCCCAGACCGAGAATCAGCAATTCGTCGAATGCGTACTGCACTGGATGAAACAATAATCACCGGAGTCGAGCATCTGATACCCTTACATCGTAGAATTATGGATGAGGAAGATTTCCTTGCAGGGGATATAACAATCGCTTACATCGAGGAACATGACCATCTCTTGGGATGATTATAATGGATGTACTAATCGTCGGCAGCTTAGCCTACGATTCTTTGGAAACACCCCGTGGTTCGAGAGAAGATGAACTAGGAGGTTCCGCTTCATACGGTGGATTTTCAGCGGCATTTCACAATCGGCGAATGTCCGGAGGGGGTATTGGATTAGTTGGAGTAATTGGGGAAGATTTCAATTCGAAACATCTTGCTTGGTATTCTTCTGCAGGGCTAGATGTTAGTGGAATAGAAACCACTTCGGGCCAGACTTTCAGATGGAAAGGTTCGTACCATGGGAATATGGCTGAAGCAGTAACTCACGAGACTCACCTAAATGTCTTTGAACACTTTCAGCCAAAGGTTCCTCTTAGCCATCGAACACCAAAAGTACTGATGTGTGCTAACCTCCATCCCTCATTACAATCATCAGTTCTATCACAAACGAGTGCTCAGAGACTTTCGATTCTTGATTCGATGAATCTATGGATCAACATCGCTCATGACCAATTGTTAGAAGTAATGCGTGATGTTGATTTAGTCGTTCTAAATGATGGAGAGGTGAGAATGCTTGCATCGGATGAGAATCTAATTCAGGCAGCATACAAGGTACTCGAGATGATGGATGGTGGAATTTTAGTCGTTAAGCGGGGGGAGCATGGAGTAATCGCATTACACCCTGATGGATTAATTTCTATGCCCGCATATCCCACTTCAGACATAATGGACCCAACTGGTTGTGGGGATTCTTTTGCTGGAGCGATGTCTCAATTTTTAGCGAATGGAAATGGTGAAGTTAGTAGAAAAGAACTTGCAGAGTCGCTAGTACATGCTACAGTCACTGCATCTTTCACTATCGAAAAGTTCGGTTCTGAACGGCTAAGAAACCTTACTGTTGATGAATATGACATACGCCTTGAAGAGTTTAGAATTATATCTAAGACGTCATGATTGCACTATGCTCAAGAACAGAGCACAACTCGCAGAGGTATGACCGTACTAAATATCGCGATGGTTGGAAGCGATGACTTGGCCAAGTCAATCGCTAAGGCCACAGACCAACGTGATGTTCACACCTATGTTCACAAAGAATCAGGAGCAGACGGTCCTCGTATCCTTTCGATAATTAGGCCAGCAAAACTTCCCGAAAGAATTCGTCCATTTTTCAACGCATTATGTGCCGCTAGAGTTGGCCTGGTGGAGGTAAATGCCATCGATGCAAACTTTGGTGAAGTCTTGGTTGGTTATGCATCTGCAGGAATCAGTAAAGGAATTATTGTAATAAATCCTCCAAATGGTGAATGGATAGACGAAGAACAAGTAAAAGGTTTCTTTGCCCAAGCGGGTCTAAGTTCGTGGATGCAATGTAGCGCTGATGGAATTGAAATTCGCAATGCACTTTACGATTTAATGAATGATATTTCAGGAGAATTAGAATCTGCGAAAAGCGAATCACTAGTTGTGCCTATCGACCAACATTTCAATGTCAAAGGAATCGGACTAGTTGCAATCGGATATGTTCAATCCGGATCTATTTCAGTTCATGATGAATTGTTACTTCAGCCGGCAGAGGGCCCTGGGACCGTCAAAAGCTTGCAGGTCATGGATGATGATGTTAACGAGGCGGTTGCAGGAGATCGAGTCGGAATTGCCTTGCGCAATACCAAGGAAGATCACCTTACTGGTGGTTCTTTAGTCATACATCCAGCAATCGAAGATAAGAATAAGGGGATTTCAATTCCTCTTTGCTTAGATAAACATGAAAAAAGTACTCTAGAATTAGATATTTCTCCATTCCAAAAGAGAGTTCTAGTCGTTGGAGATATCGTGCATGCAAGTGTAGACCTTCAATTCGTAGTAGGTCGTGTGGAATCATTAGACTCCGGGCTTGAAATCGCTTGGGAGTCGCCATTGTATATTCGCAAAGAAAATCCCCCTGCTGTGATTATTGCACAACTCGATTCCAAGCCTCGAATTTTAGGTAGCGCAAAACTTACTCGGCTTGCTTGAACCACATCAAAGAACGGCCCCCCTTAGGGGGGCCTAAACGGTGGGTTGATAACCTCGAGTTCAAGTTCATCGGTTCGGGATGCGTATGGGCACGAGGCCAGAAGGGCTCAGTGTCAAGGGAGCGGGAGTTAACTTTCGTTCTCTTTCACTGGGAGGAGTTCGTGGTAAAGTTAGGGCAACCCTTACCGAAAATCAACTCTCCTTCGAATCACGTTCTGGACATGCCCTAGACCTCAGACTAGACGCAATACAGAGAGTCCATCATCACCACACAACGCTAATTCCAGGATGGCTTGCTGCGGTAGGTTTAATCTTAATGTGGGTTGCGTGGAGAGGTGTAAATGGACAACTACAAGCGATTCTTGGGGCAGCGGGTATCGTTTTATCATTATCTCATTTTATGACACGACGGCCAACAGTAACTATCGATACAAAGGCTGACGATTGCCATACCGTATTTGGTTCAGACATGGCAATGATCAGATTATGTTCATTGATTCAGAAAATCCAAACGGGAATGACGCTCGAGGAAGCTAAAGCAAGCGTTGAAGCAATGGTAAGCGATTCGGAATACCCGCGTTTTAGAAATGTGGATGAGAGTGAGATTTTTCAAGAGCCAGTCGAAATATTTCCCTCTCCTGTTATCGGACATTTCTTGGATACAATCAATCCGATTTTATCGGACGATGAAACAGAAAATACTGAGATAATCAGCCCTGCAATCGTAATCGATGATTTAGACTTGCCAATTTGGACTGATGAAGCCGAACCGGCAATGGCCGAAGTATCACCCAATTTGATATCGAGAGCACAAACTAATCTTTTCACTCAAAGAAATCAAATTATTCAGAATGGATGGCAAGAACCACCTGCTAGTCAACCATTCAATGAGGTGCACAGGACACAAATACGCGATTCTCCTTCGTATGAAATGTTGCAAAACCATGGATATATGCCTACCTCTTCTCCTCCGGCAAACAATCCTCTGCCAACTCCAGTACCAACCGAGTTTCTTCCTTCGTTTGTTGGTGCGAGTGGAGCTCATATCCCGGGGGTGAATCCAGAAGAGTTTTTGTCACCTGATGCGCCACTTCAACAATCGGAAGTAGAGGAAGTACAATCACTTGTGGCTTCGGCCAGAAAAGATGAACCGCTAGAAGCAATTATCGTTCCAGAAGTTGCAGAGATCCCTGCTAATCGTTACCCTAATTTGAGTAAATTATATGCTAATTCTCCACCAAAACGAATAACTAAGCAGAATAGTAGTACAGTAAGATTACGAAGTAGATCAGTCCTTGCCGAATTAGTAAAGCCTTCAATTGGTGTTGCAGGTTCAGTTACTAGGCGGCTTTTCAAACGTAAAACCCGTACATCGGATGCATTACGACTACAGGCAGAGAATACACGTCAAGCCATAGTTGCAGACTCTATCCAAAGCCTTGCAAAAAGCAATGGCGGAGATGTTAGCGATGAAGAGGTGAGTAATATGATGTCACACTTGCCTACGCCGACTGTAATACCCTCTAGTTTTGGAGATTTAGTCAGTTCGGGTTCAAAGATAAACGATAGTAAAGTTACAGCCTTACAAAGTTTAGAAGAATGATTAATCCTTCTTCTTTTGAGAAATCATGTGCTGCTTAATCGCCTTAGCATCATCCCAATCACTAATTTCTTCTTCAGTAACAGGCGTGAATTGAGGAATTGGAATCGGTCTCATGTTTGAATCGATTGCTACCATGAAGAAATAGCCTTCACAGATTTCAGTCTTAGTCCAGTCGGATTTGCTCATGGCCCATGCGGTGACTTTTGAACAAGCAGTACGGTTTGACGTATAGACAATTTTTGCAGTTACTTCAATTAAATCTCCCTGGCGCGCAGGTGCCTTAAATTCGAGAGTGTCGATAGATATTGTTACAAATTCGCGGTGAGCGAATTTGGCGCAAACGATGCCAGCAGCTTTGTCCATTACTGATAATAGTCGGCCGCCAAAAAGGGTATTGTAAGCATTTGTATCCTGGGGAAACACTTCTTCGATGAGTGTAACAGGTTCAGTACTGAATGGTTCCATTGTGCCGAGGGGTCGGTTCCTCCTCCTTCAATCCATGTACGAATTACCCATACAATGTGATATTTGATGAAGGATAGGCTCTGCCACAGTATCATGACGGGCACTTGTGTTGCACTTGTAAGTGGAGGAATAGACTCTCCCGTTGCTGTTGCAAGAATGCTCGTTAAGGGCTGGAAAGTATTTCCTCTTCATGCATCCCAAGAGCCGGTAACTGGACCCGCTGCAGAGCAAAAAACAATTGCTTTACTTCAGCATCTACTCCAATTAGACGGTCCGGTTGGTGATGCTGCAAGAAAGAATCTTTCTCCTGAATTAATTGTAGTTCCAGTTGCAGAAAAACTTGCACTTTTTACTGAACAATGGAATCATACTGAGTACTTCATCCATATGAAGAGATTATTCAATGCTATAGCAACAATTCACGGTGAAGAAATCGATGCAACCCATGTCTTAACAGGCGAAAATTTAGGACAGGTCTCAAGTCAAACTCTTGGGAATTTAGGTGGAGTTGAAATTGCAACTCCACTTCTGCCATTACGCCCACTCCTAGCATTTGATAAAGTCACAATAATGACAATGGCAAGGCGACTGGGCACTCTTGGTATCAGTGAAGGACCAGAAGTGTGTGATGCTCTTGGCCCTAGTAAACCTACTACAGTAGCCAATAAAGAATGGCTTGAACGTTCTGAAGATAGAGCAGGTGGCTTGCAGCAACTTGCTTCTAGTTGTTTTTCAGAGTACCGTAAAGTTTCATTGTGAACTTCTCCGAGTCCCCCCTTTAGGGGGGAATCCATAGTGTACACTCCCCCGTCGGTCTTTTATGCCCGCCGTGAGTGGAGGAGAGGAGAGGGCGCCACCCATGAATGACAATAATAATGCAATCACCGCTTTGGTTTTTACTTGTTTGATGCTAATTTCGCCTTTGGCGGGAGCCGCTTCAGTGACTACTTTCGGCAGTGGTGACTCTGAAATCACAGTGGAAGTTCGAGATAGCCCTGAATACACCAATAGCGAGGACGGAACCGTTACATTGCCCTCCGGTGCAACAGTAACCGGAGCTTCAGTAAAGATCTCAACAGATATGGCGACCCATGAAACATTTACAACTATCAATTCAGAAACTGCTCAGTATGTCTGGGATCCAGTTTACAATAACCAGCAAACAGAATACTCAACACTTAGTGATTTCACATATCATGAAGATACAGTCAAACTAGTCAGTGGTGGGCTCTCTACTGATTTTGAACGTAGTTCTTCTGGTTTCTGGGACCATACACAACCGCCAGTTTACGATGGAACTGGATGGCAGCATGGCACTCTAGCAGATTCTACAGTACTCAATGATAATTGTAACACAGGTAATGATTGCTGGGGGACAAATTTGTTTGACAACGATAATGATTACACTAATGACGACCAAGGATCTTCGTTTTCTTACAATTTAATTACACCGGAAATGGAAGTAGACCCAAGTTCCCATATTGCTCGTTTTTCTAGTTGGCATGGCCTTCATTGGTCTCAAACAAACCCAGGTACTAATCCAACCAATACCTATTATGACTGCGCATATGTAATGGTTAGAAATTCTTCATCACCAAGTTTCCCTCCTCCTGATGTTGGATGGTCACATCTACCATTTGATGCAACAAACTCAACTGGAGTGAATTATGCTAACGGATTATATCCAATCGGCAGCGGTAATGGGAAAATTCAGAATTGTGATTCTCTAACAGGTACCGACTACGCTCTTGGAGGCGAATCGACTCACCCAACTAGTAACCCTAATGGCTGGGCTACTCTTGCTCTGAACCTTAACCAACACATTCACAAGTATGTCCAACTTAAGTTCGTAATGAGTTATAATTCAGGTTCTGGAACTCCTGAGAATAGTACCATGCCGGGTTGGTTTATCGACGATTTCCGCATAGGCGACCCATTACCACAATCAGGTTCTATGTCTGTCAAAGGATTTACTCCTAAGCAATCCCCTAGCCCTGGATTTCCAGATGGATACGGAATACTTACTCTAGAGCAGGAAACCACTCCAACCAACTCACTAACAGTAACTATTCTTCGTGGAGGAACCACAGATATTGCACTAGATAGAGATGGCAATCAGATGACTGGGCTAGAAGGCCCAATTATCGAACTTTGGGGAATTGATGCAGCAGATTATCCAGTGATTGATTTGAGATTTGATTTTGATACTGGGCAATACAAACTATCTACGGCTGTTCTTCATGGCTTGAATATTGGTACACGTATTGGTACTGGATTAAATGATACAAACGTTGTATTCAATCCAATGATCATGGATGGTGTATGGCAATCTCCGGGAACCAACCAGCCGTTGATGTATGCACCCTCAATTTTAGATAATTCATTCAATCCTCCGTTGTACCGTAATAAATTTTCACAACCGATAGTTGGAATTACTCCGCAGATAATTGATGACTGTGTAGAAGAACCGTCAATTATGATTAGTCTACGTGATAACTCTATGAACAATAATTTAACGAATGGACAAAAGTGGGTTCCTTCTGAACCTATTTTTGGATTCGCTTCTATGCTATCCTATGCCAATCCTTGTGGAATGTCAGAAATGTGGTTTGACTTGGAATTTGGTCATTCAGCTACAGGTGTCTCTTTGGATATTGCAAATGATGGTGACATCGAATGGGCAATGAATGAACCAGCATTTGGCGGATTTGGTCGACAAACTACTTTGTGGTCAGGGTACTCAAATGGCATAAACTATGGTGTTGATGAATCCACTCTGACACTAAACTCCAATGGTGAAGCAACAGGCGGCCGTTTCATGCTACCAATCGGTGCTGATGTGAAAGCCGCAGATGTTATCTTCGCAGATAATACAGCAAACGATTTCACTCTATCTCTAAGTTCAGATGGACAAGAAGTTGCATTGGGAACTATGCCTAACCAAACAATACTAGCGCACGAAACACTCGAAACAATGTTTGATTTCGAGAGTGCACTAATCTCTTTGCTAAACAACCCCTTAGTTAACCCATCTCACACTGATGCTTATGGAAACGATTGGGCAACATTCCAATTCAATGTCGTAAATAATAACGCTTCAAGTGGTACACAAGTAACGGTCCGTAACCTCGATGTAGTTTATGACTGGGATACAGTTCTAGACGGTTCGATTAATTTCGATAGAGAATTGAATCAAGGAATTGCATTAGGTACTGGGGCAACCGTCGATGTTCCATTATCCCTCTCTGCAAATAGTGGGGGCGCAGTTAACCTTTCAGAACTCTCAATTACAACATCCTCAGGTTATGACTCATCTCTAACATTAACTGGAAGTCCAGAAGGCCTGTATCCAAATGGAGACATTATTGAGGCTATTTCTATCCATAGTGTTGAGCAATCCACAGGAACCTCATTTGCTGAGGCTAGACTTCGCATGGAATCTTCCAGCGGAGTTGTAGAACTATCATTCTCTGAATTGACACTATTTACAGAATCATATGACCCTTGGAATCTTATCTCTTTGGAGTCATCATCCTATAATGAAGTTGGAGATGAAATGCATATTACCTGGAGATTTAGAATAAACACTGCTTGGGAAGATACAGCAGAATTACGATTATATGCAAGTTTGATTGGTGCTGATGGCGTCAACGGACTACCAGGTGCTGTTGTTCTTGCTCCAGCCAATGGAAATGCAATAGAAAATGATGCAATGATATCAACCTTTGAGTTACAAAATGACGCAGGAGAAGTGCAAAACCTCGCTTCAGCTAGTTCTAATCAGAACATCAATCTGATTGGAAGTATTCGCTTAGAGGGTCTAGATGTTTCACCTGACCCTACATCATATAATCTATCTTTACAGCGTTGGGATGTCCAATCTATCAATGGCACAATTGTTTCTGAATGGGTTGAAGTCACTAATACATCTGGTGTAATTGGTGGCGACTTTGATTGGGCAGTAAATCTTGGATTAACTGCTGCGGGACAGGCATCTTACCGATTCATGATCGATGGATATGTAGGTGGAGACACACTTTGTCCAGCAATACCAATTATTGCAGATGCAGACTGTGCGATTCCATTTAATCTATCAATCGATACTTATTCACCTACTTTAGTGAATATCTCTGTTCTTAAGGCCTCAAATTATGACCCAACTATCTGGTCTAATTGGAGAGGACTAGTTGATGACACATGGGTTCTTCCAAATGCTCAGCAAAAAGTACGTGTTCTAGCACAAGATATTCCAGCACCTCCTAGTACCCTTGAAATGTACTACTGGGTTGAATATGACCACGACACTGATTTTGATGGAATCGCAGACCCTGACGAGTACGTGACTCTCACTCTTGTTAGCGATGGTGAAGCGCCTACTGCAAACTATACAGGCACCTTTAGCGATGATGCCAACAAAGGACAAGATCCTCCCGGCAAGGTCAGTATTTACATTGAAGGTAATGACTTAGGTGGAAATGCAATCGAAGGCGGAGCTTATGGATTTGAAGATGATTTAGTAACCTATGTTTCAATGGATGCTAAGACCCCTAATATCAGGAATTTCTTTATCGAGAATTCTGATGGTGAGCGCCTACATAATCCAAACGAGGGTGCACCATTCTACCAAGGACCATGGAACATGAGTATGTATGCTGGAAATGAATATCACCTAATCGTTGAAGCAACAGATGAGAATGGATGGAGGGATATCAATTACTTCGAAATCGATCTTGGACCTGAAAATATGGTTGTATACTATTCACCTCGCAATGAGACTGCATGGGCGGATACAACGGATATCGAAATCGTTACTGCAAGTAATACTAGCGAAGGAGCTCAGGTTTTGCGAATGGATGGAGGTCGACTAATTGACCCATTCGAGGATGAATTTTACTTAGACTTGCCAATTCGTATGAATTGGGATATCATCGGAATTGGTTCAACAACCTATGTTCCTCAATTACGAATCAAGGACATGGATAGAGACCCTTCACTAATGAGTGAATCTGGCGGTCGTCACAAGCAGCGTTGGGTTTACAGCGATGGAATACAGTTGGATTTCAGAAATGGAATCAGTCCAACATTTAGCGACCTGTCTTACCCATATTCGCAAGATGTTACCGTGGCATTCGTTTTCCCCGGAGATACTGTTGCAATGGAAGGGCAGTACGCTTACTTAGATGGAATTAACAACGGTGTTTATGTTCTACCCGAAGGTGAATTTACGATTGAAGTAACTCGCGTGGAAGCAATGATGGATGGTGGAAAGGGATACCTCGCCTATCCAGCAGGTGGTGCAGATGGTTCCCGTACCGATGGTCCAACCTTGCACACAATTGATGGTGGAGCATTCAATATCAACATTACAGCTCCTCCATTGTCTAATGAATACACATACAATTTCCGTCTAATAAATCTGCCAGTTGGCGCAACAGACACTACAGCATCAATTTGTGATGGAAATAGTGCCTTTGGTTGTGCTTCATTCAAGATTAAGGTCGATGGTCAACAACCAGAGATTGAGAAGGATTCATGGAGAGCAATATCTGGAATTAACCAAGAAGTACTTGGAAACACTATGCCTTCGTCCACTATGCACTGTGTTGATGTCCAAGCAATAGTTGAAGAAAACGCAGCATTACTTGCAGGTGAAGTAGACCTCAAGTGGTCTTTCTACTCGGATGCTGATTCAAATCTGACATGGCCAGTATATGGGCAGAAATTTGGTGCTGAACCACAATCTCATTCACTTGGTCTTAAGATACAAGGCGGAGATTATCTTGTTAGCGCAGACTGTGTTGATTTGTGGCCAGACCCTCAAGATCCAACCCAGGCTCAAATCACAACTATTGACTTAGTGATGTGGATTGAAGGAAGAGACTCTGCAGGATGGGCAATTGAAGGTGGAGGGCCAAACAGTGCAGGAGGAATCAGTTCAATTTGGTCTTCTAACCCAGAACACAATTCACAATACAGGTTAGTTCATGAACAGGCCAAGTTCAGTGTTATCGATGTAAGAATGACACCGAAGAGCCCAGAAGTAGGCGACGTACCAGAACTTGAGATATCTCTGCAGAACATTGGAACCAAAGATGGAAACATTACTCTAGAAATTCAATCTGTTACAGATGGTGAATTCCCTACAACTGAATTTACATGGACCACTGGAGATATCCCGCAAGGCGAATTGTCCAATATATTCGTAAAAGATTTGGAAATTTTCGCATCACCTACCAGTGGAATGTACTTCCTCGTAGTAGATGCAGATTCGAATGAAGTACTGTGGAACGGTTCGCAGAATTCTAAGTCTTTCAACGTTGCAGAAGCGAGTGATGATGAGGGGCTACTATCAGGTTCAGGAATGCTAATCGTTATTGGACTAGGTGCATTAATTCTGATTCTATTGGTCGCAGTAGTTGTTCTAGTAAAGCGCGATTCTGGCGACCCTTCATACGAGTATGAATACGAGTATGAAGATGAAGAGAAAGCCTATGCAGAAATTCCATCTGCAGGAGGAGCCGGTCCTCCACCTTCAGCAGCACCAGCGGCAAATGTTGACCCATTGATGGCAGCAGCTCTGGCCGAATTCCCACAGTGGGATCAAGAGACGATCCAAGGTTACTTTGACCAAGGATGGGATATCGATACGCTCAGAGACTGGGTAAACAATCAGTGATTCATTATGAACCTTGACTGGGATGATATCCATTGGGAAGACCCCGATGGAGGTACAATTGTACTACACGGTATATTGCCAACGGTGGTTTTGCCAAATAAAATGCGACCGCGATTCCAGTGGCATGGATTAGGTATCATGGGCACCAGCGAGGAAGAAGAAGTCTGGGTCGAAGAAGAGAAATCTGAAATTAAAGACGCTGGAATCAATCTTGATAGTGCGATTCTAAATGGCGGCCTTGACGGACTTTATCTTGAAATGTTGAGATGGATTGATGGATTACAAGTCGGTAGATTTCCCGATCCGGAGCCACGCAGATTACATAAAACCGCATTGAAGCACAGCCGTCCAATATTTTTCGCAGAACCCGATATGGATGATGATGACTGGGCTGATTTTTTAGAGAGGGAAGCGAAAGAAATGACTCGCCCTCTCAAGTTATTGAAAATTGTCTTTACATCTCGCCGTTGGCGAAAGAGCATCAAAAAGATGCGTAAGAAAGTAGTGCCGCAGCCCCCTCGGGAGCCTGATGACCTCCAAGCAGCTAGCGCTTTAGCCGCTGTATGGTGGTCATTAAATCGCGAAAATTCTGATAAGAAACTAAACGTAGAGAAAGATGAACGCTTTGCAGCACGACTTAGAGGAGGCTTGGCGCAATTGCGAATCGAGCATGGAGCCGAAGCGGTGCTTCTAGTACCAATCCAGCAGGCGTGGAGGGAATCAATGCTCAGCTCGTTAGAAAAGTTACCTAATCCAGAGGAGAGTTCATCACTCTCAAGCACTTCGGATGGAGAGGAGGAGTGACAATGAGTGGAACAAATAGCATCGAAGTTCGTGTTGAAAATCTGCTAGTACGATTCACTCCAACACCTTCTGTAGACCTTGAAGAAGCGATTGAACGCCTCGGCGGAGTAAGAAATGGTGATGTCATAATCAAGATGTTAGATGCGCCACGTGCAACTCTCATAATTGATGAAAAGGGTCGAATAATTGTCCATGGTACTCATCGAATAGAAGCGGCGAGGGCTGCAGCAAAGGAAATGTTACTTCGTATGGGGAGAAATGATTCTGGATTAATTGCTGAACTAGGGCCAATTGTGGCTTCCTTTGATTTTGGCGAGGAAGTTCCAATTCACAACATTCGTTCTAATCTTGGTAGTGGTACAACATCAATTGACGAAAGACTGGGTTGTTTACGCCTTAATGATACTAGGCATGATTTGGAATTATTAATTTGGCCGACCGGGAAATGTGTTGCTTTAGAAGCGCGCCATCCAAATATGGTTGCCATGGCCGCAGTTCATTGGAAAGGAAAATTTGCTGATAAAAAATCGCTTAAGGCGTGAGAGCAATGGATTGGAAAGGACCAATCCTCGATGACCATTTTCATCTGAATCGTAATGGCCGATTTCTTGATGCAGCAAATGATTTTTTGCGGGTCGGTGGAACTGATTTAGTTCTGGTACATTGTCCTGATTTTACATCACCTCCTATTACCAGAGAAGGCCACACTGTAGCTTATGCAGATACTATTGCGATGGCAGAAGAAGTACGAAACCTTGGTCTTGGAGTACGTGTAATACTAGGTCCGCACCCCGCAGCCTTCGCTCACCAATTCGAATCTCTTGGCGATAGAGCCGAAGAGAATTATTGGGATAGTATTGAGACCGCCTTAGAATTTGTTCATGAAGGTAAAGCGCACGGAATCGGGGAAGTTGGAAGGCCGCATTGGCCGGTTTCAGATGAAATTTGGGATCGCTCGAATTTATTGTTACTAGAAACTATGCAGATGGCTGCAAAAGAAGGGATTCCACTTCAACTCCATGTTGAGGGGGAATCTGATGAGACTTATGGGAATCTTGCCAAAATGGCAGATAAAGCAGGGTTAGCAAGAGAGCGACTAGTAAGGCATTATGCACCCCCCCGTGTAGATGCAGCTTTCACACACGGTCTAACGCCGAGTGTGTTAGCAGGCAGTGGCTCAATCGACGAATTGATGTCTACATTTGAAGCATCATCACATGGATTCATGCTCGAGACTGATTACATGGATGACCCAAGAAGACCTGGTGCGGTTTTGGGTCCAAAGACAGTTCCAAAGAGAACACGCCAGTTATTGGAAGCCGGTTTAGACGAGGAGATGCTGTATCGCTGTCATAAGGACCTACCCGACCACATTTATGGTTCAGTCTAACCAAGACTTCATGACCTTCTCGCTCTTCGGAAGGGCTAATGGAATCTTTGAAGAGGGTCATTTTAATCTCGCTCCTCACCATTTGCTTGTTTGCACCGATGAGTTCACAGGCGCAGGCAACTCCGATTGGCGTTGAACTAGATTGCGACCAATCAACCATCAATATCAATGTCCACCCTGAACAAAACGAACCGGTTATTGTCTCATGTACAGTAACTAATACCGGCTCATTCAAAGAGAATATTGACTTGGATAGTGAAGTAGATGGTAATGAGTTCAGTTTATCACTTTCAGAATCATCGTTTGAATTGGATGCGGGAGATGATGCTAATTTTATTGCAACCTTTTCTGCATCACCGCGAATAGAAGTCACAACCGAAGATTACAATATATCTGCAACTGTTATCAGTTTCGGAGTGGAGCCGATTTTTGTTCCGTTAGGCCAACTGGGTTCTACTGCAGAGATAAATGGTGAAGTAAATTCATTGGCATATTCGAGAGTTGATCTGGAAGTCTCAAATCCGGCTACTCGAAACATCGAAGTCGGTGAAGAAGCAACAATCCAATTTACAATGTTCAACGATGGAAACAGAGTTGATAACTTAGAAGTAATTGTCGTCAACATTGATGAAATAGAGGATGCAGGATTCGAATTCGCAACAGATCCATTTGTCCGAGCAACAGTGAATCCCGGTGCGTCTTCAAATCAAGGGGCAATCATCTTGATTGCACCAGATAGCGCATCTGATGAAATAACCATTCAAGTTCAACTAAGGGCCGTATCAACTCTTGACACTAGTGCAACTCCAAGTGAAGCCTCAATAAGAATAGTAGTGGCATCTTCTGGAAGTGATAGTGCAATCGATTTTAACTCGATGGATTCCGATAGTTATGCCATGATAGGCATGGTGGCAGGTGGTGTAATTGGAGTAATTCTCTTACTTGTAGTAATCTCACGACTCACCAAGAAAGCAGGAAAGCAGAAGACGGCAGTCAAGCAAGCACATAAGGCAAAGAAGGCTAATAAAAAGTCCAATGATGAACCTATTATCGAAGAAGAGGACGACTTAGATTTCGACGATGATTTCGGAGACCTTGATGACGACTTCGATTTTGACGACTTATGAGCCTCTAAAATCTCGCCTCCGGCTATTTTTTTACACTAGTCTAAAGCGTCTCACAGCCTATTTTGGCATGGCAACAGTCATAGGCGTGGTGGCAAGGGAAACACCTACCCTAAGGGTAGGTGCTAATCATGCTTAGATTACAAGGTAAAGTTGCATTTGTTTTTGGAGTTGCCAGCGAGGACTCAATCGCTTGGGCAATTTGCAAAAGTTTAGCCGAAGCCGGGGTGACATTATATCTCGGATATCAGAAAAGATTCATGTCTCGAGTTTTCCAATTAAAAGACAAATTGCCAGCGATTGCGGGGTTCTATCCTCTTGATGTAGCGACCGATGCCGATACAAAAGAATTCTTTGACAAATTCAGTGAAGAAAACCCCGGGCTAAAAGCGGATATTTTGATTCATGCAATCGGTTTCGCACCACGTGAGTGTTTCGATAGGCCGATTCTATTCGTCGATGATGATAAAATTAACACTGCATTTACAATCTCTGCTAACTCTCTACAACGCTGTTTGAAGTTTGCAATACCATATCTCAATCCAGGCTCATCTACGATTACTCTAACTTACGCTGCATCTACACGCCATGTGCCCTCCTATGGAATAATGAGTATGGCAAAAGCAGCACTTGAATGCTGGACTCGAGAACTCGCCTGTCACCTTGGACCAGAAGGTCACAGAGTCAATGCAATTTCAAGTGGACCAATTCGAACGATTGCAGCAAGTGGCATTCCGGGGTTTGATAATATCCTAGACCATGTGGCTGCCAATTCACCTCTTAGAAGAAATGTGAATCAATCGGATGTCGCAGGGTGTACTACCTGGCTTGCAAGCCCATTAGCATCGGGGGTTACTGGTCAGTGCATCCATGTTGATGCCGGTTATTCCATCACAATGGTGCCTTCGAGCATAATGGGTGAGTGAACCAAATGACAATCACTACAGCAGACGGTAAAGCCTGTGATGGCCTTGAGCAAGCTCCTTTTGAGCCGATTGCAGTAATTGGTATGGCGGCACTGATGCCTGATGCTGCAAGCACCGAGCAATTCTGGCAGAATATTATCGATGCTCACGTTTCTATCAAAGAGGTCCCGGTAAACCGCTGGGACCCTGAGATCTATTGGGAGGATGGCTCACCTGGGAATGTTAGCGAAGGCAAAACCTACTCTAAAATCGGTGGCTTCATCGAAAATTATGAATTCGATTGGCGCCGTTGGAGGCAACCCCCGGGCACACTTCCTCAAATCGACCCATGTCAATTGTGGGCTGTAACCGTCTCGGCGGATGCGATTACCAATGCAGGTTATGGCGATGATGGAAAAATTCTAGATCGCTCCCGAACAGGCGTGATTTTTGCTAATGCACTGGGTGGAGAAAATCGTTCTGAATCCAATATCCGAATCTACAGTGCCGAAATGAGAAAAATCGCACTGGATAATGGTGCAACTATTGAGCAAGCCGATGCGATGGTTGCAAAAATGTGCGAAGGGAAGCCACGTATCGATGAAGATACTATGCCTGGTGAACTTGCAAATGTTGTAAGTGGAAGAGTGGCCAATCTACTAGACCTCCAAGGTCCAAATTATTCTACAGATGCAGCATGTGCTTCATCGATGGCAGCATTACTGGATGCCTGCCGTCTACTTCAAACCAGACAAGTCGACACAATGCTTGCTGGTGCAACCGACCGATGCATGGAGGCTCCGACTTATGCAAAGTTTAGCGCCATTGGTGCACTTTCTCCATCACATTCCACTCCATTCGATGCGAGAGCAAATGGGTTCGTCATGGGTGAAGGCGCCGGTGTTCTTCTTCTGAAGAGATTATCAGATGCAATTCGAGACGGAGATGATGTCAAGGCGGTTGTTCGTGGCGTAGGTGGTTCTTCAGATGGGCGAGGTAAAGGCATCACTGCTCCAAGCCAACGTGGGCAAGTCCAAGCTGTTAGTCGCGCATATTCACAGGCAGGGTATTCGCCATCATCGGTTGAATTAGTCGAAGCACATGGGACCTCTACCAAAGTTGGAGATGCTACTGAATTATCGACGCTATCTTTACTGTGGACTGGATTAGATGGAGGCGATCATATTGCAGTCGGTTCGGTGAAGAGCCAAATTGGGCATTTGAAAGCAGCAGCAGGAATTGCTGGAATCATGAAAGCATGCAATGCCGTATATCACAGAACAATTCCGCCAAGTGCTGGTTTTGAGACTCCTAATCCAACTGTAGAATGGAATCAAATTCCGTTCTTCGTACCGACTGAGGCGCGCGATTGGCCTGAACCAGAAACAAACCCACGCCGAGCCGGAGTCTCAGCATTTGGTTTCGGCGGCACCAATTTCCACGTAGCAATCGAAGGCTTCGACCCTCAGTACCATGCAAAACTCGTGTCACACTGGGATGGAAGATGGGAAGCATATGCCGGAATCGAATCAAGTTCTAGCGCTGAGGCATCACTCACTCATGAGGAATTGAAAGATGTAGAAGGTGGATTATTACTTTTATCTGGGGATACGATTGAATCTGTAAAATCGAAATTAAGTACAATCTCATTTAGCAGCACAACATTTGATGAAGACCCAAATGGCATTCGTCTTTCCTTTACTTTGTCAGAAAATTGGTCATTTGAGACAAGCGATTCCGTAAGAATGGCAATTTCGGCAACAAGTTGGGCTGAATTCAACAAGCGCAAAGAACTTGCAACTAATTCAATAGAAGACAAAGCCAAGTGGGGATTCTTGGCGAGTCAGGGAATTCAGATTAGTGATGAGCCAGCATTACCTTCCAATGCTAAAGTAGCACACATGTATCCCGGACAAGGCAGCCAATATGTTGGTATGACTATGGATTTGCACAGGAGATATTCCGGTGTAGTTGATGTCTGGAACAAAGCCGATGTCACAATGGTCGATGTTCTTGATGGAGAATCCCTCTCATCGTTCGTATTACGTTCCAATCTTACCAAAGAAGAAAGTGTCGAAGCAGAACACAAACTGAAACAGACTGAATATACGCAACCTGCTATGCTAACCGCCGATCTTGCAATCGAAGCAGCATTCAATGCGCATGGGCACAAACCTGACATGGTTGCTGGGCACAGTTTGGGCGAATATGCTGCACTAATGAGCGCTGGAATCCTCAATATGGACGGTGCACTTCGTGCAGCAGCAGCCCGCGGAACTGAAATGGGTAGTGTTCAAATTGACGATAAGGGCCTGATGGCAAGCGTGACTGCTCCTTACGAGCATATTGCGCAAATTCTTGAAGAAATCGACGGGTATGTCATTGCTGCAAACAAGAACTCCCCTCGGATGACTGTAATTGCAGGAGAAACCGGACCCGTCAAAGCAGCGATGTCCCGTTTTGAAACCGAAGGATTCCAATGTGTGGCATTGGCAACAAGTCATGCATTCCATTCTAGAATCGTTGCTCCAGCAAACGTGCCATTACGTAAATTCCTCGAAAGTTTGGAAATCGGATGGCCAAAAATCCCCCTAACTAGCAACGTTGATGGAGGATGGTATCCAATGGATGACGGCAGTGATTCGAAAGTTGCAATTCTTTCAAAACTCGCCCCTCAGATGGCATCCAGCGTCGAATGGACTACTCAAATCAATACAATGTATGATGCAGGCGCAAGAATGTTCGTTGAAGTTGGACCGAAACGGGCACTGACTGTATTCGCTTCACAAATTCTCGAAGGTAGGCCTGCACTCCCAGTTATGTCAAATCACCCAAAAGCGGGCGGAATTGCAACGTTCCTTTCTGCTTTAGGAACCATGGCACTTGCAGGGAGAGTCCCGCAATGGCCGGACCGAAATAGCCCACGCCTAACAGATGCATTCCGCGCAGGGCCAATTGAATCACGAGATAGAATTTCACAACCAGCAACTTCTCTCAAGGAACGAAGTCGCCCTCTGCCATCTAAAGGCGGGGTAGCAGTTACGACTACAATTGTTCAATCTACAGAAACCTATGTGGACCCCGATTTGGCAAAGAAAAATTTGGTTGGAGATTTGATTTCAGCACAGACCGGATATCCTTCGAAATTTTGCCAAGGGAATGTGGATATGCGCGCAGTATTGGGTATGAGCGATGCTCAAATCCAAACGGTGATTTCATCTGTTCATACCCGATGTAGTACAGACCCTGAGTGGGACATTACCATTGCAAAAACTCCTGGTGACATCACTAGATGGATTACGGATGCTTTGATACAAGAGAGTCGTACACAGATAACAACGCAAGATAATCGTGGTGAAGACCCATTTGTGATAACTGGAATTTCCCTTGGCCTACCCGGCGGCGAAAGAGTCTTTGATACGGGTAATTTTGAGAAGTTAGTTCGAGGAGAAACCTGTATCAGCGAAGTTACTGATGACTACAAACAACGTTTGCTTGACAAAAATATTGTTCGTCTAATCAAAGGCCGTGACGGCAGTGTTGGAATGGAATCTGCAAAAGAATTCGGAGATATTCCCCAACTTGCCGGAATAAAAGGTGCGTTTGATCCAACTGATGAATTTGGAATTGATGCTAAGATTGCTGCCGCTTGGGACATAAGTACACAACTTGCTTGTGCAGCGGGGCTAATCGCTCTGAAAGATGCAGGAATTCCATTGATGCCAGTTGAACAAGTTGGTAAGGGCGGATTACGTCTAATTCGCTCTTGGCAAATGCCATCGAGTTACCGAGATAGGACTGGAATTGTATTCGCATCTTGTTTCGCAGGCCATCAAATGGCTGCAAAGCATGCTAAGGTCGATGGTGATGACGGTGAGGGACGATTTGATCGTCGCTATCTATTCCAAATATTGAACATGGGCCATTCACAATTCGCTCAACATGTTGGTATCCGTGGCCCCAACACTACAATCAATCTAGCATGCGCTTCAGCTACTGCTGCATTTGGCGTAGCGGAAGATTGGCTTGCAACCGATAGATGTGACCGCGTGGTAATAATTTCTGCAGATGATGTAACTGGAGACGATTTATGGGAATGGATTGGCTCTGGTTTTGCTGCAAGCGGTGCAGCAGCAACCAACAATGTAATCGAAGAAACCGCATTACCATTCGACCGTAGAAGAAATGGTTTGATTTTAGGAATGGGCGCAGCCGCATTCGTTATTGAAAAGAAATCACAATCCGATGCGAGAGGAGTCCAGCCTATTGCAGAATTACTTGGGACAAAGGTTGCAAACTCTGCATTCCATGGAACGCGTCTAGATGTTGAGCATGTAGCCACAACCGTCAATCAATTCATCGAAGAGATGGAAGTTAAGTGGAATCTTGACCGCCATGTAATGGCGCCAGACACCGTGTTTTTCTCTCATGAAACATTTACTCCTGCACGAGGAGGCTCCGCTCAAGCCGAGGTCAAAGCTCTTCGAGATACCTTCGGCCAAAGTACAGATTCCATTGTAATTGCAAATACCAAAGGTTTCACTGGACATCCAATGGGAGTAGGTATCGAAGATGCATCTATGTTCTATGGGTTAATGACGGGACGGATTCCACCAATTGCGAACCACAAAGAGGTTGACCCTGAACTTGGTAATCTAAATTTATCAAAGGGTCAAGCATATCCTAATTTAAGGTACGGAATGCGATTTGCTGCCGGATTTGGTAGCCAAATCGGACTATCGCTTGTACGTAAATGTGATTACTCCGGTGACAGAATTGACAAACAAAAATTACTAACTTGGAATCAGTCCTTAGCAGGAACGTCAAATCTAGAGTTACGTGTTTTACAAAACAAGTTGGTCGCATATGTTGACGGAGAAAATAATCTTCACGGAGGCATCCAAGGTGAAGAATACGCCAATGCTTCCGAGTATTCTGCAGTACCAGCCCCAATTGTTGTTGAAACGAAACCTGAACCAACGCCAGTTCCTAAAATAGTTACAGCACCTATCGAAGTTCCAACACCACAACCGGTTGCAACACCTGTTGCTGTTACAGTTACAGCAGATAGTAGTGATGTCAAGCCTAAGTTGATCGGCGTTGTAGTCAAACATACAGGCTATCCTGAAGATTTCATTGAGATGGACCAAGACCTAGAAGGTGAACTGGGAATTGATACAGTAAAACAAGCCGAAATTATGGGAGATGTAAGAGAGATTTTCTCTTTACCAGTCGATGAAGATTTTGTTCTGTCCGACCATCCAACACTCAATCACTTTGTTGCATATATTCAGAAGATGACCGGAGGAGAAGTTTCGATTACAGAATCTACAACTCCTGTAGTTGCAGCACCTGTTACAGAGCCAACACCACAACCAGTAGCAACCCCTAGCGTCGCCCCTGTTGCGGCACCAGTTGGCGATAGCGGAGACATCCAGCCCAAATTAATCGGCGTTGTAGTCAAACATACAGGCTATCCTGAAGATTTCATTGAGATGGACCAAGACCTAGAAGGTGAACTGGGAATTGATACAGTAAAACAAGCCGAAATTATGGGAGATGTAAGAGAGATTTTCTCTTTACCAGTCGATGAAGATTTTGTTCTGTCCGACCATCCAACACTCAATCACTTTGTTGCATATATTCAGAAGATGACCGGAGACACACCATCTTTGACTCCAATTGAAACACCGACTGAACTCCCACAAGTAGTTGTAAATGAGATTGCTGAAGCACCAATTTCATCGGCCCAAGACAAAGAATCAACTCGCAGATGGCAAGTAGAAATTGAGCCATGCCCAGTGGTAACAGAGGGTCTACCAATAGGCGGAACTATTGTGATCACACAGGATAGTTGGGGAGTTGCTGATGCATTAGCAACTAGATTATCTGCAAAGGGCTTGTCAATTGCAAAGATTGGGTTTGAATTTGGAGCTAAATCAGTAACAGAACAAGAAGAATTGTCAGGTCACACTTTCCGTGCAGACCCTGGAAGCGAGGAACAGATTGCAGAAATCTGTTCGAGATTGACCGGAATCGGTGGAGTGATTCATCTAGCACCGCTTTCACTTACTGGAAGCGCATGGGAATCGGCTGGAGCTTCAAACCAGGTAACATTAGCAACCCAATCTTGGTTTGGATTATTGAAAGGGCTAGATTCGCAATTAGGCGTAATTTCTTCCGGAATAGTAGGTAGCGTGACTGCATTAGATGGACGACATGGAAACCACGGTGAGAGATTCAATTCACTAGCCTGTGGCGCAAGTGGTGTAACGAAATCCTATGCCTTTGAAAGAGAAAACCTCCGTTGCCGTGCGCTTGATTTGCATCCTGAATTGATTATCGATGCGGATTCAGCAGCAGAAATCATAGAAAATGACATGCTTAGTTCAGGCGGCGATGTTGAAATTGGAATCGATAGAGATGGTCGCAGATGGACACTAGTTTGCTTTGCAGAAGACATAGTTGATGAAATCAAACCACTTCAAGCAGATGATATTTGGTTGGTTAGTGGTGGTGGCTCTGGAGTCACTGCGGCCTCAATTATCGGAGTTGCTAACGCAAGTAATGGCGCTGGAGCAACCTTCTTGCTACTAGGAAGAAGTAAACTCGATGAGGAGACCGCAACTTGGTTGGACTGGGGTGAAGACAAACTTACTGCACGCAAAACCGAGTTACGTGAAACACTAATCGCTGAATCCGAAACCGGTAAGATTACCATGGTCGAATGGAATAACGCATGGTCAAAGTTAACAAGGAGCATGGATATCTATCGTACGATAAAGGATATCGAAATTAGTGGAAATCATGCTGAATATCATTCCGCTAATGTTACAGATACTGAAGCGATTGGCCATGCAGTCAATGGAAGAAGTATAACTGGAATCGTTCATGGCGCTGGTCTTGAAGAATCTAAATTGGTAGCGGATAAATCGTGGAGTACATTTGATTTGATTGTCCGAGTAAAGGTCGATGGCTGGAAGGCTCTAACCGCCGCAGCAGGCGAATCTCTCCGGTTTGCTTGTTCATTCACCAGTGTCGCTGGAAGATTTGGAAATGGTGGGCAGACTGATTATGCCGCTGCAAATTCGATTCTTGATGCTGAAATGGCCAGACTTACTGCGGCAGGCGATTGTCGTGCAGTTGCTATTGGCTGGACTGGATGGAGAGATGTTGGAATGGCAACACGTGGCTCAATCGAGGCGGTGTTTGAGGCAGCCGGAATTGAAACATTATCAGTTGATGACGGTGTAGAAATTTTCGTTGGCGAAGCACTTGCTGGTGGTAAGCGACGAGTAATTGGTTGCGGTTCACTAGGATTGATGGATCGGTTTGATTCATTTAGAGAAGCACCACTGAGGTTACCAGTCGAGATGGTTGCATCAATTGCAGACCCTCGACGTTTCCCGTTAATCGACAAGTTGGTAACTCTCGATGAAGGGAAGTCATTGGTTTCACAATGCACACTCTCAACTCAAGTTCATCCATTCTTGGTCGACCACGCAATCGATGGAGTCCCATATCATCCAGGGGTAATGGCATTGGAAATGTTTGCTGAGAATGCTTTACTCCTAATGCCAGGGCACAGTCTTGCTGGATTTGAGAATGTAACATTTGGATTACCTGTAAAAATCATGAAGGGTATAATGACGGTTAGAGTCGAAGCATCACTAGATAGACGGGATAATGATTTGTGTTGGGTTAATTGCCGATTAGTTTCCGATTTAGTAAATTCAAAAGGAGAAATATTTGGTGAGCCAAGATTACATCATGAAGCTAAGGTTCGCTTAGTTACTAGTAGTGATGATTTGCGTCCATTCTTGCAGAATGAAGTTGATGCTCTTCCGACTATTGGAACTCCTGCTGATGGAGAATTAATCCATCATTCAAGTTTCATCTATCTTAGATATTTCCACGGACCACGCTTCCAATCACACGGAGGAGTTCTACGAGGAATTGAAAATGGAGTTGATGGAATTGCATTGATGCGTCATCAATTACCTGCAAAGGACCAATTTGCCTCAGAAAGCGAGGGTGAGGAAGTACTACTAGACGCCCTTCCAATGCTAATTGAGGCCGGATTCCAGAATGCAGGACTTTCCGCAATGGAAAGTGACGGATATTCGAGTTTACCGATTGGAATCGAGTGGTCAACAATGCTACGTGTTCCAGAAGTTAATGAGAAATTGCGAATGCGCTCGGTCAAGGTTGCTGCAGAAGATGCAGGGGTAACTGTTCATGATGTAGTAATAGTGGGTGATGATGATGCTCCGGTACTATCGCTCAAAGGGTTGAGGCTCAAGGCCATGGGAAAAGTTCCAGAAGACCAGAGATTTACTCTTGAGAGGTGATTGAATGGAGAAAATGGATCCTCCGATGGGTCCTCGGATGCTAATTGCTCGTAAGAGAATCGAAGAGTGTTCGAGCAATCTTGCAGATGTTATTCCAAGAGCGACCAACAAACGTCTAGCAGACCACAATACAGGGCGATTACTACTCGAAGAATGCCTTGCTGAATGGAGCATTCCAATCGATTCAATCGAAGTTTTACGAACTGAGGAAAGGGCTCCCTATCTATCTTGGTTAGATGGAGTTTGGATGAATCACCCATTACCAGATATCAGTTTAGGTCACTCAGGTGAGTGGGCTGTTTGTGCATTAATTGAGCCTGGATATTGGGTTGGAATTGATGGTGAGCCTAGTTATAGGGGCATTCAAGAAAATGCGTTTGATATGATGGCTAAGGGTGAAGAATTAGATTGGCTAAGATCTAATCCTAAACAAGCCATTAGAGTGTGGACTGCAAAAGAAGCGATTCAAAAGTCTGAGAAAAAAGGTATGCATCTAAATCCAAGAGACATTTCAATTGAACAACATCAAGTTGAATCTTTCATTCATGATGGTTTGATGATATCGGTTGCCTGGAGAGATGCAGGAGTGGCACCTAGGTCTGCAGAAGATGATCTTCTAGATGCAACCTTAGAGGCTATGAAAGAAAACCCTGATTTTTCAGTTGGTTGCAAAACATCCAGAAATAATGTTTGAATCACTTGTTCCAAATTCTGCTGGATTCCCAAGGTAGACCAAACAAAATTCCAATTTCTGTTAAGATTACATAATTTAGCAATAGGTAACTTAGGTATGATATTACCAAAATCAGTATTGACGTGTTGATTATCTTTCTTCGCTCACGCTTTGCTTGGTCGATTGTACAAACACCCTGGCTTCTGAAGTAGAATACCAATCCTACACATACAGTAATTGCAGCAATTGCTAGCATCAGTGGTCTGAACCATGAATATCCGTCTTCCCCCCAGTATAATGTGTTGGATAATGCAGCGCCAGTAGATACGGAAGCAATGCCAAACATCACTAATACTACAGATGGAAGGCAACACATCGAGGCGATGATTGAGGAACTTGCGACAAGTTTCCACAACTTATTCGGCTGCTTCTCTTCAGAATCAATAGCAGCATTTTCTTCCTCCATGCCTAAAAATGACACGATAAACTACAAAAACATTGTCTAAATCTATCACTAGTGGGTTTAGGGTAATGCAGATTATTCTTTTGGGAAAAGATGCATTTTGGAATTAATGTGCCAAGACTAGTTGCCTTGTCGGTCTTGCATTCTCACTCATTCGCAATTGCCCACTGCTCATTGATAGTGTCTTCATCATTTGCTTCAGAAGATTTACCTTGCCATGACATTAAGCCCTCTTTGTCGACAAATATCGTGGTTCCTGGAGAGGTCACGCCTAAATCCTGCCCTTCTTCATCACCTAGCATAAATCGGAATGATGTCAAATTGTTATTGGTTTGACCATCATCATCATCGTATGCGTCTGCACTATCGTGCCAGTCTTGGAAACTCATTTCTGAACCATTATCGGTAGACATCACCATTACTGGAATATTTGGTTGAGTGTCCCATATTCGATGCATCAAGTTGAAGCAGGGGCTATTGCACCATTGAGCTGAAAAAATAACGATGTATGCCTCGCCTTCGAGTTTGTCACTTGACCAAGTAGTATTATCATCAGTAATTTCTGACCAAACAGGGAAAACTGGAACACTAACTCCACCATCATCAATTTTTTGAGAATCATCTGTAGATTCGCTTGTACAACCTGCTAAGGAGACTATAGCAACCAGCATGATTGCTAGTAGTGTTCTTTGCATGGCATATCGTTTTACTGATAGTAATTGAATGATTTCCCTATATGCCTGAAGTGATTTCATAAAATGGCATTGACTGGGTTCGCCATGCGTAAAATAATTGTAGTGTTATTTTGTATCTTATTTGCGGCAATGAATGTAACCGCATCTGATGGAGATTTAGATGGCGATTCAATTCCAGACTCCGAAGATGATGACACCGATGGGGATGGCGTGAATAATACTGAAGACGATTGTCCTTTGTTATCAGGACTCTCAACCCAATTGGAAGTAGGATGTCCTGATTACGATGCAGATGGCATTCCCGACCATTTAGATTGGAATCGTGATGGTGATTCTTGGGACAATGATGAAGACGATTGTCCAATGACTCCTGGTTCTTCGAAATTCGTCCTCAAAGGATGTAAAGACATAGATGGTGATTTCATGCCAGATATTTACGATGACGACGCAGATGGTGATGGAATCCGAAATGAAATGGAAAGATCCGCTTCAACAGGTTT
>Ga0233427_10000473_pt1 | contig 51287 bp, 47 predicted proteins | sample SI_118_April2016_5_FD_179885 | JGI IMG/M metagenome (GOLD analysis project Ga0233427, IMG submission 179885) | Seawater microbial communities from Saanich Inlet, British Columbia, Canada - SI_118_April2016_100_MG | ecosystem: Environmental > Aquatic > Marine > Inlet | place: Canada: British...
AAGAGGTCCGGGAGCGGTCTCACCTTCAGGAACGGGGCCTTCTCCAGGACCCCCAGGACAAGGTCCAGGGTGAGGGCGTCGATGGGTAGGTCGTCGGGAGCGGTGAGTACGGCCATCCTCGTCACAGTCGGATCCGACCAGGCCAGCAGCGCCATGTCGGCGAGCAGGTATTGGGCTGCCGAGACCGCCCCCTGTGGGTCCGTGAGGTGTCTGGCGAGATCGGGATCGGCCACCAGCGCCGGGTAGGCGGTGCCGTCATCTGCCACCAGCCGCGCCGGGAGGGTGCTCTCCGCGGACGCCGCCGACGGACGGGGTTCCAGATGGTCGGCCGACACGATGAACCGCTCGGCGCCCAACTGGCCCAGCAGGTCGAGGGTGGCTGCCACCGCCGTGGTCGGAAGTACCGCTATCGAACGGTCCGGGATCACCCCCAACTGGTCGATGAGGACCCGGTCGCCGTGGTCGAGGAGGTCACGGTGGACGTCGGAACGTCCGGCTCGGCGCCAGGCCTCGGGATCAGCGGTCACGAACGGCGAGGACTGGAGGCGGAAACGCTCCTCGACCGTATGGACAAGGTCGGCGAGGAGACGGGCGTGGTCCAGATCATCGGACCGGGCAAGGCTGAGCACGGTGGCGGGCGGGAGCCTGACGTCCATCGGGATGTCGGGATGCCCCTGGGCGGCACGGACCACCGCCTCCATCTGGTGCAGCGTGGCCCGGTCAGGCCGCAGGAGGCCGTCGGGTCGCAGCGGTGGCGGGCCGTCGACGGTGAGGGTGATTCCGACCAGCAGTGGGCGATGGGCAGCCGCCTCACCCTTCGGGATGATGGGCAGGTGGACCAGAGGTGTGATCAGGCTGTCCAGGGGGGAACCGTCGGCGCCCACGAGGGTCACCGTGAGCGGGTAGACGCCGCCGGGCCGTGAGCTGAGGCGACCCTCGGTACCAACCTGGAGGACCAGCGATGCGATGCCGGCCGAGTTCAGGACGTCGGTGACCTCCATGTCCACCGGCCCGCCCAGGGGATCACCCAGAAGGCCGTCGCGAAGGGCCAGCAGGCCTCGGCGGTCGACGGTCCGGTGTAACTGGAGGCGGAGCGTCGTCTCAGCGGTGTTGCCGGCGATCCGCAACTCGAGGGCCAGGTCGCCATCATCCGCGATCCAGGGGGACTGTGCGACGAGAGAGAGGGTGGCCGATCCGGACTCGGCGACAGCGGGCCCGGTGGCGGCCAGCAGGCCTGCGACCGCCACGATTGCGGCGAGGAGCAGGCGCCTCATCGAACCGTGTCGTGCCGGAGCACGACGAGGCCCCCGGCCCGCTCCGCAAAGCCGTGGCGTTGGTAGAGGAGGCGGGCCCGGTCATTGTCCGGCTGTGTGTTCACCCAGACGTCCCGGGCGCCTGCCCGGTCCAGCCATGAGATGGCGTCCGCCAGCAGGGCAGAGCCGATGCCGAGGCTTTCGTAGCCGGGTCGGACCGCCAGGCGCTGCACGAACCCGCTGGTTGAGGATCGGCCGGCGATGGCGTAGGCCACCACCCGTCCGTCGATGCGGACGCACCGCTGTCGGCTCAGGTCGGTCGCCTCGCAGGCCTCGGCGTAGGCGGCAGAGTCGAACCTCCAGAACGGGCTGAAGGAGGAGAAGGCGTCGGTATCCGCGTCGAGGGTGTCGGAGAGGCGGCGACGGCCGATCCGACTGAGCCGGTGCGGGGAGCGACTGGGCGGGGTCGGTTCTTCCGGCTGGAGGGGCCGGTGCATGAGTGTGAGGTGCTCCAGGGGCGTGAAACCGGCGGCTGTGAAGGGGCGCTGGTCATCGGGGGAGAGGGCTGCGGTCAGGACGGTGGTCACGTCACGGTTGCCGAGGAGTTCCAGCAGGGTGAGGACCGTTGCGTTGTCTGGTGCTGGACCCCTGACAGCTACCACCTGCGCTGTGGATGCGTCCCCACGCCAGGGGCTTATCCGGACTGTGGAATCGTTGCCGATACGGCGGTACTCCACCTGATTTATCCCGGACCCGCTGGTCGGTGCGCGCCGGTGCGCCAGTGGCCTTCTGCGGGCTGACTGGGTGGGCGGCCTGAGGTCGATGTCGAACAGGGTACGGCGCCGTTGCTGGGCGTCACAGGCCGCCTCGGCCCGATGGTGGCGGGCCATGGGGCCCTTAGCCGTCGGGACTTGGGCGATACGCTCGCCGGGTGTCCGTACTGCTGGTGACCGATGAACGTTTCCTGGATCATGTGGCGGGTCGTCGACATCCTGAATGTCCGGCCCGCCTCACGGCAGTGCTCGACGGCATCGACGCTGCGGGTCTGGGCGATGCGCTGGTTCGCAGGGCGCCGCTGCCGGTCGACGATGTGGATCTCCTCAGGGTCCATCGGTCCGACCATGTCGAGGCGCTCATCGAACTCGACGCTGCCGGCGGAGGAAGGCTGGATCCGGACACGACAATGGGTCCGGGATCGTGGCAGGCGGCCCGGTTGGCGGCCGGGGCCGGTCTGGTGGCTATAGACGGGCTGCGCAACGGCGACGCCGAGGTGGCCTTCTGTGCCGTGCGACCACCAGGGCATCACGCGACACCCACCAGGACCATGGGGTTCTGCCTCCTCAACAATGTGGCGGTTGCTGCGGCATCGCTGGCTGACGCCGGAGAGCGGGTGGCGATAATCGACATCGACGCCCATCACGGCAACGGCACCCAGGACGCATTCGTGGCTGATGGACGTGTCCTGTTCGTGTCCTGCCACCAGTGGCCGCTCTATCCGGGCACCGGTGCCGTCGATGAGGTCGGGACCGGAGATGGCCTGGGCACGACGATCAACGTGCCGCTTCCCACCGGTGCCGCAGGCGATACCTACAGGTATGCAATGGACGTCCTGGTGGTTCCTGCTGTTGAACGGTTCGCGCCCGACTGGATTCTGGTCTCGGCCGGTTTCGACGCGCATCGTGCTGATCCGTTGACTGATCTCGGGTTGTCGGCCGGCGACTACGCCGACCTGATGGGCCGGCTCACGGGCCTGGTCCCGACGGGTCGACTGATCGCATTCCTGGAGGGCGGATATGACCTCGGGGCCTTGGCCGACTCTGCCGGAGCCTTCGTGGCAGCAGCCCTGGGGGTCCGGTATTCGCCGGAGGCGACCACGAGCGACGGTCCGGGACGCCACGTCGTGGATGCACAGGTCGTACGACACGGGCTGGCATCGTGAACGGAGTCGGGGATCCCATCCGGGAGGGGGCCTTTGACGACCTCCGCGACTCGGTCGCCCCGGTCTTGGAACGGTTTATGGAGGCCGGCTATCGCCTGTACCTGGTCGGGGGCCTGGTACGCGATCGCCTGGTGGGCGCAACCCGTGCCGCTGACCACGACCTGACTACCGATGCCACCCCGGAAGTCATCCGCCAGCTCGTGGACGGCGTAGCCGACGCCGTCTGGCTGCAGGGCGAGCGTTTCGGAACCGTGGGTATCAGGGTCGGTGACCTCGCGATGGAGATAACGACCCACAGGGCCGAGTCCTACGTGGGTGACTCCCGTAAGCCTGTGGTGAGGTTCTCCACGGACCTCCACGAGGACCTGGGTCGACGGGACTTCACGGTGAACGCCATGGCCGTGGATGTGGCCAATGGGCAGCTGCACGATCCGTTCGATGGCCGGTCCGACCTGGTTGCCGGGGTGCTGCGCACACCGCTCTCCCCGGAGGTGTCGTTCGGCGATGACCCGCTTCGGATGCTCCGGGCCGCCCGGTTCCACGCCGGGTACTACCTCACCCCGGTCGACGGCCTGGTCGAGGCGGCGCGCTCCCTGGCCGATCGGATCGGGATCGTCTCAGGGGAACGTATCCGAGGGGAGTTGTTCCGTCTGCTGGAGGTGGCGGATCCCACCGGCGGGTTCGACTTCCTGGAGGAGGTCGACCTGGGGTGGCGGGTGCTTCCGGAATTCGCCCGTCTGGATGCCGACGCCCGATCGTCGACGCTGGAGCGTGTGGCGGCCACTACCGCTGATCCGGTGCTGCGGTTGGCTGTCATTGCCTGGTCCACGGCCGGGTTGGCTGAGACCGCCGTGGCCCTGCGACTCTCCGGCGCTGATGCTGACCGGATCACCCTCCTGGTCGACGCGGCCGAGCGGATTCGCATCGGTGGAGCCGCCGGGGAACCCTGGTCGGACGGATCGGTGCGACGCCTGGCTGCGGCAATCGGGCCGATCCTGGATCCTGTGGTGGACTTCTCCGATTCGGTCGGAATCCTCGCCGGCGACCTTCGCATGGCACTGGGTCGGCTTCGTGGGGCAGGTGAACTCGACGACCTCGGGCCCGCTCTGGGTGGCGACGAGGTGATGGCCCTCCTCGGCCTGGAGGCTGGCCGGGAGATCGGTGAGGCGTTGGCCTGGCTTCTTGAGCTTCGCCTCGACGAGGGCCGGATGGAGTCTGGCGATGTGGCGATTCGGTTGCTGGACTGGTGGTCCGCAAGGTCGTCGAGCTGATTGATTGGCGGGATCGCGTCGGGCCTGCTTCCCGGTGGTCGCCTATGGTTGCGACGTGGTAGGTCGGCTAACCGGCGAGGCTAGACAGGCGGGTGAGAGCCTGCTGCCTGCCCGTAGGCCGGCGGATGTGGACTACAGGCTGGCTCGCCAGACGACCTTGAACGGTTGGCGCAGAGGCGACGTCGGACGAGACGTCCTCTGCGACGCCCAGCCCATGCTCCGCCGTAACGCCGTGGCGTGCGGGACCCCCACCTCGGAGATCTGCCCGATCTGCGAGGACCACGAGATCGCCCACGTGACCTATGTGTTCGGGCCCCGACTGCCGGCCCATGGCCGTTGCATCTCGACACCCGGTGAGTTGGCGAGGCTGGATGCCCGCAGGGCCGACATGACCGGTTACGTGGTCGAGGTCTGTGCAGCCTGCGGATGGAACCACCTGGTCCGGTTGACCTCTCTGGGCTACCGCTGAGCCGATCCTTCGGGGGTCGCGGTGAAGTGTGTCACTCCCCCTTCACGGCCGGGCGACGTTCTGTTACCGTTTCCGGGACCGCCGGCAGCCACTGTGCGCTGGACGGAGAAGGAGACAGAAATGGCTCAGAGGTGCACGGTTCCCGTCGTTCGGGAACGCAAGGTCGCCCGTGGAGGCGACCCTCTGGTGATGCTCACCGCCTACGACGCTCCGGGTGCCCGGATGGTCGATCAGGCCGGTGCCGACATGATCCTCGTAGGGGATTCGGTTGCGATGGTCGTCCTCGGTTACGACGACACCCTGCAGGTCACCGTTGAGGACATTGCCCACCACACCGCTGCGGTGGCCAGGACCCACCCGTCGGCCCTTGTGATCGCCGATATGCCATGGATGAGCTATCACGTCTCGACAGCCGACACGGTCAATAACGCCGCGACGCTGATCCGGGCCGGTGCCCAGGCAGTCAAGTTGGAGGGCGGGCGTCGTCGCATTCCGATGATCGAGGCGCTCGTGTCTGCCGAGATCCCCGTGATGGGCCACATTGGCCTTACACCCCAGTCGATGAACGCCATGGGTGGCTACAGGGTCCAGGGTCGTGATGCGGAGGCAGCCCTCGGTCTGGTGGATGCCGCCAAGGCCCTCACCCACGCCGGCTGTTTCTCGATAGTCCTGGAGGGCGTCCCGGCTCCGGTGGCGGCCATGGTCACCGAGGCTGTGGAGGTGTCGACGATAGGCATCGGGGCTGGTCCGGACTGCGACGGCCAGGTGCTGGTCTTCCACGACGTCCTGGGTCTGGAGCAGCGGATTCTGCCGAAGTTCGTCAGGCGCTACGCCGACCTCTTCGACCTCGGCGTGGCCGCTCTCACGGAGTTCGCCGGAGACGTCAGGTCCGGAGAGTTTCCAGAACCGGCCGAGTGCTACCGGCTCGATGACGGGGCGGCCGACGCCCTGGGTCTGTATGGAGTCGCCTGAGCAGTTCCGGGACCACCATGGACCGGTTCAGGGTCCCGCGGGCGTCGCCCAGGGGTGACTGTCACACCCAGTGGTCATGCTGTGGTCATGGATGCGTGTCGGACCTCGGAATGCACGCCGGTAGCCTCTGGTTACTTGCGTAGGTCCCGGTTCGCCGGTCGCCGTATGGAGCCACGACAACCTGTTTACCCCTGCCCCACACGGGGCCCCGGGCGCGCCAGAGGCGACGTCCGAGACCAGAGGAGGTGAGTGCCTGCCATGCAGGTCTATGAACTCATGATTATCTTCGGCGGCGAGCTCGAAGAGGATGCCGTTGCGGCAAGCCTTTCGAAGGTCACCACCAACATCGAGTCCGAGGGTGGCCGCGTGGTCACCGTGCGGGACTCCGCGCCATGGGGCCGGAGGCGTTTCGCCTATCGGATCAACCTCAAGTGGGAGGGCGTCTACGTCGTCCTCGAGGTAGTTACCGATGCGGGCAATCTCGACACCACCGATCGCATCCTGCGACTTGCGGACCGCAGTGACGTGGTCCGCCACAAGATCATGCGCCTTCCCGATGCAGAGGTCGCCAAGCGCGGCCTTCTCGGTGAGGTGGCGCCGGCCGAGGCCGGTTCAGGAACGGAGTAGAAGATGGGCTTTAACAACACAGTCACAGTCGTGGGCAATGTGACCCGCGACCCCGAACTGCGGTTCACCCCCGGCGGTGCGGCCGTAGCCAGCTTCGGCTTGGCGTGGAACCGCAAGGGACAGAATGACGAGGAGATCGTTTCGTTCTTCGACATCACCTGCTGGAGTGGCCTCGCCGAGAATGTGGCCGAGTCGATCACCAAGGGATCACGGGTAGTGGTCTATGGCCGGCTGGACCAGCGTTCCTGGGAGAACCAGGAGGGTGAGCGCCGCTCAAAGGTGGAGATAGTCGCCGACGATGTGGCTCCGAGCCTCAGGTGGGCGACAGTTGAGATCACTCGAAACGAATTCCGTGGTGACGGTGCCGGATCGTCGGCACCGACCGGTGGCGGCGATAGGTCCGCCCAGACACCCCAGACCGATGAGGAGCCCTTCTAATGGCACGTCGCACCCCTCCCCGCCGCACCAACAAGGGTAAGGAAAGCAACCGTCGCGGTAAGAAGAAGATCAGTCCGCTGACGATCGGCAAGATCGAGTTCGTCGACTACAAGGACACGAACCTTCTCAGTAAGTTCGTTTCGGAGCGGGCCAAGTTGAAGCCCCGACGCGTGACGGGCAACAGCGAGAAGCAGCAGCGGGAGGTCGCTCGGGCGGTCAAGAACGCTCGTGAGATGGCCCTGCTGCCCTACACCAACCGGGTGACCACCCAGCGTCGAGAGCGTCGGTCCGATGACCGGGGTCCACGCGCTGATGGTCCGCCGCCGCGGCCGACCGCTCCGCCACCGGGTTCCGGTGACGAGGCTTCGGCCGAGGAGATCGAGGCTGCCGAGGTGCAGGCGGACGTGACCGCAGTGGAGTCGGCCGAGGCCGCCGCAGTGGTCGAGGAAGGGGCGGAATCATGAAGGTCCTACTTCGTTCCGACGTCGACGGGCTCGGTCGCACCGGGGACATCGTCGAGGTGACCCGTGGCTATGCCCGCAATTTCCTGGTTCCCAAGGGCCTGGCCATCCAGGCTGCCAAAGGCGTGACGGCCCAGGCCGAGGCGATGCGACGCAAGCGTGCCCTGAAGGCCGCTGCCGATCGCTCCGATGCCGAGGTGATAGCAGCCCAGATCGCCGGCGTGGTCCTCCATGTGACCGCCAAGGCTTCTGAGGAGGGCCGCCTGTTCGGTTCGGTCGGCACTGCCGAGGTTGTCGAGGTACTCGCCTCTCAGGCAGGTCTCGTGGTGGACCGCAGGCAGGTGACCGGCGAGGTGGTCAAGGACGTCGGGTCGCATGAGTTCACGGTTGAACTCCACGCCGAGGTGGCGATCCCGGTGACAGTCGAGGTGCAGGCTGAGGCCTGAGCCCGAACTCCACGGAGCCACCTGGAAGTCGAATTCCAGGTGGCTCCGGTGGTGAGTCCGAGCCGGCGGGTGGACGTTCCACAACCCGGGTCGTGTTATCCACCCCACAGGTCGCCGGTTGTGGATGGACAGGAGGGGTTTTCCCTCTGGTACCCCACAGGGTCATTCGTGCATGCTCTCTGCGTGGGCGGAACGGTGGATGGATTGTCGATATGAGCGCGTCACCACCCGATGGGGATTTGGATCCGACTGAGGACGCTCCGGGACCAGCCGACATGGCCTTTCCCGAGTTTCCGATCCCGGACGGCGCCCCGCTTCCTGAAGAACCCCCGCTGGACGAGGAACGGCCGCCCGGAGCGCCGTCCCGGACCTTCGACCGTGGCAGCCGATCGCCTGTACGTACCTCCGTCGGGCGTGTACCTCCCCACAACCTGGATGCCGAGGCCTCGCTACTCGGCGCCATGCTGCTCTCGCGTGACGCCATTGCCGATGCTCTCGAAGTGGTCGCCGCCGAGCACTTCTACAAGCCCTCCCATGCACATGTGTTCGAAGCGATCTGTGGCCTCTACTCCGCCGGTGAGCCAGCTGATCCGGTAACGGTGGCGGAGGCACTCACCCGAGCCGGGGTGCTCGACCAGATCGGTGGGCCGGGCCTCCTACTGGAGCTCCAGGCATCCACGCCGGCCACATCCAGCGCCGGAAAGTACGCCCGGATCACCCAGGAACATGCAACCCTCCGAGGGCTCATCGGTGCGGCGAACGAGATCGCCGAGATCGGCTACGGACTCCCGGACGATGTCGTGAAGGCAGTGGACGAGGCGGAGAACCTCGTCTTCCAGATCGGACAGGGACGTGTAACCGACACGATGGTCCAGATGCGTGACGTCCTGAACGTGAGCCTGGATCGCATGGAGGAACTCTTCGAGCGGGGCGATTCCATCACTGGGACACCATGCGGCTACGAGGACCTCGACCAGCTCCTGTCCGGCCTCCAGAACGACGCTCTGATCGTCGTCGGTGCCCGCCCGGCCATGGGAAAGACCTCCTTCGTGTTGGGGATCGCCGCCCATGTCGGGATCAGACAGGAGCTGCCGACCGTGGTCTTCTCGCTGGAAATGAGCCAGATCGAGGTCTGCCAACGAATCCTGTGTTCCGAGGCGCGCGTCGATGCCTCCAACATCCGCAACGGCCAGCTGACGGCCGACGACTGGACCCGCATCAACAAGGGTGTGGGAAAGCTGGGCGATGCCCACATCTGGATCGACGACAATCCGAACACCACCGTTATGGAGATCCGGGCCAAGGCCCGACGCCTCAAGAGCCGCGTCGGCGACCTCGGCGTGGTGATCGTGGACTACCTGCAACTCATGTCCGGTCGGTCCAGCGCCGAGAGCAGGCAGGTGGAGGTGTCGGAGATCAGTCGAGGCCTCAAGATCATGGCCCGTGAGCTGGGGTGTCCCGTGATCGGTGTCTCCCAGCTCTCCCGAGGCCTGGAGTCACGTCAGGACAAGAGGCCGATGCTTTCGGACCTGCGGGAGTCCGGTTCGATCGAACAGGATGCAGACGTGGTGATCTTCCTCTACCGCGACGAGGTCTACAACGGGGATTCGCCAGACGTGGGTATGGCCGAGGTCATCATCGCCAAGCACCGGAACGGGCCCACAGGCACGGTCCGACTGGCCTGGCTGCCCCGCTACACGCGGTTCGCCGACATGTCGCGGGCCAGCTGAGGCTCACCGGTGTTCCTTGGCGAGGACCTGCTCAGTTGGCTGCTCCTCGCGCTCGGCGCGGCAATGGCGGTGGGAAACGTCATGGCGCTCGTGCGACCACCGCAGCAGCTCGAAGACAGCGACCTGACCCGTCCACCCCTCTGGCGGAGCCTGCTCTACATAGTCCTAGGCACGGTCGCCGGTTTCTGGGCTGTCGCCTCACTCATCGGCTGAGGGCTCATCGGTTTAGGGCTCGTGGGCTGAGGTCTTCGACCAGTCGGATCCTTCGCCGGATCGGGCCGGTGGTTGGGCTACCGTCCAACGTGGAGGTGACGTAGATGGCTGAAGTGGTGACCACACAACTGCTGGATCCGGGGTTGATTGATGCATGTGGCGCCCAGCCCGGCATCGCCTGTGAATGGGTGTGGGACGCCACCGCCAGCGAGACCCTGGCCCCCCTGGCCGACTGGCTGATCGAACGCCCCCTCAAAGTGGTGGTCATCCTGCTCGGGGCGGTCGTCGTGAACCGCCTGGTGAAGAGGGCCATCGACCGCATGGTCAACCGGATCGTCGAAACCCGGACCATCGAGGAATCCGCCGCGGAGGTTGAGTCCAGTGCCCGTCTTCTGACAGGTCTGGGGCGGAGGGCAAAGGGTCGATTCCAGAAAATCCACGATCAGGCCGACCGGTCACGCCAGCGCGCCATGACGCTCGGAGCCGTGCTGCGGAGCCTGGCCTCCTTCAGCGTCTACGCCCTGGCCTTCATGATCTCGCTGGGGGAACTGGGTCTGAACCTGGGACCCCTCATCGCCGGCGCCGGAATAGTCGGCCTGGCGATTGGCTTCGGCGCGCAGTCGCTGGTCGCCGACTTCATCGCAGGGATCTTCATCATCATTGAGGACCAGTACGGCGTCGGCGACTACGTCGATGTGGGAGCGGCATCCGGAACGGTCGAGAAGGTGACCCTCAGGACAACGGTGCTCCGGGATGTCAACGGTGCCCTGTGGGTGGTCCCAAACGGCGAGATACGGAGGGTCGGCAACTCGTCGCAGCTCTGGGCCCGCACGGTCCTGGATGTCGACGTTGCCTACGACACCGACATCGACCTGGCGGCCAGCGTCATCAAAGAGGTCGCCGACGAGGTCTGGCGCGAGGAGTTGGAGTCGACGACCATCATCGAGGAGCCGGAGATCTGGGGCGTGCAGAACTTCGGAGCCGACGCCATCTCCATCCGGCTGGCCGTGAAGACCGAACCCGGCGAACAGTGGGCGACAGGACGTCTCATTCGAGCCCGGTTGAAGAAGGCGTTCGACGCCAACGGCATCGAGATCCCGTTCCCACAGCGGACGGTCTGGGTGAAGCAGGTGGACGAGCAGGCGCCAGCCGTGAAGCCCGTGACCACAATTCGCCAGGACCTGCTCGGAAAGCGGTCGGGTAGCGACGGCGAGGAGTAGCCGTACCTGACGGTGGCCGTCGAGTCAGGAGTCGCTGCGGTCGATGGCCCGGGTGTCGGTACCCAGGTAGCTGGCCACCACCAGGGGGTTGTTCCGAACCTCGTCGGGTGACCCCTCTGCGATCACCTGTCCGGCTTCCAGGCAGTAGACCCGGTCCGAGAGAGCCATGATCATCGGCATGTCGTGCTCGATGACGATCATCGTGGCGTGCAGCTCCTGCTGGATCTGCTTCAGCAGCGGCCCGAATGCCTCGGTTTCACGCTGGGCCACGCCGGCGGTCGGTTCGTCCAGGCACAGGATCTGGGCGTCAAGGGCCAGGAGCCCCGCCAGCTCAACGATCCGTCGGGTTCCGGTGGACAGTTCGGCAACGAAGCCATCGGCGTAGCGACCCAGGCCCAGGAAGTCGATCAGGTCCGAGGCGTCGGAGGCCATGGCGCGTTCTGCACGTGACGAGGACGGAAGGAACAGGGCGGTCGAAAGCAGGCCGGTGCGACCACGGGCCTCCAGCGCCACCTGGACCGTCTCGCGGACGGTCAACTCCGGGAAGAGTCGGGCGGCCTGGAACGTCCGGCCCAACCCGACGCGCGCCCGGGCAGAGGCCGAGTGGCCTGAGACGTCGGTGCCGAGCATCTCCACGACGCCCTCGGCCGGGGCGAAGCCGCCGATTGCATTCATGAGAGTCGACTTTCCGGCGCCGTTCGTGCCGATGAGGCCGACCACCTCGCCGGGATGGGCCACGATCGCCACCCGGTCCACGGCACGCAGACCCCCGAAGGTGACGGACACGTCCGTCACAGCCAGGGCAGGGCCGTCGTAGACAGGTCGGTCCCGGGCACCACCGAGGGCAACGGCTGGTGGGCCGGTGGAGGTCTTGGAGGGCGCCTCAGGGAGGCGGGATTCGGCCCATCGGAGGAGAGCGTCCCTGGCCGAGTAGGTGATCTGGATGAGCCCGCCCGGGAAGTACAGCAGCAGGATGAGCAGGCCGATGCTCGAGGTGAACAGGGGGATCAGCTCGTTGTCGGGCCAGAAGGCCGGTAGGCCGACCACCCAGAGGGCGCCGACGACCGGCCCCATGAGGGTTCCCAGCCCTCCAATGACCACTATCGACACCAGTCGAAGCGAGTCGCTGATCTGGAACAGGCGCTCTGTGTAGGGAATGTTCTGGACGAGGCCGCCGAGGAGTGCTCCACCCAGTCCGGCGATTCCCCCGGCCAGCGAGAAGGCGAGAAGCTTTGTCCGGGTGGGGCTGACGGTGTAGGCGGCAGCCGTGTACTCGTTCTCCCTGATCCCGATTATCGAGCGACCAATGCCGCTTGCCCGGAGCCGTGCCACCACCATCAGGAGCACAACGAGAATTCCCAGGCAGAGGTAGTAGTAGGCCCGCTGGCTGGAGAGATCCAGCGGCCCCAGGCTGCCGCGCCGAAAGGGGATGCTCTGGCTGTTGTCGCCGTTGAGCATCGGGCGCCGGTAGAGGTACTGCTGTGCCGCCATGGCAAAGGCGAATGTCGTGACCGCCAGCAGCAGCCCCTTGACGCGCAGCGCGCCGAGGCCGATTAGGGCCGCTGTTATCGCCGCCATCGCGGCGGCGAGCAGCATGGAGACCAGGTAGGGCACCCGTGGGAAGGTGACGGAGAAGAACTCCCACTTGTCGCCGATTCCCACCCCGACCGTGAGCCCCCGGTTGAACCCGGCAGCGAACAGGGCGCCGATTCCGGCGAAGGCCATCTGGCTGAGGGAGAGCTGGCCCGCCCATCCGGTCACGATGGTCATGGATAGGGCGCATATTGCAAACGCCAGGATGCTGGCGTACAGCAGGTGACGCGACGGTCTGGTCACGATGTAGGGCAGGACCAGGGCGATGGCCAGGAGGAGACCCAGCGCACTGGTCGACAGGCCCCTGATCCACCAGATCTCCCTGAGGCGTTCGGGGATCGGTCGATGTCGGGCCGAGAACGAGAACGATCCCGCGTCATCACCCGAGCCGCGGCTCTGGAAGGCGACGGCGATGGCTACCACCACGAACAGCAGGAAGTCGATGAGGCCGCCCTGGTTTATGAACACGAACTGAACATGGGCCTGGACGACACCGATGGTTACCCCGGCGGCCAGCGCCCTCGGGAACGAGACCATGCCGGCGATCACCGCCGCGGCCAGGGCTCGGGCCATGGTGTTGGGACCGAGGTTCGAGAGGCCTCCGATGCTTCCCCGGTTCGCCGAGAGCAGCAGCAGCGAGATTGTCGCCAGGAGGCCGGCGATCGTCCACACGAATAGCTGGACCATTTTCGGGTCGATACCCGAGAGTCGGGCGAGGTCGGCGTTGGTTGCAGATGCCTGGACCGTCTGGCCGAACACGGTGCGATTCAGGAACCAGGACAGGCCGACCGCCAGCAGCGGGACCACTACGAGAATGGTGAGTTTCGGGCCGGTGATCCTTAGGCCCAGTACGTCATCCCAGATGAAGGTGAGGGGAGCCGGAAACCGTTGGCCGCGGGATCGTTCCAGGTCCGGGTAGGAGGCCAGGACGGCCTGCATCAGCTGGGCGATCCCGATTGTGGCCACCAGCACGATGACCCGGGGAGCGTCGAACAGGCGTCGGATGACCGCCCGCTCGATCAACGCCCCGACGATGATGCCGACCACAAGTGCAATGGGCAGTGCCAACCAGTAGGGGAAGTCGTAGTTGATCACCAGTAGGGCCATGAGCCCGGTGGCTGGGAGCCCCATGTTCCCCACGGCCAGGTTGATGACCCGGGTCGACCGGTAGACGAGGACGACTCCGAGCGCGAGCAGGCCCAGGACCATCCCGTTCACGACACCGTCGAACCAGAGTTGGCGGGTGGTCCAGACCGCGAGGACAGCGCTGTCCACCTCAGCCGCCGTCCCGTCCCAGGAACACGGCCCGGGCCAGATCGTCACGCTCGAGCAACTCCTGGGCCGAGCCCTCGAACCTGATCTGGCCCTTCTCGAGGAAGATGGCCCTATCGGCGGTTGACAGGGCAACGTTCAGCGACTGCTCGACCAGGATGATCGTCTGGCCCCGTTTCTGGAGTCGTTCGATGAGCTCGAGCAGGTCCTGGACGACGGTTGGGGCCAGCCCCAGCGAGAGTTCGTCGATCAGCAGGATCTCCGGCTCGTGTAGCAGGACACGGGCGAGGGCCAGCATCTGCTGCTGGCCGCCGGACATGGAGTTGGCGCGTTGGCCCTGACGACGTTCCAGGTCGGGGAACAGCTCCAGGACCGAGGCGATGCGGCGTTCCACATCGACGCTGTCTCGCCGGTGGATGTAGGCGCCCATCACCAGGTTCTGGCGGACGGTCATGTCCGGGAACACGCCCTTGCCGCCCGGCAACTGTTGGATGCCGAGATGGGACCGCAACTGCGGCGAGGTGTAGGTGACCGTTCGGCCACCCAGACGCACGACCCCGCGCTCGGGGATCCCCAGCCCGCTGATAACGCGCAGGATCGTGGACTTGCCGGCACCGTTGGTGCCCAGCAGGGCCAGCGTCTCGCCTTTCTTCACCTCGAAGGCCACGTCGAACAGGACCTGGACGGGGCCGTAGGAGAAGTCGATGTTGTTCAGCTGTAGCGCTGGAATCTCGCCGTCGCCGGAGGTCCGTCGCTGCTCGTCCTGTTCGTCGAAGAGCTCCTGGACGTTGAGGGACAGGTCGTGTCGGACGTGCTTGGCGCCGCGGTACATGATCAGGCCGCCGAGAATGGCCGACGGGATGGTCAGCACCAGGGTGGTGACACGTGGGCCCCACGAGTCGGCGAACATGAACGAGATCAGGCCGCCGCCCGTACCGCCGATGAAGAAGATGTAGAGGGTGATGAGGGCGGTGCCGCTGCCCCGCAGGCGGTAGGGAACAATGGCCTGCATGACCGGACTGACCATTGCGAACGCCGTGTTCAACATGACCAGCGTCGGGATCGAGAAGGCGATGAAGAGAGGGACGGTCGGCATTGCCCACTGGATGGGCTTGAATACCGCCGAGAAGCCGATGAGGGCACCGATCATGTGCAGGGTGCGCGTGGGGTTCTCCCGCCAGAGCCGGTCGAATTTGGGGCCGACGTAGACCAGGGACAGGACCGTGAATAGGCCGGCGGCGGTGGCCCAGGCTCCCCGCTCGAACGATTCGAGGCCGAACCTGTCCTCCAGCCAGAGGTTCTCCAGCACTGGGGCGGTGAAGAGGCCGAAGCCCAGGGCACTGAATCCGACGACTACCGACTTGACGGTCTTGATCCGCATCAGTCGTGAGAATGCGGCATCCATCGAGACGGGAAGAGGGTCGTCTTCGGTGAACGACTCGCCTAGTACGTCCTCCTTCTCCCACCGTCCCCGCTGTGGCTCCTTTAGGAAGAAGGCTGCGATGGCGGCGATTGCCACCGGGATGCCGAGGATGTAGTAGGTCCACCGCCAGCCGTCCACTTCGCCCGGCCCGTTGGCGATCGCCGCGATCCCTCCCACGAGGATGGGGCTGATGACCGCGATGAGGCGGCCGGTGCCCTTGTCGATGGCCCCGATCCGTCCGCGGATTCCGATCGGGTAGGTGTCGGCGATCATCGACGAGTGGACCGGGATGGTGTTGGCCTTGGCTATGCCCACACCGAACCGGGCCCAGAAGAAGCTGAAGGCGTTCACCGCCATGCCGGAAAGGGTCACCATGGCGGCGAAGATGATGCTGGCCCAGCCGATGATGGGGACCCGCCGCATGCGGTCGGCGGCCCAGCCCATGGGAATGGCGCCAAGGACGACAAACGCGCCTGACGAGCTGGCGATGAAGGTGATGGTGCCGTCGCTTACGCCGAAGGTGTCGCGGATGTCGGGGGCGAGCACGGCAATGGCTGCGGTCTGCAACTCGTCCAGGGAGTTGAGGATCATCAGGACCACGAACGTGGCAGCGCCACCGCCCATGGCGAGGCCCTTCTTGAGGCTGATCCCCTCGCTCTTGACACCCGGTAGCAGGTCGTCGGCGAAGAGGACCTCGCTGGACTGGTGCTCGGCCTGGCGGGCGGCCTCCTCGTCGAGGACCGTGGCGGCGAGCGCCGTGACGCCGCTGGATGCCGTTTCGTCCGGGACGGGTTCGACGGGCGCGCCGTCGTCGGCGATCACGGGCTCCTCTTCCTCGCGGCCGTCGTCTGCCATCTACAGGTTCCCCCCGTGCCCCCACTCAGGAGCGGGGGACATCCTTCCACGCCTTTTCCCGGTCGATCCCCGGTTCCCTGGGCAGGCCCAGGGAACGTTCGGCCAGGTTGTTCTTCTGGACCTCGGTGGTTCCTCCACCGATGGAGATGCTGAACCGGTTGACCACCTCGGCCCTGACCCAGTTGCCAATGGGGTCGTTGCCAACCATGGCGGCCGGGCCGGCGAGTTCGGCGGCCAGGTTTCCGGTCATCACCTTGGTGCCCGCAGCCATGACCTTGGTGAGGGCCGGATCGAACGGTGGCTTGTGCCCTTTGCGTACCGACGACTGGATGCGCTGGCCCATGAGGGCCTGCAGCTTCTCCCGACTGATGATGGCAGCCAGTCGCTGCCTGACGATCGGGTCTTCCCGGCGGCCATTCGCCGAGGCCAGGTCGCGTAGGCGATCCGACGTCGGCGCACCGCCACCACGGCCTATGAAGGCGGCTTCGTTTGAGAGCACGGTTCGCGCTGGACCCCAGCCGCCGTGGATTTCGCCGACCACCTGGCCTGCGGGTATTCGTACGTCGGACATGAACACCTCGCTGAAGTGGGCCGAACCGTTGGCCTGGACCAGTGGCCGGACCTCGATCCCCGGTGAGGACATGTCGACCAGCAGGAAGGTGATGCCCCGGTGCTTGGGAACGTCGGGGTCGGTACGTGCGAGCATGAATCCCCAGTCGGCGAACTGGGCGCACGAGTTCCATACCTTCTGCCCGTCAACCACCCATTCGTCGCCGTCGCGCACTGCACGGGTGGCGAGGCCGGCCAGATCGGATCCGGCACCGGGCTCGCTGAACAGCTGGCACCAGGCCACCTCACCGCTGACCAGCGACGGCAGGAACCGGTCCTTCACCTCGGTCGTGGCATGGGCCAGGAGTGTGGGCCCCAGCATTGCAATGGTGGCTCCTATGAAGCCGGGTCCAGAGCCGTAGGAGGTGGACTCTTCGGAGAAGATGCGTTCGGCCCAGGCCGGTTGTGCTCCTCCGCCGTACTCGGCGGGCCATGTGAGACCCGCCCAGCCGTGTTCGGCGAGGGTGCGCTGCCAGGCCCTACCGCGTTCGAAGTAGGCCCGGGCCTCGGCGTTATTGGGAAATCCTGATATCTGCCAGGGGTCGGCCGCGGTGAGCGGTTCCGCCCAGGTGGACAGGAAGGCGCGCGCCGATGCCCTGAAAGCCACCTGGTCCGGTGATTCGGTGGCGCCACCTGCCGGGCTGGGAGGACGGTCGGGCACGGTCGCCAAGACTAGTGGCACCAGAAATCTGACGGACCATCAGAAACTCGGTGTCTATGGGCGACGTTGGCAGCCTGCGGGCCAAGGCCGGTCGTAGAGCCTTCAGGCCAGAGGGTCCACGTCGTCCACCTGCTCGAATACCCGCTGCACCTTGCCGACCTCGGTCCGTGGCATGGAACCCGCGGGTACCAGATCCAGGTCGGCCCGTATGCGGATCCGATCAGCGAGCACCCGGGCGACCCGATCAGCGACAGCAGACTGACGGTCTTCGGCATCGGCGGTGGCCTCGGCCCGGATACGCAGTTCGACCATGGGGCCACGTCGGTCCACGACGATGGCGTAGTTGGCTCCCACGTCAGGGTCGTCCATGAGGACGGCCTCGATCTCGCGGGGATACACGTTTATGCCCCGGATGATGAGCATGTCGTCGGCACGCCCGGTCAGACGCGCTATGCGGGTCCAGTGCCTGCCGGACACCCCGCCGTCGGGAAGTATCCGTGTGATGTCACCGGTGCGGTATCGCAGTACCGGCATGGCCTCCTTGGTGAGCGTGGTCAGGACCAGCTCGCCGAACTCGCCGTCAGCGACTGGAGCACCGGTCTGCGGGTCCACGATCTCGGGTAGGAAATGGTCGTCGAAGACGTTCAGGGCGCCCAGGTCGTCCGGTGCCTCCATGGCCACGCCCGGGCCGATCACCTCCGACAGCCCGTAGATGTCCAGCGCCGTGAACCCGCCTCCCCAGGCGTCCTGGATGCGTGTCCGCATGCCCTCCGACCACGGTTCGGCACCCAGGATCCCGATCTCGACGCCCAACTGGTCGAGGATTCCCTGGGAGTGCGCCCGTTCGGCCAGCACGAGGCAGTACGACGGGGTTGCCAGCATGACCCGGCTCCCCAGGTCGGCGAGGAGCTGGAGCTGGAGGGCCGTGTTGCCGCCGGAGACCGGAACCACCGTGCAACCCAGACGTTCGCCGCCGTAGTGGAGGCCCAGGCCACCGGTGAACAGGCCGTAGCCGTAGCCGTTGTGGAGGATGTCCTCGGGGCGGGTGCCGGCCAGTGCCAGTGCCCGTGCGTTCACCTCGGCCCAGATCGCCAGGTCGTGGGGGGTGTAGACGACGATGGTCGGCTTTCCGCTGGTCCCGGAACTGGCGTGGAGACGGGTCGTTTCCGCTACGGGAATGGTGACCATGCCCAACGGGTACTGGTCACGCAGGTCCTGCTTGACGGTGAACGGCAGCGAGCCGAGGTCCTCGACCGAGGTGATGGAGGTCGGGTCGACGGCGGACAGGCGGTCCTTCCAGAAGGCGTTGCCGCTGCTGGCGAGGCGGGCCACGAGGGCGGCCAGGCGCTCGCCCTGGAGGGAGTGTTTCTCCGCCGGGGGCAGGCCGACCATGTCAACCGGGTCGAAGGAAGCGCCGAGCATCCGCGGATCCTAGACCCGGGCCGGATCTGGGATCCCGAGGAGTGACCCCGTTGAGGCGATCAGCCGGCCCTCACCACGGCGGAGGCGACGATCAGGTCCCAGGCGGCCAGTCCGACTGACTTGAACAGGGTGACCTCGTCCTCTGATGCCCGACCGGCGGTGCCGCTGCAGAGTTCTGCCAGGTCGCCGACGACGTGGTCGAACGACCATTCGCCGTCTGCGGCCGGGACCATCAGGTCGCCGGCTTCGGCTGCTGCTGCATGGCGGTTGTCCACGAATACCGAAGCGAGGTTCACCAGGTCGGAGTCGACCTCGCGGCGTGCCACCGAGTAGGAACCGACCAGTCCCACGTGGGCGCCCGGCCGCACGGCTCCGGTGGGGACGACCGGGGTGGTCGACGAGGTGCAGCCGCACACGATGTCGCAGCCGGCGGTCTCCTGTGGGTCGGCGGCGACCAGGGCACGACCACCGGCCAGGTCGATCACCTCCGGGTCGGTGACGAAGACCGCTGAGGATTGCGGGGTCCGGCCGGCCACGAGGATCCGCGTGATGCCCGGGCGCACCACCAGCATCGCCTCGACGTGTCCCCGGGCCTGCACGCCGGTGCCGAATATCCCCAGCGTGGAGGCGTCGGGACGGGCCACCAGGTCGGCCGCCAGGGCTGAGGCGGCCGGGGTGCGCAGGGTGGTGAGTGCAGATCCATCCAGGGTGGCGGTCGGAACACCGGTCTCCCGATCGCAGTAGAGGTAGAAGCCGTGGATCAACGGCAGGTCGCGATCCCGGTTGCCTGAGATGACGTTGACGATCTTCACCCCGATCCCGGCAGGTGACACCGCCGGCATCATGAGGAAGTCGTCGGTCGGGCCCAGGGAGACCTGGGTGCGGGGGTGGAGGTCGCCCAACAGCAGCGATCCCGTCCGGAGCGCCTCTATGCACGCCGGCATGTCCACGATTGACCGGATGGCCGCAGCGTCGAAGTGGGGGAGTCCGTTCATCAGGTGGACCTCATCGGAACACGAACCCCAACCCGATCGGGTCGTGGGGGTCCAGGTGGAAGGTTGTGGTGGCATGCCGGTGGGCTGAGCCCTCGACGCTGGTCACCAACCCGGCGTCGGTCACCCTGACCACCCGGGCGGTGAACATGTCGCCTGCCACACCGTTGTTGTGGAATGGGACCTCCGGAGCGATCCGGCCGTGGTGGTGGAGCAGGGCCAGCCTGGCTGAGGTGCCGGATCCGCACGGAGACCTGTCCACCTGTCCGTCGGCGAAGATCGTGACGTTGCGTTCCTGCAGTGGGTCCCCTCCGAGGGTCTCGTGGATGATCGTTCCGTACAGCCCGGAGAGACGGCCATCGGTCGGGTGGACCACCGATGGATGGTCGCCGAGGGCCGCCTTGACCTCCCGACCCAGGGCAATCAGGTCGTCGACCCGGTCGGCGGTTGCCGTCAGCCCGAGGTCGTCGATTGCCACAGAGGCGTAGAAGGCACCTCCGAACGACACGTCTGCGGTGACGTGTCCGAAGGAGGTACCGACGCCTAGGCCGGTAGCCGACACGAATGAGGGCACGTTGGTGAAGCGCACCGAGGCCACCCGTCCGTCCACCATGCGGGCCACCGTGTGCAGGCGACCGGACGGAGCGTCCACCACCACGTCCACCTCTCCGTTCTCCGGGGCCGTGATCCGCCCTGTGTCGATGGCCCAGGTGGCGATGGCGATGGTGCCATGGCCGCAGGCGGTGGAGAACCCGTCCTTGTGGAAGAACACGATGCCAACATCGCCGCCGGGGCCATCTGGTGGCACCACCATGCCGCCGTACATGTCGGCGTGGCCACGTGGTTCGTGGCAGAGGAAGCGCCGATGGTCATCCAGGTTCGCCATTGCCCAGGAGCGCCGGTCCAGGACCGAGTCGCCCTGCATGCCACCCAGGTCCACGATCCGGAAGGGTTCGCCGGCAGTGTGGTAGTCGTCGGCGACGATCACCTCGCCGGGGCCCAGCACCATGGCGACGAACCGTAATGCGTCGGCCGCTACCACTCCTGCTACCAGACGGCCGCAGGGTCGAGGTCGATGACCTCGCGCATGCGGACCAGCAGGGGGCCGAAGTCGGGGTGCCGGACGAGGCGTCCCGTGGGTGCCATCGGCTCTATCCGGTCGGGGTCGAAGTCGAAGCGGTGCCTGACCCTGTCCTTCCACTCGTCGAGCCGGGTGCCGAACGGTGCCGAGGCCACCCCGGTGGCCACCACCTCGGCTTCCCCGGCAACTGGATCGAAAATGCCGATCGCCAACGGGAGCAGGTCGGCCAGCGCCGCCTGCAGACGCTCTGCGCTGTCGGCAGCCGGAAGGAGGACGTCGAGTAGGCCGTCAGCGTGTCGACGGTGGTACCGCTCTTCGCGTTCGGCCCGGGCTGCGGCCTCGGCGAGCGGGATCAGCGACGACTGCGCCACCTGCTCCCATCGGAGCTGTTCGGCGGAGTCGTACAACCAGTGGCGGACCAGGGCGTGGGCCCAGTCGTCGGAAGCCACCTCGACGAGTTGTGCGCAACGCCAGTCGTCCGGTGAAGGCCGGAAGGCCAGTTCGTCGATCCTGAGGTCGTTGTCGACCGGGTCGCCGTCACCGGCCACGATGGCGTACAGGGCGGCCGCATGGCCCAGTTCGTCCTGCGCAATGGAGCTGAAGGCCAGGTCCTCCTCCAGGAACGGCGCTACCCCGATCCATTCCGTGTGCTGCTGGCCCATCAGGTGCTCGTCGTCGGCGAAGGCCAGGAGGAACTCGCGGACGGAGCTGCCAAGGCCTGTCATGCACCGCCCTCCCGCGTGTTGCGGCGGTGCTCGGCAATGGCCCTGCCATCGTTGTGACGGTGGGGCTTGTCGGAGTTGGGGGCAATGAACTCCAGGTCACCGAGGATCACGTTCTCACGGTCGACCAGCCACAGGCGGTCGCCCTCGGCCCGACGTGCATAGCTCTCGCGGGCGAGCACGAGGGCCAACTCGTCGTCGGGAGCGTCCAGGGAACCGGCGTGTCGGAACTCGTCCCTGCCGTCCTTCTTGAGGAACACCTCGTATCGCCGCATCTGTTCTCCTAGGCCCGCATCACTTCGACGACCTCGGCGCAGGCCGGGCAGGTGTGGACGGCCCGGCACCGGCTGGGGCCGAACATGGACTGCTCGTGGGTGGGTGAGCCACAGCGTGGACAGGCAACGGGTCCGCGTCCGATGCGGACCGCCACCGTGAACTCGCGGGCCATCGTCGCCCGTGCTGTTTCGGTGACCCGGTCGACCCCCCAGACAGGAGCGCCCAGCCACCGCACGTCCACGCCTTCCACACCGTCGACGGCGTCGACGACACGGCGCACATCGTCGGCAATCATCGAGAGTGCCGGACATCCCGAGAAGGTCGGGATCAGCCCGACCGCCACGTGGCCGTCGTGTGTGGTGTCGAGTGATTCCAGCAGGCCCAGGTCGACGATGGAGATTCCCGGATACTCGGGGTCGTCAACGGTCGCCACAGCGGCCCGGACCCGGTCGACGAGAAGGTCGGTGTTCATGCGGCGACCTCTGCGGGGCGGGGCGGGGCGTCGTCCAGGACCCGGCGCACCCAGTGGGTGTCCGCCCAGTTGGCCGCGGCATCGGCGATGCGTCGGGCCGAGTCGGGTCCGCCCATGGCCAGGGTCCGCTTCAGCGGTTCCCAGTCAATGGGGCCGGAGGTCCACGTTCCGGTAGCCGTGTCGTGGATGAGCCCGGGGTCAGGGACGCTGAATCCGTACGACATGAGGAGGGGGACGAACTTCTGGACCCAACGGGCACGCAGCACCTCGTTGCGTTCCGACTTGATGTGCCAGCGGAGCAGGACGTCTCCCGGCTTCGAGTCGGGGCCGAAGAGCTGGAGGGAGGGCCACCACCAGTCGTCGAGGGACTGCTGGAACATGGTCCGCTGTATCTCGGTGCCGTTGGCGATGCGCAGCATGCGTTCCTCGCCCATTCGCATGTGGAAACCCTCCTCGGTGATGATCCGCTTCAGGATCCGGCGGTACGGGCCATAGGAGCAGTTCTTGAAGACGGCCTGCTGGCTGGCGAGGGCAGCGGCGTCCACGAGGAACGAGATCGCCACCTGGTCCCCCCACGTCTTGGCCCGGTAGTGGAACACGTTGTGGAACTTCGACTTCCCTGCGAACAGGTCCTCGAGCATGTCCCGTCGGGTCTTGATGGCCAGGTCGGCACCCACCATGTACAGCAGGTGGGCGTGGCCGATCTCGTCCTGGGTCTTGGCCAGCACCGCCATCTTGTGGCGAAGGCCCGGGGTCCGGGGGATCCAGTCCCGCTCGGTCAGGCCACCCATCAGTTCCGAATTGGCGTGCATCTCGATGAAGGCGAACACGGCCTGTCGGTACGCGCCGGGCATGTCGTCATCCACCTCGACGATCCCACCGTCGTCCAGGAAGGCCTCGAAGTCATCCATGGTCGTCCACGTGCGCCGCATCACGCCACCTCGTCCGGTGCGCCGTTCATGCCGGGGCGGTTGGCGACCATCGTCAGCACGTCGTAGGCCGCAACCACCTCGTCGTCCTGGTTTACGACCTGTGCGTCCCAGGCCACCTCGCCGTAGCCCGCTCCGGCCCGCAGTGTCTTGCGTTTGGCGGTCAACCAGACGGTCAGGGTGTCACCCGGGTAGGTCGGCTTGGCGAACCGGCACCGGTCAATTCCGTAGTTGGCGAGTACGGGACCGGGGTCCGGCCATACGAACAGCCCGGCGGCCAGGGACAGCACCAGGTAGCCGTGCGCCACCCGGCCTCCGAAGATCGGGCTGGCCGCTGCCGCCGCTTCGTTCATGTGGGCGTAGAAGTGGTCGCCGGTGGACTCGGCGAACGCCTCGATGTCATCGATGCTGACGGTCCGGGACCCGGTGCGAAGTGCCGTGCCCAGCTCCAGGTCGTCGAAGTGGAGCTTGAATGGGTGGCCCCGGTCGGCGTGACGGGTGGCGCCGGGTATCCACTGGCCCACGATGCGTGTCAGCACATCAGGCGAGCCCTGGAAGGCCGTGGTCTGGAGGTGGTGTCGCACGCCGCGCAGGCCGCCCATCTCCTCGCCACCGCCGGCTCGCCCGGGTCCACCGTGCAGGAGCATCGGGAGCGGCGAGCCGTGGCCTGTGCTTGTGGAGGCCACCGAGGCATCCACGACCTGCACCCGGCCGTGGTGGGCTGCGATGCCGAGAGCGATTGTCGCCGCCTCGTCTGCGTCACCGCTGTAGATCGATGCCACGAGGCTGCCCTGTCCGAGCGCGGCGAGCCTCACGGCCTCGTCCGGCCCGTCGTAGGCGACGAGGGTGGCGACCGGACCGAATGCTTCCGTGGCGTGGATCACAGGCGCTTCGGAATCCGTCGCCAGGAGCAGCGTGGGCGCCAGGAATGCGCCGACCGCCGGGTCCACGTCGTGGAATGTGCAGGAGTCGATGACGACACGGGCCGCTGTCCGTAGGGCGGCAATGGCGGCGGTTGCCTCATCGCGCGCGGTGGTGCCCACCAGGGACCCCATGCCGGTGGCCTCATCGGCCGGGTCGCCGACCTTCGTTTCTGAGAGGGCGGCGGCGATTGCCTCGGCAGCCGCGTCGACGTGGATGGCTGGAACCAGGATTCGGCGGATGGCCGTGCATTTCTGGCCGGCCTTGACCGTCATCTCCCGTGCCACCTCGGCCACGAACAGGTCGAATTCGGTCGTCCCCGGTACGGCGGCAGGCCCCAGGATCGCGGCGTTCAGCGAGTCGGCCTCGGCGTTGAAGCGGACCGATCGACCGACCAGGTTCGGGTGAGCCCTCAGGGCGGCTGCCGTGACGGCCGAGCCGGTGAAACCGATGTGGTCCTGGCCACCCAGGTGGTCGAAGAGATCTCCGATGCTGCCGCAGACGAGTTGGAGGGCGCCCTCCGGGAGGATTCCGGATTCCACGATGCAGCGCACCATCGCCTCGGTCAGGAATGCGGTGGGAGTGGCTGGCTTGATGATGGTCGGCAAGCCGGCAAGTAGCGCTGGTGCCAGCTTTTCAAGGGGCCCCCAGCAGGGGAAGTTGTAGGCGTTCACCTGTACGGCCACGCCGTGGCGGGCAGTCGCGACGTGGGCGGCAATGAATGATCCGTCGCGGGCCAGTACCTCTGGTTCGCCCTCCAGGAGGACGTGGCCGTCCGGGAGTTCACGGCGGCCCTTCGAGGCGTAGCCGAGGAGCACGCCGGCGCCGCCCTCGATGTCGATCCAGGAGTCGTTGCGGGTCGCCCCGGTGGCCGTCGAGAGGGCGTAGAGCCCTTCCTTCTCCGCCAGGAGGTGCTGGCCGAGGGCCTTGAGCAGGGCGGCGCGCTCGTGGAAGGTCATGGACCGCAGCGCCGGCCCGCCGACGTCGCGGGCGTAGGCGGCGGTGGCGCCGAAGTCGATTCCGTCGCTGGACACAGTGGCGAACGGCTCTCCGGTGACGGCGTGGCGGGTGACCACGCCTTCGGCCGAAGGCGTATGCCAGGCGCCCAGAACGTGACTTTCCAGTGTGTGCACCGATGCTCCCGTCAGCAGGGGTTTCCGCTGTCGCAAGATCGTATAACCTTTGATGATATTGGACAAGTCCCCACAGCGGGATACGCCGGTATTGCCCACCGGCAGGGACGGGGACGACCATGGATGGCGATGCCCGGTGTTCGATGGGCAGGCCCTGGCGACCTTCCCGGCGTGGATCTGGTGGACGTGGACGCCATCACCGCCGAATTCGTCTCGGGGTGGCCGTCGCGCCTGACGTGGTCCGGACCGGGAGGAGTGGAGCGGGTGACGAGAATCGAACTCGCGTCATCAGCTTGGGAAGCTGGGGTTCTACCATTGAACTACACCCGCGGGAGCCGTCAGCGTAGCGATCAGGGTGGCCTCATCGCCGTTGGGAGGCTGGTCGTTCCGACCAGGTGGGTGCTCAGGCCAACTCTGCGATGTGGGCTACCGCATCGCCGCGGTTCACCAGCGGTGACCGGGTGCAGCCGATCACCATGCCCTCACGCGGTGCCCTCACGGCGGCCACGCTGTTCCCGAAGGCATTGTCGATGCAGCCCGGCTGGACCTCGTGGCCGCCGACGACGATCGGGCCGTGCTCAGCCATTGGTCGCTCCACCGGCCGTATCCCTGACCAGCCCGTCTTCGTCCGGTCCAACCACATCGTGGGACCTGTTCGCCTGCTTGAGGGATTTCGGCGGTTGGCCGAGGAGGTAGGACTTGCCTGTATCGACCAGAAAGCGTCGTCGCAGGGCCTGGCGGCCCAGCAGCATTCGGAAGCCCATCTGGTCACGTCGCGTAAGGGTGAACTCCACGTCGACGATCTGGGAACCGATTCGTACCGGGAGCACGACGACCGGCCTCCGCTCGGTGGTCCCACTCGACGAGCGCACCTGGCGCCGGTCCAGCACGCGGGCTTCAACCTGCACGGCAGCCGCAGTCGAGCGCTGCCACGGGTAGATGTGGAACCTCACCCATTCACGGTTCTCCACTTCGAAGGTGTGGAGACCGGCGGCATGCAGCGATGAGGTCCGTGCGCCGGTATCGACCTTCGCCTTCAGCCAGTCGACGCCGTATTCGGGGAGGCCGACCCACTCGCGCCAGCCGAGGGTGGGTTGGGACCGCGCCGCCGGCTTCTTCGGGGACGGCTTCCTATCTACCCGGATTCCGGGGTCCACCTCGTCTGCGTCAACGGGCACTGACCTGGTCACGTTCGCCTTCCTACGATGGTCGCCGGGCACCGGGGACCATACGCCTACATAATGATGCCTCTGACGCAGGCCGGCCGACCCCGGAGTCAACGTGAAGCTAGCGATCCTGTCCCGACAGCCGAACTCGTACTCGACGGCACGTTTACGCCTTGCGGCCATTGACAGGGGTCACGAGGTCGACGTACTGGACACGCTCAGGTTCGCCATCGACCTGGCCAGCGAGGACCCGGACCTGCAGTACCGGGGCAGGCCCATTGAGGACTACGACGCCGTGATCCCGCGGATCGGAGCGTCGATCACCTACTTCGGCACAGCGGTGGTGCGCCAGTTCGAGCAGATGGACGTCTACACGCCGAATACCGCCAACGGCATTGCCAACTCACGCGACAAGCTGCGTGCCATTCAGATCCTGTCCCGGCATGAGATCGGCATCCCGGCGACCGCCTTCGCCCGCAACCGCGACGACGTGCTTCCCGCCATCGAACGCGTGGGTGGTGCCCCGGTGGTGATCAAATTGCTCGAGGGGACCCAGGGGATCGGGGTGATCCTGGCTCCGGACATCCGGGTCGCCTCGGCCATCATCGAGACCCTGCAGAGCGCGAGGCAAAACGTGCTTATTCAGGCCTTCGTGAAGGAGTCGAAGGGAAGGGACGTGCGGGCGCTGGTGGTCGGGGACCGTGTCGTGGGCGCCATGCGTCGGACGGCGACCGGCGACGAATTTCGGTCCAACGTGCACAGGGGTGGCACCGTTGAAGCCGTGGAGCTGGACGAGGAGTACGAGGTCACGGCTGTGAAAGCCGCCCAGATCATGGGCCTTCGGGTGGCCGGGGTGGACATGCTCGAGGGGAACGACGGGCCGCTGGTGATGGAGGTCAACTCCTCGCCGGGCTTCGAGGGCATCGAGGAGGCCACGGGGCTCGACATTGCGGGGGCTGTGGTCGACTTCGTCGACGACCAGGTGGCGTTCCCCGAACTCGACGTTCGCCAGCGCCTTTCGGTGAGCACCGGCTACGGGGTCGCTGAGATGCAGGTGCGGGAGGACGGTGCCTGGGTCGGCCAGACCATCGGCGAGAGCGGCCTACTCGACCGCGACATTTCGGTACTGACCCTCCACCGCGGCGCCCAGGTCATCCCCAACCCGCGGGTGCAGCGGGTGCTGGAGGCCAACGACCGGCTGCTCTGCTTCGGTCGTCTGGAAGAGATGCGCGACATGATCCCTACCCGCCGTCGGCGCTCGAGGGTTCGTCCCCTGCCCACCGATCTGGGTTCGGGTCGTCCGATCGACGACGAGACCGAGGCCTGACCTCCGGCAGGGGCCGGGACCTGCGAGAGGTCTAGGTTCACAGGAAGCCGAAGGGATAACACCATGGCTGAAGCCCACCGACCCATACGCACCGATGTCGTCCCTGAGATATGCGTCGACGGTGCCGCTACCGCGCTCGACTTCTATGTGGACGCTTTCGGAGCCAAGGAGCTGTTACGCCATGAGGCACCGGACGGCCGGATCATCCACGGCGAGATCTCCTTCGACGGCTTCGTGGTCTTCGTGGTTGACGACTTCCCCGAGTTGAACAATGGGAAGGGGTCCTCGCCCACGGCTATCGGCGGCACTCCCATCACCCTCCACCGAGACGTGGCCGACGTGGACGCTGCGGTCGATCGGGCGGTGGCTGCCGGAGCAACCCTGGTCTGGGGACCCGAGGATATATTCTGGGGAGACCGGTACGCACGGCTGGCCGACCCGTTCGGGCACCAGTGGTCGCTGGCCACCCCGGGGCCGGACGCAGCGGCCAAGGCTGTGGCCATGGATGGATTCCCCCAGGGAGAAGACGGATGACAGACCTACACCAGGCGCCCCGGGCGTCGTTCACCGACATGTCCACCTCCACCAAGGAGGACTGGATGGTCATCATGGGCCAGCGGACCGAGTTGGAGCAGGCCCTCCCTGACCGGATCATCGAGCAGTTCGGCCACCTCCGCGACGATTACGGGGGCTTCCCCGTGGATCGCCTCGAGCACAGCCTGCAGACGGCCACCCGGGCCGAACGCGACGGCCGCGACGACGAGTACGTGTTGTGTGCTCTCGTCCACGACATCGGCGATCCGCTCACGCCGTACAACCATCCCGACGTGGCCGCCGCGATCCTCAAGCCGTTCGTGTCCGGTGCCAACCACTGGATGGTCGAGCACCACGGCATCTTCCAGGGGTACTACTTCTGGCACCACCTCGGCATGGACCGAGACACCCGCGACCTGTTCGACGGACACGAGCACTACGAGCACTGCGCCACGTTCTGTTCTGAGTATGACGCCCCCGCCTTTGACCCCTCGTACAACTCCAACTCGTTCGAGCACTACCTCCCGTTGATTCAGGAGGTCTTCGGGAGGAACCCCCGGCTCTGAGGCCGGCGGGCCGACACCCCAGCGTGGCTAGCATCGACGCCGCATGATCCTCTCCGACCGTTCCATCCGTGAAGAGATCGCCGCCGGGCGAATCGTCATCGAGCCGTTCGACGACTCGTGCGTGCAACCGTCCTCCGTGGACCTGCACCTGGACCACCGGTTCCTGGTGTTTAGGAACCACACCACGGGCCACATCGACGTCAAGACCGACCTCTCGGCGCTGACCGAGCAGGTGGAGGCGGCAGGCGACGACCCGTTCATCCTCCACCCCGGGGAGTTCGTGCTCGGGTCCACCTCCGAACGTGTGACGGTTCCCGACGACCTGGTGGCCCGCCTGGAGGGAAAGTCCAGCCTGGGTCGGCTGGGCCTGCTCATCCACTCCACGGCCGGGTACGTGGACGCTGGCTGGGACGGCCAACTCACCCTGGAGTTCTCGAACGTGGCCAACCTGCCCATCACGCTCTATCCGGGCATGAAGATCGGCCAGATCTCGTTCATGCGCATGACCACGCCGGCCGACCGGCCCTACGGCTCCAGTGGGCTGGATTCCAAGTACCGGGGCCAGGACGGCCCACGGCCCAGCCGGTACTGGGAGAACTTCAACCGGTGACGGAGACTCCCGGTCCAATACCGCAGGCTCGGGGTGCCTTTCCCCACGTACGGACGGGCGGCGACCACGTGATGCTCGGTTCAGACGACCCGTTTCCCCTCGGATAGGAGCAGCCCGCGCGACTTGTCAGGGTTCGGTACACCTGGCCAGCGACCAGAAGGAAGCGGTTCTCGGCCACAACGCCGTGAGGTTCTTCGACCTCTGAGTCGGTCGGGTGGCGGAGCCCGGTGGCTTCGGTCGGCGTCGGGGAGCGGTCAGCTCGTTGCATCGGCCGCAGCGGCCTCACGGTTCTCGAGTGCCTCGAGAAGGTGCAGGGCGATGTCGCCCACCTTCACCTGGTCCTCCTCGATCCCTTCGGCCTTCACCCCGTCGTCGATCATGATGTAGCAGAAGGGGCAGGCCGTGGCGATGCGCCCGGCACCGGTGGCGATCAGTTCCTGCGAGCGCTCGACGTTGATGTTCTTGCCGATGTGCTCCTCCATGAACATCCGGCCACCACCCGCACCGCAGCACAGGCCCTCTGTGCCCGACCGTCCCGCTTCCACGATCTCGATCCCGGCGAGGCTGCCGATGACGTTGCGGGGGGCGTTGTACACGTCGTTGTGCCGGCCCAGGTAGCAGGAGTCGTGGTAGACGATCCGCTCCTCGAGGCGTGCCCCCTCCATGTCCAGCCTGCCCTGGTCGATCAGCCATTCCAGGAGCTGGCTGTGGTGGACCACCTCGTAGTGGCCTCCCAGTTGCGGGTACTCGTTGGTCAGCGTGTTGAAGCAGTGCGGGCACTGGGTGACGATCTTCTTGACGCCCATCGAGCCCAACGTCTCGACGTTCTGCATTGCCAGCATCTGGAAGATGTACTCGTTGCCGGAGCGTCTGGCCGGATCCCCGGTGCACATCTCGGACGGACCCAGGATCGAGAACGACACCCCGGCGCGCTGCATCAGCTGCGCCATTGCCCTGGACACCTTCTTGTTCTTGTCGTCAAAGGAGCCGGCGCAGCCCACCCAGTAGAGGTACTCGGATTCGAGCGGGTCGCCGCCGTCGAGGACCTCGATTCCCTCCAGGTCGCCGACCCAGTCGGCCCGTTCGCTCTGGGACAGGCCCCACGGATTCCCGGAGTTCTCCATCGACCGGTAGGCGCCTCCCAGCTCGGTCGGGAAGTCGGACTCCATCAGCGACAGGTAGCGGCGCATGTCCAGGATCTTGTCCATGATCTCGATGTTCACCGGACAGATCTCGTCGCAGGCCCGACAGGTAGTACATGCCCAGAGTTCGTCGGTCGTGATCCGGTCGAACATCCAGTTGGCCGGTACCGAGATCTCGGCATCGGCGCCGAGGGGGGGCGACACGACCGGAGTTCCGGTGGCGGCCATCACCTCGCCGGTCTTCAGGATGATCTCGCGTGGATCCAACGGCTTGCCGGTGAGGTGCGCCGGGCAGACGCTGGTGCAGCGTCCGCACATGGTGCACGAGTCGGTGTCCAGCAGCTGCTTCCAGGTGAAGTCCTCGATGGTCGAAGCCCCGAAGCTCTCCAACTCGGTCTCCATGAGGTTCGGCATGGCCTTCATGGCGCCCTTGGGCCGGTCCCGGTCCTTCAGGTACATGTTCAGCGGGGAGGTGAACATGTGCCGGATCATCGTGATGGGCAGCAGGGCCAGGAAGGCCATGAAGGACACCACGTGGGCTATCCACCAGACCTGGTGCCACCCTGCCAGGTTGCCGGCCAGCTGGTCGGAACTGCCAATGGCCATGGCCAGCGGGTAGCCGATCACGGACCATGTCTCCGCCTCGGCCCCATGCCCGCCGAGCGAGGCCTGCAGCGCGATCCGGAACGCCTCGGCTCCGAAGCCGGTGACGCCGATGGCGAGGAAGATTAGGAGTACGGCTGCGTGCTCGGGCTTCGACTTGATTCGGATCCGGTAGGGCCGGAAGCGCCTGGGGCCATAACGGCGGAGCACGGCCCACACCACGCCGATCAGGTACAGCACGCCGGCTATGTCACCCACAGCGGTGTACGCCCGGTAGACGTCACCGTGCAGGAACTTGATGGATTCCGGGACCTGGTGGTTGATCTCGAGCACCGTGGTGACGGCCATCAGGATCAGGAACGGGAAGTAGATGAGGGCGTGCATGACGCCGGCAGCGGGGTCGCGCAGCAGCGTCTTCATGAACACACCGGAACGGAAGTCGCCGAAGCGCCTCTTGGCGTTGCCGGTGTTGGTGGATCGGTTGTCGGGGGTGCCACGCTGCCAGTTCTGGACCCGCTGGGAGAACAGCACGGCTCCGTAGATGATCAGCATCGGGATGACCGTGTAGAAGGCCAGCTTCAGCGACCCGGGGATGTTTATGAACACCTCGCGGGTGATCGGCGAGTCGTCGTGGAATCCGTTCACCAGCGAGGCGACGCCGGATCCGGCGGTGAACACGGCCACGAGGACCCCGAGGCCGATGACGGCGTGGTTGGGACGGAGGCGCTGAGGGTTCATGGCTCGCCGAGACTACCGGTCTGGCCCTGTCTCCGGTCTGGCACGAGCCCGGGTCGCACCGCGATGGCCGGTGGTCCGGTCAGTTGCCCTGTTCCAGCACGCAGCCGCGGGACCGCACGGTGCGCAGCGTCAGGCCGGACCCCTTCAGGCGCCGGCGGAGTCGCCCCAGTTGGACGTCCAGTGAGTTGCGGCTGGGTAGGCCGTCCGGCCAGCCGGCCTTCGCCAACTCGTTACGGCCGACAACGCTGCCGAACCGATCCACCAGCGGGGCCATGAGGCGGGTATCGGCGGGAGCCAGGGCCACCCACCACCTGCCGTAGCGCAGGAGTCGGCCGTCGGTCAGCTCCGGTCGTCGTTCCAGGCTTTCATCGGCGCGGCGCGCAAGGGCGAGGACCCGGGCGCGGACGTCGGAAGGGGCGGCCGGTAGTCGCACCCAGTCCTCGAGGAGGTCGACGGTGGTGAACGGCGGGGCGTGGGGCTCCACCAGGGCCAGGCGCGGGATGCCCCGACGCCTCAACTCCTCCAGCTGCCGGGACTCATCGGGCAACCGGACCACAGCGACGTCGGTCATGTCCATGTCCTGAAGATAGACACCGCCTGTTTCCCCACTGTTTCGTGGTCGTGAACCGGGTGCGAACTGGGGTCGCCTGATCCGTGAATGGTCAGGTTCCTGTCAGGCAGCCGTTTCCGGGTCGTCATGCTCAGCGAACGTTGGCGAAACCCACCCTTCGTACGTTCAGACCGTTCGAACCGACGTCCACCTCTGGAAGGGGCAATCGTGAGAATCATGACCAGATCCACAACCACGCTTTGGAGCCGCAGGGCAGGAAGGAGCCGCGTCCACAAGGTGGGCTTTGGCCTCTTCGGCGTAGTGGCCGCGATCGCCCTCACGGCGACCCCGGCCATGGCTCAGGAGCTGACTTCCGCCGAGTACAACGCGGCCCTGCTGACCAGCCTCTGGCTGATACTGGCCGGGTGCCTCGTGTTCCTGATGCAGGCAGGGTTCGCCCTGGTCGAGGCCGGGATGACCCGGGCCAAGAACATCGGCAACATCATGGCCAAGAACCTGGCTGACATGGCGATCGGTGCCCTGGCCTTCTGGGCCGTCGGCTTCGGCTTCGCCTTCGGTTCGGACGGCGGCAGCCTGATCGGCACGGACTCCTTCTTCCTCTCGGGTATGTCCGAGTCGTTTGTCGACGGCGACGTGCTGGCCACTCCGTCGTTCTTCTTCTTCCAGGTGGTCTTTGCCGCCACGGCGGTGACCATCGCCTCGGGTGCCATGGCCGAGCGCACGAAGTTCTCCGCCTACCTGTTGTTCAGCCTGGTCATGAGCGGGTTCATCTACCCGGTGGTGGTCCACATGTTCTGGCAGGGCGACGGGATCCTCTCGGACCTGAGCATCGGCGATGCCCGCTTCAGTGACTTCGCCGGATCCAGCATCGTCCACAGTGCGGGCGGTTGGGCCGCCCTCATGGGTGCCGTATTCCTCGGCCCACGGATCGGCAAGTACGGACCGGACGGCAAGCCGCGGGCGATTCCGGGCCACAACGTCGGCTTCGCTGTCGTCGGCGTGTTCGTCCTCTGGTTCGGGTGGTTCGGTTTCAACGCCGGATCCGAGCTGGCCATGGACAACTGGGTGGCCCACTGCATCATGACCACCCTGCTGGCGGGTTCAGCCGGCGTGGTGGGAGCTGGTGCTGCCATCTGGCGCAAGACCGGCGCCATGGATGTGGGGATGGCCGGCAACGGTGCCCTGGCCGGCCTGGTCAGCATCACTGCCGGAACCGGCACCATGTCCTTCGCCGGGTCCGTCGCCGTTGGATTCATCGGTGGCGTGATCGTCGTCTACTCGGTGCTGTTCATCGAGCGCCGGGGCATAGATGATCCGGTTGGGGCCGTGTCGGTCCACGGCGTGTGCGGCGCCTGGGGCACCCTGGCCATCGGCTTCTTCGCCAGGCACGATGATGCATTCCTGGGGCGTGACGATGCAGGCCTCTTCTACGGCGGCGGTTTCGACCAGTTGCTGGTGCAGGCCATTGGCGTGGTGATCGTCGCCGTCTGGGTGCTCGGCACCACGGCGATCCTGTTCAAGGTCCTCAAGTCCACGGTGGGCCTGCGGGTCTCTGCCGAGGAGGAGCTGGCTGGACTCGACGTGGCTGAGCACGGCTCGCCCGGCTACGGCCCGGAGCCGGTGCTGGTCGGCTGAGCCAGACGACCGAACGGTGGCGGGCGGGTCCTACGGGGTCCGTCCGCTGCGCGCTCCGGTGGCGGTGGTTCAGCCCGCCTGTGCGGCCACGTCCGCGGCGGCTGTCGCTGCTGCGGCGGGGTCCAGTGAGCGTTCCAGAACGGGCTTGGCTTCGACCGGGCACAGGTCGTTGTCCAGTTCGTAGACGAGCGGGGTGCCGGTCGGGATATTCAGATCCGCGATGGCGTCGTCGCTGATCCCATCCAGGAATTTGCACATGGCGCGGAGGCTGTTGCCGTGTGCGGCCACCAGCACCACGTGTCCGGTATGAAGGTCCGGCGCAATGGCCTCTTCCCAGTAGGGCAGCATCCGGTCGACCACGTCGGCCAGGCACTCGGCCAGGGGTGGGTCTATGTCGGCGTACCGGGCGTCGTTGTTGGGGTTGAACGGGTTGTCGGCCGTTATGGGTGGCGGTGGTGTGGCGTAGCCCCTGCGCCAGGCCTGGAGCTGTTCGCTTCCGTACTTCTCCCTGGTGGCGGCCTTGTCCAGCCCGGTCAGGTCGCCGTAGTGCCGTTCGTTCAGTCTCCAGTCGCGGCGTACCGGGATCCAGGAACGACCGAGGGCCTCGAGGGCCAGGTTCGCCGTGTGTATGGCCCGGACCTGTAGGGAGGTGTGGACGACGTCGGGTGAGATGCCGGCGGCGGCGAGCAGGAGGGCACCGCTGCGGGCCTCGGCTGTTCCCAGTTCGGTGAGGTCGCAGTCGTACCACCCGGTGAACTGGTTCGTGGCATTCCACTCACTCTGGCCGTGGCGGAGGAGGATCAGGGTCGGCATGATGGTTCCCGGGTAGACGAGGGCACTGGTGGGGTTCACGGTAGCGGACCCGCCCGGATCGGTGGAGCGGTGACCCCCATGCTTCTCCCGGTCAGAAGTTGCTATAGAGGCACTCAGCATTGCTATAGTAATGAGCAACATAAAGGGTGGAGTTGCTGTAGGCAGTACTACCCTGCACCGTCGGCCCGGGAACCCTCCCCCGATCCCGGGCCCGACGGGGCGAACCCCCTTACACAGAGAACCCCCGTACACAGACCTCTCAGCAGACTGGGAAGAAGGAGACAAGACCATGGGCAAGGCCGTTGGAATAGACCTCGGAACCACAAACTCGGTGGTAGCCGTACTCGAAGGTGGCGAACCCATTGTGATTGCCAACGCCGAGGGTTCCAGGACGACCCCGTCGGTCGTGGCGTTCGCGAAGGACGGTGAGGTGCTCGTTGGCGAGGTCGCCAAGCGCCAGGCCATCACCAACCCGGGCCGCACCATCCGGTCGGTGAAACGCGAGATGGGCACCTCCTGGAAGGTCGACATCGACGGCAAGGACTACACAGCGCAGGAGATCTCGGCCCGCACCCTCCAGAAGCTGAAGCGGGACGCCGAGGCCTACCTGGGGACCACGGTCGATCGGGCCGTCATCACCGTGCCCGCCTACTTCGACGACGCCCAGCGCACCGCCACCAAGGAAGCAGGCCAGATCGCCGGCCTCGAGGTGCTCCGCATCATCAACGAGCCGACCGCCGCGGCCCTCGCCTACGGGCTGGACAAGGACGGCGCCGACCAGACCATCCTCGTGTTCGACCTCGGCGGTGGCACGTTCGACGTGTCGGTGTTGGAGATCGGCGACGGCGTCTTTGAGGTCAAGGCCACCCACGGTGACACCAAGCTGGGTGGTGACGACTGGGACCAGGCGGTTATCGACTGGCTGGTCACATCGTTCAAGAACGACCACGGGGTCGACCTGGCCGGCGACGCCATGGCCGCACAGCGCCTCAAGGAGGCCGCCGAGAAGGCCAAGATCGAGCTCTCACAGGTCCAGCAGACCCAGATCAACCTGCCGTTCGTCACCGCCACCGACGCCGGACCACTGCACCTCGACTACACGCTCAGCCGGGCGAAGTTCCAGGAGCTCACCGCTGACCTGCTCGCCCGCTGCCGGACACCGTTCGAGCAGGCCGTGAAGGACGCCGGCCTGAACAGGGGTGAGGTCGACCACGTGATTCTCGTGGGAGGCTCCACCCGGATGCCGGCGGTCGTGGAACTGGCCAAGGAGATCGCAGGTCGCGACCCCTCCAAGAACGTCAACCCGGATGAGGTGGTGGCCATAGGCGCCGCAGTCCAGGCAGGCGTCCTGGTTGGCGAGGTCAAGGACATCCTCCTCCTGGACGTGACACCGCTCTCGCTGGGCATCGAGACCAAGGGAGGGGTGATGACGCGACTCGTCGAGCGCAACACCACCATCCCCATCCAGCGCACCGAGGTGTTCACCACGGCGGAGGACAGCCAGCCATCGGTTGACATCCACGTCCTGCAGGGCGAGCGCGAGATGTCGCAGTTCAACAAGACCCTCGGCAAGTTCCAGCTGGTCGGCCTCCCGCCGGCGCCGCGCGGAACCCCGCAGATCGAGGTCACCTTCGACATCGACGCCAACGGCATCGTCCATGTGGCGGCCAAGGACAGGGCAACGGACAACGAGCAGTCCATGACCATCACCGGTCAGTCGTCCCTCGACAAGGATGTAATCGACCAGATGGTCCGCGACGCCGAAGCCCACGCCGACGAGGACCGGACCCGTCGCGAGGAGGCCGAGGTCCGCAACACCGCAGACAACCTCGTCTACCGGACGGCGACGCTCCTGACCGATCAGGGCGACCAGCTCACCGACGACGAGCGGTCCAGCGTGGACGAGAAGCTCGTCACGCTCAAGGCTGCGCTCGAAGGTGACGACACCGAAGCAATCGGGGAGGCCACCGAGGCCCTCATGGCGGCCAGCCAGGAGTTCGGTCAGCGCCTGTACGAGGCAGCCCAGGCTGACGCGGCCTCCGCAGGGGCAGCGGACGCGTCGGGGTCCGATGAGGATGTAGTGGATGCCGAGATCGTCGACGAGTCGTGAGCGACCTGACTCCTGACGAGCCGTCGACGGGCATCCCCGGCGCTGCCGTGCCGGCGGCCGATATCCCGTCGACAGATGTCTCCGGTCCATCGTCCACTGTCCCGGCTGCTCCATCGGATGCCGATGAGCCGTCGGCTACCGACCCGGAGGGGCTGGGGGGCGATCCGGTTCTGGATCTGATGGGGATTCTGGAGGGGGAGAGGGACTCCTATCTGGGGGACCTGCAGCGGGTATCGGCGGAGTTCGCCAACTTCCGGAAGCAGGCCGAGAAGCGGAGCATCGAGGTTGCTGCCGTGGCACGTGGAGCCCTCGCAGAACGCCTGCTGCCGGTGTTGGATGCCTGCGACCTGGCAATCGAACACGGAGCCGACGCTGTGGTGCCTATCCGTAGCTCGCTGGTCAACGCCCTCGAGCCGGCCGGGCTGGAGGTACTGGATCCAGGGGACCAGCCATTCGACCCGACCCTGCATGAGGCCGTGCTCCACGTACCGGCTGAAGACGGAGACGACGTACAGGTCGTCGTCGAGGTGCTCCGTCGCGGGTACGCCTGGTCAGGCCGTGTGCTGAGGCCTGCCATGGTGAAGGTTCGGGGCTGATCCGGCAGGGCCGGGGACGACCATGACCGCGCAGCGAGAGTGGTTCGAGAAGGACTACTACGCCACGCTCGGCGTGCAGAAGGAGGCGTCGGCCAAGGACGTCACCAAGGCCTACCGAAAGTTGGCCCGCAAACTCCACCCAGATGCCAATCCGGGTGACGACACTGCCGAGTCCCGGTTCAAGGAGGTCTCAGCCGCCTACGACGTGCTCGGTGACGAGGATCGTCGGGCCGAGTACGACCAGGCCCGGACGATGGGACCCATGGCGGGTGGAATGGGCGGCGGCTTCGGAGGCACTGGCGGCTTCGACATGGGCGATCTCTTCGGCGGGATGTCCGGCTTCGGGGGTCGCGGTGGTCAACGGGGACGTCGCGGAGACGACCTGGAGACCCGCCTGACCCTGTCCTTCGTCGAGGCGGTTAACGGCGCCACCACCACCATCCATCTCGTCAGCGACGCTGCGTGTTCGATCTGTTCGGGCAGTGGAGCCCGCCCGGGCACCCGCCCCACGACCTGCGAGAGCTGCGGCGGTCGTGGCGTCCGGGCCGACGACCAGGGCCCGTTCTCGTTCTCAAGGCCATGTGCACCCTGTGGCGGACGGGGCCGGCAGATCGAGGATCCCTGCGGCAACTGCAGGGGCTCAGGTATCGAACGACGACCCAGGGAGGTCCGGGTTCGGATACCGGCAGGCGTCGAGGACGAACAACGCATACGGCTGAAGGGCCGGGGCGGCCCTGGTCGTGGCGGACCCGACGGGGACCTCTTCGTGGTGGTCGCAGTTGAACCCCACCGGAGGTTCGGCCGTCGTGGCCTGAACCTCACCGTGGTCGTACCCATCAGCTTCCCCGAGGCCGTCATGGGTGCCGAGATACCCGTGCCCACCCTTGAGGACGACACGGTCACCTTGAAGGTTCCGGCCGGCACCCGCAGCGGCCAGACCTTCCGCGTCAAGAAAAGGGGGGTCCAGACCGGGCGGGTGACGGGCGATCTGCTGGTGACCGTGGAGGTCCACGTGCCGACCGATCCAACCACAGCCGAGACGGCAGCCATCGAGGCGCTCGGCGAGGCCCTCTCGGGCAGCCCGCGCGACGGACTGGCAGACTGATCCCGATGCAGGAAGCACGCTGATGCCGTACTCACGGCCCGGTCCGGACCAGGCCGTCTACGTCATCTCGGTGGCCGCTGAGCTGGCCGGTATGCACCCACAGACGCTGCGTATATACGAGCGGCGGGGCCTCCTGGATCCAGCGCGTACCAGCGGTGGCAACCGTCGCTACAGCGAGGCTGACGTGCATCTCCTGCTGCGCATAGCGCAACTCACCGCTGATGGCCTGAACCTCGCGGGGGTGAAGCGGGTGCTGGCGCTTGAGGCAGAGGTGTCCAGGCTGGAGGCGGAGCTGGCAGCGGCCCGCTCGGACGGTAGCCGGGCTGTAGCAGACGTACACCGGCAGTACCGCCGGGACCTGGTCCCCGTGAAGCAGAGCATCACCATCTACAGGGCCCCCCGATCACGCTGACGCGAGACCTCGTTGACCTGCTGTTTCTCATGGGTTCCCGGGGGCTGCACGGGGCCACAGAACCCGCCTGAGAGGCGGTTCGGGTCCACAGCGGGAACGGTGTCACCATTGCGGTAGCGGAGTTTTCCACAAGGGGCTGGGGAAAACGTGGCTGATGCCTCTGAACCGCCCAGGATCCGGTAGGGCGGTCCGGCCCGGTTACGCCGGAGAGGGTGTGAAAAGCACTCCGAGGCCATTGGATACCAGCTATAGACTCGGCCCGTAAGGGCCTCGATCCAGGAGAAGTGCCGTGCCAGCGACCGTCATTGTCGGGACGCAATGGGGCGATGAGGGCAAGGGCAGGTTCACGGATCTCGTGGCCAGCGAGGTGTCGATGGTCGTCCGCTACCAGGGCGGCCACAACGCCGGACACCGCATCGTCGTGGACGGTGAATCCTTCGCCCTCCAGCTCGTGCCGAGCGGTGTGTTGTACCCCCATGTCACGCCGGTGATCGGCAACGGCGTGGTCGTCGACCCGCGCGTCCTCATCACCGAGATGGACATGCTCGAGTCACGGGGGGTGTCCACCAGCGGGCTCCGGCTGAGCGGCAACGCCCACCTGATCCTCCCCTACCACCAGGAACTCGATGCCCTGCACGAACGTCACCTGGGAAAGAACAAGCTGGGTACCACCAAGCGGGGCATCGGCCCGGCATACGCGGACCGGGCAATGCGGGTGGGAATCCGGGTACAGGACCTCTTGGACGAGAAGATCTTCCGGCAGAAGCTGGGTGCCGCGCTGGATCACACCAACAAGGTCCTGACCCGCGTCTTCAACCGGCTTCCGATCGATGCCGACGAGGTGGCTGACGAGTACCTGGGTAGCTGCGCCCCACGGCTCATCCCCCACATCACCGATGCCGTAGGCCTGGTCCACGACGAGTTGGACGCGGGCGGCAGGATCCTCATGGAAGGTGCCCAGGCAACCTTCCTGGACCTGGACTACGGCACCTATCCGTTCGTGACGTCGTCGAATCCGGTAGCAGGCGGTGCCTGCACCGGTGCCGGGATCGGTCCCCGGGACATCGACCGGGTGATCGGCATTGCCAAGGCCTATGTGACGCGGGTTGGGGCTGGACCGTTTCCGACGGAGCTGTTCGACGATGTCGGAGACCACCTGGTCGACGTCGGCCACGAATACGGAACCAACACCGGTCGTCGCCGCCGCCCGGGGTGGCTCGATGCGGTCATGCTCCGCTACGCCGTCAGGGTCAACTCGCTGTCCGAACTGGCCATCGCCAAGCTGGACGTCCTCGACCAGCTCGAGGTCATCCGTGTGTGCGTGGCCTACGAGGCCGACGGCGAACGACTCGACCAGCTGCCCTACCACCAGTCGGTGCTGCATAGGGTCACGCCCGTCTACGAGGAGCTGCCGGGCTGGGGTGTTGACATCTCGGGGGTGACGGAGCGTTCGCAGCTCCCGCCCGAGGCCGATGCCTACCTCAGGTTCGTGGAACAGCAGGTCGGCGTACCCATTGGCATGGTCGGAGTCGGACCGGACCGCCAGCAGGTTCTCCGATTCTCAGACTGAGCGCGGCGAAGACGGAACCGGTGCCGGGTCGATGAGGGTGTGCGTCGTCGGATCCGGCGGTCGTGAACACGCTCTGGCCCACGTGCTGGGCCGCCACCACGACGTCGTGGTCACCCCGGGCAACCCCGGGATCCCGGGTTCGGTCCCGACCCCACCCGAGGAGCTGGAGGCCGACCTCATGGTCATTGGACCCGAGGCCCCGCTGGTCGCCGGGCTGGCCGACCGCCTCAGGTCCGCGGGTCGTCTGGTCTTCGGCCCGGGCGCGGATGGCGCCCGTCTCGAGGGGTCCAAGGCCTGGATGAAGGAAGTACTGGTCGACGCCGGAGTGCCCACTGCGGGCCACGGCGCGTTCGACGACGAGGTTGCCGCCCTGGCCTATCTCGACACGATGGGCGACCTGTTCGTCGTCAAGACCGACGGGTTGGCGGCGGGAAAGGGTGTGCTGGTCACGACCGATCGGGCCGAGGCGGTCGACGCCGTGCGGTCCTACCTGTCCGGAGACGCCTTCGGTGACGCCGGCCGGACCCTCGTGATCGAGGAGGGACTCAGCGGGCCCGAACTCTCGATCCTGGCCATCTGTGACGGGTCCACGGCCACGGCACTCGCTCCTGCACAGGACTTCAAGCGCCTTGGCGATGGTGACGCCGGCCCCAACACGGGCGGCATGGGTGCCTACTCGCCGGTACCAGTGGCTACAGAGGCCGTGGTCGACTCGCTGATGGCCAATGCCGTTGAACCGACGCTGGCCGCGCTGCGTGGCCGTGGAATCGACTACCGCGGCGTCCTCTACTGCGGGCTCATGTTCACCCCCGACGGGCCCAGGGTGCTGGAGTACAACGTGCGCTTCGGCGATCCCGAGACCCAGGTCGTGCTGCCGAGGCTGACGAGCGACCTTGGCGAGCTTCTGGCTGGCGCCGCCGGCGGAAGGCTCGGTCCGGAGCCGACCTTCGACGATGGGGCGGCAGTGGCGGTCGTCTGCGCATCGGAGGGATATCCGGCCTCGCCCCGGACCGGGGATCGGATCGCCGGGCTGGACGCTGCATCGGACATGGCCGACGTCACCGTCTTCGCAGCGGGCGTGGGTGCCGACCCAGATGGCGGTCTGGTGACGGCCGGGGGGCGGGTACTCACCGTCACCGGGCGCGGTCCGACGGTCGACGATGCCCGCCGCAGGGCCTACGAGGCGGTAGCTGGGATCTCGTGGCCCGGGATGTGCCATCGGACAGACGTAGCAGCGACGCCCACCGGCGACTAGAACACACCACTGAGGGAAACAGGTCAGGAGCACCCGATGGCGTACAAGGTGGCGGTCCTAATGGGATCACCGAACGATGGCGAGAAGATGGCCCCGGTGGCTGCGACGTTGGAGCGCTACGGCATCGAGGCCGACGTCCGTGTCATGTCGGCCCACCGCAGCCCCGCTCTGGTGTCAGCGTTCGTGGCAGGCGCCCGTGCAGATGGCTATTCGGCGATCATCTGCGGAGCCGGCATGGCGGCGCACCTGGCTGGTGCAGCGGCGGCCCATACCACCCTCCCGGTCGTCGGGGTACCGCTCTCGGGCGGGGCCATCAACGGTTGGGATTCGCTTCTGGCCACGGTCCAGATGCCGAAAGGCATCCCTGTGGCCACGGTGGCCGTCGACGGAGCGATGAACGCGGCACTCCTGGTCGTCCAGATGCTGGCGATCAGCGACCCGGCACTGGTAGAGGCCCTGGTGGAGCACAGGGCCGAGATGGTGCCGCGCTGAGAAGCGGCACGGAAAGACACCTGGAACCTATGCACATGGAGAACGTCCTCGCCTCCCGGTATGCCAGCAGGCCCATGGCCGAACTCTGGTCGCCCGAGGCCAAGGTGGTGATGGAGCGCGAGCTCTGGATAGCGGTCATGGAGGCCCAACGGGATTTGGGCGTGGACATCGCGGACGGGGTCATCGATGACCACCGGGCGGTGGCAGCCCAGGTTGACCTGGACTCCATCCGTGAACGCGAGCGGGTCACCCGCCACGACGTGAAGGCCCGCATCGAGGAGTTCTGCGCCCTGGCAGGCCACGAACACATCCACAAGGCGATGACATCTCGGGACCTGACCGAAAACGTCGAACAACTGCAGGTCCGGCGGAGCCTGGAGCTGGTCCTGGATCGCATCGTGTCGGCCCTGGACCGCCTGGCCCGGCTGGCCGTCGAACACGGGGGCCTGGCAATGGCCGGCCGGAGTCACAACGTGGCCGCCCAGGTGACGACCCTCGGCAAGCGGTTCGCCACTGCAGCCGAGGAGCTCCTCACGGCACATCGCCGGGTGTCCGACCTGTTGGCCGCGTACCCGCTGCGTGGCCTGAAGGGCCCGGTCGGGACCCAGCAGGACCAGTTGGACCTGCTCGGTGACGCCACCCGGGTGGATCGTCTAGAACGTCTGGTTGCCGAACACCTGGGCTTCGAGCAGGTGCTGGACTCGGTCGGGCAGGTGTACCCGCGGTCGTTGGACTTCGACGTGGTGTCGGCGCTGGCCCAGGCAGCGGGTGGCCCGGCCAACCTGGCCCGCACCATCCGGCTCATGGCCGGCAACGAGTTGGCCACCGAGGGCTTCCGGCCCGGGCAGGTCGGGTCGTCGGCAATGCCCCACAAGATGAACGCACGGTCGTGCGAGCGGATCAACGGCCTGGCGATCGTGCTGCGGGGTCATCTGGCCATGGTCGGCGGCCTCGTCGGAGACCAGTGGAACGAGGGCGACGTGAGCTGCTCGGTGGTACGGCGCGTAGCCCTGCCGGATGCCTTCCTGGCAATCGATGGCCTCTTCCAGGCGTTTCTCACCGTGCTTGACGAGTTCGGCGTCTACCCGGCCGTCGTGGAGCGCGAGCTCCGCCGCTACCTGCCGTTCCTCGCCACCACCAGGGTGCTGGTGGCCGCCGTGCAGGCGGGCATGGGCCGTGAGGAGGCCCACGAGGTGATCAGGGAACACGCCGTGGCGGCGGCACTGGCTCTGCGGGTCGAGGGTGTGGTCGAGACCGACCTGTTGGACCGCCTCGGCGCCGACGTTCGCCTGCCGCTGGATAGCGCCGCCATTGAAGGCCTGGTCAGCGACCCCGCCGTGTTCGCGGGGAATGCCCCGGCGCAGGTGGCGGCTGTTGTTGAACGGGTCGCTGTGGTGGTGGCCGCACGACCGTGGGCCGCGGCCTACGGTCCCGAACCGATCCTCTGATCCGCGCCCGCACCCTGGAGCCATGATGAACCCGACGGTTGACCTGCCACTGCTCCACTCTGGCAAGGTCCGTGACGTCTACGACGCCGGTGACGGCCGACTCCTGATGGTCACGTCGGATCGCATTTCGGCCTTCGACGTTGTGATGGACGAGCCGATACCGGACAAGGGTCGGGTGCTGACGGCGATGACAGCCTTCTGGTTCGAGCGTTTCGTCGACCTGGTGCCCGGGCACCTGATCTCCACCGGTACCGGAGAGTTGGCTGATCTCCTGGGAGGTGCCGTGCCCCACGACCTGGTGGGCCGGACCATGCTCTGCCGTCGGGCCGAGATGCTTCCGATCGAGTGCATTGTGAGGGGCTACATAACCGGGTCGGCCTGGAAGGAATACAGGTCGTCGGGGACGATGCACGGTGGTGCGATGCCCGGGGGGCTCCTGGAGGCGGACCGCCTACCCGAACCGGTGTTCACCCCGTCCACCAAAGCCGACGAGGGCCATGACGAGAACATCTCGTATGAGGAGGCCGTGAACCTCGTGGGCAGCGAGGTCGCTGCGCTGGCACGAGAGGCTTCAATTGCCTGTTACCAGCAGGGCTCCGAGTGGGCCGCCGAGCGTGGGATTCTCATTGCCGATACCAAGTTCGAGTTCGGCATGGTGGATGGCCGCCTGGTGCTGGCCGATGAGGTGCTCACACCGGATTCGTCCCGCTTCTGGCCCGCCGAGGCGTGGGCCCCCGGGGCGACACCCCCATCTTTCGACAAGCAGCCGGTCAGGGACCACCTTGATGCGCTGGACTGGGACAAGCAGCCGCCTGCCCCGTCCCTGCCGGACGACGTCGTAGCAGCCACCTCCTCGCGCTATGTGGAGGCCTATGAACGAATCACCGGCCGGTCGTTCGCCGACTGGCCCGGAGCCGGTGGCTGACCGGGTACTGGAACAGGAGGACAGGATGGATTTTGACGTGCTGGTGGATGTACGACTCCGGGGCGGCATTGCCGATCCGGCGGGAGCCACGATCGAGAGGGCGCTGCCGGCCCTGGGCTTTGACGGGGTGAGCGGTGTCAGCGTGGGCAAGACGGTGAGGTTCACGATTGCGGCGGCTGATGTCGGCGAGGCCACGACGCTCGCCGAGGACCTCTGTGCCTCGTTCCTCACGAACCCGGTGATCGAGGACGCCTCCGTTTCGGTGTCGCCGGTCGGCGACCCGGCCTGATGGCCACCACCGTCGGTGTCGTGGTCTTCCCCGGCACCAACTGTGAGATGGATGCCATCTTCGCGGTGGAAGGCATGGGGGGCGAGGGACGCCTCCTATGGCATGCCGACGATGACATCGGCGGCGTGGATGCCGTGATAGTCCCCGGGGGATTCGCCCACGGCGACTACCTGCGTCCGGGGGCGATTGCCCGCTTCTCGCCGATGATGGGCGCCGTGGCCGGATTCGCAGCGGACGGTGGACCGGTTCTGGGGATCTGCAACGGCTTCCAGGTGTTGACAGAGGCGGGGTTGCTGCCCGGCGCCCTGCAGAAAAACTCCGGCCTCAAGTTCCTCTGCCAACCGACGATGCTCCGGGTGGAGACCTCCGAGTCGATCCTGACCGGTCGTGCCTCGGTGGGTGCAGAACTTTCGGTGCCGATCAATCACTTCGAGGGCAACTACACCTGTGACGGCGAGACGCTCGCCCGGCTGAGGGACGAGGACCGGATCGTGTTGCGCTACGTCGACAACCCGAATGGGTCCGTGGATGACATTGCCGGCGTCTGCAACGAGGGGCGCAACGTGGTCGGGCTGATGCCCCACCCGGAGCGCGCCTGCGATGAACTATTGGGCAGCGCTGATGGAGCGGTCCTCATCGGGTCGCTGTTGGACGCCGCCTGAGCTTGACCTGCTCCGATCCCGGGCAGGACGGATGCCGAAGCGGTCAGGCGCTGCGGCGGATGCCGGCCGACTTGAGGGTCGCCGACGACACGCCGATCTCACGCCAGGCGGCGTAGGAGATCCCACGACGACCGCCGTAGGCCGCGGCGTAGGTGGCGAATCCGGCTTCAAGCGCCGTCAGGTCGACCGAGGCGGCCTGGGAGAGGGCCTCGAGCTCGGCCTCCAGTTCGATCCGCTGCTGGATGAGGCTGAGCCGCTTGGTGACGGAGGCTCCCGCCAGCTCGCCTTCCAGAGTCGCGAGCTGGCGGCCCACGCTCTCCGTCGTGCGCTTTCGACCACGTTGTGGGGCGTTCTGTTCCAGAGCCTTCAGGTAGTCGCGGATCGCCGCCACCTCGGACTTCTCAGCTTCGGTCATCTTCGTACGGGCCATTATGAATACCTTCTTTTGCTATAAGTAAATCGGCTTTGGAGACGGAGTTTCTCCGGCAGAATGTGAGTATTAGTTAATTCAATTAATAACTCTATAGCGCTTTTTACTGCTGTGCCACCTGTCACTTGACATCGCAACGAGAATCTGGATAAAGCCTGCCGGGCGCCACAGGGGGGAAGGGCCCGGAGGGTCCAGGGCGACTAGTACGGTGCCCGACGTGAGCCAGCCACTCCACCGTGCCCTCGGCCTGACAGACGACGAGGCAGTCAGGATCGACGAGATCCTGGGGCGACCTGCCAACGGCCTCGAGTTGGCCATGTACTCAGTCATGTGGTCGGAGCACTGCTCCTACAAGAGCAGCCGCATCCACCTCAGACGCCTCCCGACCGAGGCCCCATGGGTGCTCGTCGGCCCCGGCGAGAACGCCGGGGTGGTTGACGTGGGAGACGGCATCGCAGCTGCGATCCGCATCGAGTCACACAACCACCCCTCGGCCATCGAGCCGTACCAGGGAGCCGCCACCGGTGTGGGTGGCATCCTCCGGGACATCTTCACGATGGGAGCACGGCCGATCGCCCTGATGGACCCGCTGCGCTTCGGACCCCTCGATGATCCCCACAGCCGGTGGATCGCCGAGGGGGTCATCTCGGGTGTCTCCGGCTACGGAAACGCCGTCGGGGTTCCGACCGTCGGCGGTGAGGTCGTCTTCGACGGCACCTTCAAGGGCAACCCACTGGTGAACGTGCTGTGTCTGGGGGTGCTGCCCACTGAGCGACTGGTGCTCGGGCAGGCCTCGGGTGTCGGCAATCTGGCGGTGCTGCTGGGTTCCAGCACCGGCCGGGACGGGATTGGTGGTGTCAGCGTGCTGGCCTCGGCCGGGTTCTCCGCTGAGGACGACGGCGACAAGCGGCCCAGCGTCCAGGTCGGCGACCCGTACGAGGAGAAGCGCCTCATCGAGGCATGCCTGCAACTGCTCGACGAGGGTCTGGTCGTCGGCATCCAGGATCTGGGAGGCGCCGGCCTGACGTGCGCCACCAGCGAGACGGCATCGCGCGGCGGCGTCGGCATGGACGTGGACGTCTCAGCGGTGCCCCGGCGTGAACCGGGCATGGAGGCCCACGAGGTGATGACCAGCGAATCCCAGGAGCGGATGCTGGCAATCGTGGAGCCTGTCGGGCTGGAGCGGGTACTGGCCATCTGCGCCAGGTGGGAGGTCACCGCAGCAGTCATCGGCCGGGTCACTGGCGGTGGTTCCCTGCGGATCCTGGACGGTTTCGACGGCGAGGTCCTGGCTGACGTGCCGGCCTCATCACTGGACGACGAGGCTCCCCTATACGACAGGCCGATGGCGCAACCGGCTGCCCCGGCCGGTCCCTCCGGCGATGACCTGGAGGCCCCGGTGGATGCGGGCGCCGACCTGCTGGACCTACTGATCGACCCGGCATGGGTTTACAGGCAGTACGACCACCAGCTGTTCCTGAACACCGTGGTGGGCCCCGGTGACGATGCCGCCGTGTTGAAGCTGAGGCATCCCACCACCGGCGTCGAGACCGGAAGCGGCCTGGCCCTGACCACCGACGGCAACCACCGCTGGTGCTCCGTGGACCCCCGTGGCGGCACGACGAGGGTGGTCGCCGAATCACTCATGAACCTGGCCTGTGTCGGGGCGCGCCCACTGGCCGTCGTGAACTGTCTCAACTTCGGCAACCCCGAACATCCCGAGGTCATGTGGCAGCTCTCGGAGGCCGTGGATGGCCTTGCAGAGGCCTGCGTTGCATTCGGGGTCCCGGTAGTGGGCGGCAACGTCAGCCTCTACAACGAATCGGCCGGCACCGACATCGATCCCACGCCCGTCATCGGTCTCCTTGGCATCGTTGACGACCTGGTCCGGCGTCCGCCGGGCGCCACCCTCGTCGACGGCCACCGCCTGGTGCTGCTCGGACCACCGGACGTCTCGCTCAGCGGTTCACTGTGGGGAGCCACACGCGATGCAAGGGGCGGTGTGTTGGCGCCGCTGGACCTCGGGCTCCACCAGCGTGTCGTGGATCTCGTGCGGGGCCTTGTCGTCTCCGGTCGTGTCGACGGTGTGCATGACGTGTCGGCCGGTGGCCTTGGCGTGGCGATAGCCGAGATGGTGTCGCGGTCCGGGGTGGGTGCCCATCTGGCCAGGGTCGACGACCACCGTGCCCTGTTCGGCGAGGGCCCGAGCCGTGTGGTGCTGGTCGTGGATCCCGAGTGCCTCTCCGATGTCCTGGCCGCCGCCGAGGCCGCTGCGGTCCCGACCACGCGGATCGGCCTGGCCACGGGTGATCGCCTCATCGTGAAGGGCCTGCTGGACGTGTCGGTGGACGACGTGGTGGCAGCCCACACCGACCGGCTTCCCGAGGCCCTGGGCGCCGGGACGACGAACCGATGATCCTCCCGGCGACCGTTACGGATGTCGCCGGTGTGGATCCGGACGATGACACGCCCAAGGAGGCGTGCGGTGTCTTCGGTGTGTTCGCCCCGGGCCTGCCGGTGGCCCACCTGACCTATCTCGGCCTGTATGCCCTTCAGCACCGCGGCCAGGAATCGGCGGGCATGGCGGTCAGCGACGGTGAGGCCCTCACCGTGGTCAAGGACATGGGCCTGGTGTCGAATGTCTTCGACGAGCGAACCCTGGTGGCCCTCACCGGCGACCTGGCCATAGGCCAGACGCGGTACTCGACCACCGGGTCGAGTACCTGGCGCAATGCCCAACCCGTCTACCGCGGCGCCGACCACTACGAGTTCGCCCTGGGCCACAACGGCAACCTCGTCAACACGGAGCAGCTGGCCACCGATGCCGGGATGCTGCCCGGAACCGTCACCTCTGACAGCGACCTGGTGGCCGAACTGCTGGCCCTGGAACAGGCATCGCGTACGGACATGGGCCCCGGCGCGGCCTTCGACGCGGCGCTGGCCGAGGTGCTGCCCCGCCTGCGTGGTGCCTTCACCCTGGTGCTGGCCGACAACGAGCGGATAATCGGGGTGCGTGACCCGAATGGCTTCCGGCCGCTCTGCCTCGGGCGCCTGGACGGCGGTTGGGTGCTGGCCTCGGAGTCACCGGCCCTGGATGTGATCGGCGCCCACATGGTCCGCGAACTGGATCCCGGCGAGGTCGTGGTGATCGACCAGACAGGTTGCAGGTCGATGCGGCCCTTCGATGACGACGTGGTGGACCCGAAGCTCTGCCTCTTCGAGTTCGTCTACTTCGCCCGCCCGGACGCTGTCCTGTACGGCAGGAGCGTCCACCACGCCCGGGTTCGCATGGGCGAGATGTTGGCCACCCAGGCTCCGGTGGAGGCCGACCTGGTCATGGGGGTGCCGGAGTCGGGCATGCCGGCTGCGGAGGGCTATGCCCGGGCGAGTGGCATCCCGTATGGCCAGGGACTGGTCAAGAACCGGTACATAGGTCGAACCTTCATTGCCCCGACACAGGCAATGCGCGCTGCGGCGGTCCGTATGAAGTTGAACCCGTTGCGCGACAGCATCGAGGGCAAGCGCCTGGTGGTAGTGGACGATTCGATCGTCCGGGGGACAACGACACGCGCGATGGTCCGGATGCTGCGGGCCGCTGGCGCCCTCGAGGTGCACATGCGGGTCTCCTCGCCGCCGTACCGCTGGCCGTGCTACTACGGGATGGACACCGGTGACCGCAGCGAGTTGCTGGCCGCCAACCTCACGGTCGACGAGATCCGCGAGTACCTCGAGGTGGACAGCCTCACCTACCTGACGCTGGATCGCCTCGTGGAGGCAACCGGTGCGGTCGGGGCCGGGTTCTGCGACGCATGCCTGACTGGTACCTACCCGATCGATATTCCCGTCAACCTGACCAAGGGCGTGCTGGAGGCGGGCGCGGCGCCGGCCGCCGTCGTGAATGATTCCGAGGTGGGGTTGCCGACCGGTGCTACCAACCGCCTCTTCGGACGGACCTGATCCGGTGACCGGAGCGGACGAAGCCACCGGGGTGGGGTACAAGGCGGCCGGTGTCGACATCGATGCCGGAGCCGAGGCGGTCCGGCGGATCGGTCCCCTCGTCAGGTCCACCTACCGCCCGGAGGTGATGGGCGATATCGGGGGTTTCGGCGGCCTGTTCGACCTGGCGAGGTCCGGCTACCGCGACCCGCTCCTGGTGTCGGCGACCGATGGGGTGGGCACCAAGGCCGAGATCGCCCGCATGACGGGTCGTCTGGACACGATCGGTCGTGACCTGGTCGCCATGTGCGTAGACGACCTGGTCTGTTCGGGGGCGGCACCACTGTTCTTCCTCGACTACCTGGCCGTCGGCCGCCTGGACCCCGACGCCGTGGAACAACTCGTGGCGGGAATCGCCGCCGGCTGTTCGGAAGCGGGTTGTGCCCTGATCGGGGGCGAGATGGCTGAGCACCCCGGCGTGATGTCGGCCGATCAGTTCGACCTTGTTGGCTTCGCTGTCGGCGCTGTCGAGCGTGACGACGTGATGGACGGCTCGGCGGCCGTGCCGGGCGACCTGCTGGTGGCCATTGACAGCCCGAACCTGCGTTCCAATGGCTTCTCGTTGGCCCGCCACATCGTGTTCGACGTGGCGAGCCGGTCATTGGATGATCCGGCGTGGGAAGGGTCTGAAGGCACGCTGGCCGATGAGCTGCTGGCCCCCAGCGTCATCTACGCCTCGGCCGTGGTGGCCACGTTGGCCGCACACGAGGTGCACGCCGTGGCACATGTGACCGGTGGTGGGATCCCCGGCAACCTGCCCCGGGTGCTCGGAGATGGGGTCGATGCGGTTGTCGATCCCACCGCCTGGGAGGTGCCCCGGATCTTCCGGGAACTGCAGGACATGGGTGGTGTCAGCGACGCCGAGATGGAAAGGGTCTTTAATCTGGGTGTG
>Ga0233427_10000483_pt1 | contig 50778 bp, 40 predicted proteins | sample SI_118_April2016_5_FD_179885 | JGI IMG/M metagenome (GOLD analysis project Ga0233427, IMG submission 179885) | Seawater microbial communities from Saanich Inlet, British Columbia, Canada - SI_118_April2016_100_MG | ecosystem: Environmental > Aquatic > Marine > Inlet | place: Canada: British...
TGCCCAGCCCGTATTATTTAGCATATAGTCGATAGACTGCTGCCGAGTCCACCCTTTTGTATGTATACCCGAATCAATCACGAGTCTAACTGCTCGCGCAGCCTGATCAGAGAGCATCCCCATAAGGCCAAGTGAGTTTTTATAGAGATTTAGTTCTTGCGCGAGGCGTTCAGAATACAAACCCCACCCTTCTGAATATCCTGCGTTATAGGTATAGCGCACAAAAGAGTGTACTTTGTTACCCAATTCTAACGCGATAGCACCCTGCAGATGATGACCCGGATATGTTTCATGGTATAGCGTTGAAAGTTGGCTGGCACGAGATCTATGTGTTGGGTCCTTAACAGCAATATAAAAAATACCCGGTCGTGTTCCATCTTCAGATGACGAGTGATACTCGCCAACACCACTCGCAGCAAATTCGGGGTAAGGTTTAATCTCTACATCAGCTTTTGGCATCAAGCCAAATACTTTAGCGGCTTCTTTTCGCGCAGTATCAAGCGCGTCTCGAGAATATTGGACTACTTCTTCTTCAGAGGTAAATGTGAATTCCTCATCTAAATTCATTCTTCGAAGGAATTTTTCTATAGATTCGCCAGAGTAATGCTCATTTAATATAGCCTCCATCTCTCCTCTAATTTTCTTTATCTGCTGAAGACCAAGCTCATGAATTTGGTCGGCACTTGGTTGAATTGTTAAGAAAGATCGAACTAGAGCGGGATAGCATTCAGAACCGTTAGGATTGAAACTTATCGATATTTCATTGCGCGCTTTGTCGAGATAGTCTTCCTCAATAAAGTCAGCAAAACGATGAATGGCTGGAGCTATTTCCTCGTCAAAAATATTCTGGACCTTTTCTTTAAAAGAATCATCATTTGCTCTAACACCTATAGCAAGGAAGGGAGAATTTTCATCTAACAATGCGCGAGCTTCAGATGGCACAGCTTCAACAGTTACTCTGGGTGAGCTGTATCCTTGAGATAAACCAAGCTTTAAATTCTCTATTTCAGTATCTATGAAGTTATCTACCTGCGCTAACCGTTGCAGAGCTTCATTTCTTAATTCTTCTGAGTCCAAGGGTTGAATATCAAAAATAAACGGGAGACTCGTGTACCAAGCCGTTGTTGTGCTAGTTTCCCACAGCTCTTTTCGACAAATTCTAGTGTCACGCGCGGCTTCTAAACTTTCATGAAGAATCCCATAGGTTACCCAATCTCTACTTCCTATTTCTTGGGGCTCGCCTAAAGCATTTAATCTCGCGAGCCACTCATCTTCCTTTACCTGCCATACCGTTAGCGCCTTTAGTGAATTATCAAATAGCCGATCATGATGACTATTTTTAATGGAATAAAATGTGGGCATTGATGGATATCGATTCATTGTGGCGGCCAGAACCTCATCAGCAAGTTCTTCTATCAACCAATTACCGTATCCTGTGTTTGAAATCGAATCGTCTACGCTGCTAGACCCACAAGCTGACAACAATACTAGCAATAGAGCCTGTGGTATAAACCGAATTTGAGCTGAAAATGGCATATGTATTCCTTTTATATTGCTATTTCGACCTTTAAAAAATAAAACTAGTGCAATTATCCTAACTATTTTTAATTTTTAACCCTATTGAGAGCTAATCCCAGCCCTACTGCACCTACCACTTTTCCCAAACAACCTAACTGTAGTGTAATATCGATTTTATTGTGGGCAATATAGTTGATAGGTTCAAATAATGTCATTAAAAAAAGCAGATAGAGCCATCGACGCATTGCAAAGGGGCGATTTGAAACAGGCCGTCTCTATGTTCGATCAATGTAATAAAAAGCTTAGTCAGCCAAATCAGATGCATGCATGCGTCATGGCATATTCCCAAGCAGGCCGCCACAGTGATGCTCAAGCCATGCTTAAAAAGCTTATTCAGACGGTGAATGTCACGCCACAGTTAATGTCATTATCCGGTGATATCAATAAAGCTAACGGCAAGCTGAATGATGCAATTAAAGACTATCGTCAAGCTGTTGCTATGGCGCCACAGATTCCCGAATTACTTTATAACTTGGCTCTTGGGTTATTCGATAAACCAGAGCTTTCAGAAGCTATTAGGCTTCTCGAAAAGTCGATATTAATACGTCCAAATTATGTGAAAGCATTGATATTACTTGGACGTTGTTTAGCCGGTGCTCAACAGTATAAAGCTGCTCATGAGGTGCTAGAAAAATCTACCAATCTTGAACCGGACAATCAGACAGCCCACTACCGACTTGGCCGTTTTCATGTCCATTATGGCAACACCGAAGAAGCAGGGACATCATTAAAATCATCTTTAAGTATAAACCCACAGTTAAATGCAGCAAGAGAAGCCCTAATTTTAAATAGTATTTATACGGGCGACTACCAAGGCACTACAGCACTCATAAAGTCTACTTTAACTAGCCAGCCACACGACGAAAATCTTATTGCTATTGGCACTGACTGGGCAATCGAGGCAGCACAAGAGGAGCCTTACGTTTACTACCAAACAGCTTGGAACAGTCATCCAACGCCAAGCTTATTCAGGTCTTATACTAGCCGGCTAATCGCACAGTCAGATTTTAATAAGGCTGAAATTTTACTCAATGACTACGCATCACATTTCGGCAAAGATCGGGCATGGGAATCCGTAAAACTCAACTTGCTTGAAGCGCAAGATAATTTCGGCGAGATGATGACATTAATAAAGTCGTCGGCACACCGTTCACATTTTCAGGAGCAACAATGTCTCGTCCACTTTGCACTGGGGGACTATGGCAGTAGCTATGACTGTGCAAAAAAACTGCATGATAGTCAGCCCAAAGATCAATATTACCTAGCACTTCTAGCGACTGCGCTTCGCTGCCTTGGCGATAAAGAGTATGAGCGGCTTGTGAATTATGAGACATTAGTATTGCAAGCCGATTTACAATCGCTGTTTGAACACCAATCTCAGTTCAAACCATTCAAAGACAGCCTAGCTAAACACTTAAATGGACTACATATCACCACCCAGCCGCCTGCACAGCAGTCGGTTAGAGGCGGCACACAAACGCCAGGCAACCTTTTCGCACAGAACCAAAATCCACTGGTTGCGCAATTAAAACAATTTATTTTAAATTCATCACAATCCTTTTTTGATGGGCTAAAGGCTAGCAAACTGGATGATTCACACCCAGTAGTATCTAACTGCCCTAAGGTGCCCTATTTTCACGCAAGCTGGTCCATACGCACGACACAAGGCGGCTTTCATAAGTCTCACGTGCATTCTAAAGGCTGGTATAGCAGCGCCTGTTATATCGATGTCCCAGAGGTTATCGGTAATAAATCAGACGCTGGCTATCTCATGTTTGGCAAGCCACCCTTTAAAATCAAGGACGAACTAGCCGCGGATTACAAGGTTAAGCCGACACCTGGAAAGCTAGTGCTTTTCCCTAGCTATTTTTGGCACGCAACAAAGCCCTATCAAGGGGAAGGCAATAGATTAGTGGTCGCATTTGATGTCGGTGACCCCAATTTATTTGTCTAGGCCCTTTTGTAACCAATCTCTTAGAAACTAAAGCAAAAAAACCCCTTTAAATAGGCGCTTTCTCGGTTAACTTAGTGCTCCCGGTTAGACAAAAAAGTCTGGAGCCAATTCCGATAGCTCTAAGGCTGTATCCACCTGATAGTGCTTCAGATCTGTGATACCCTCAGCGGCTAATACCTCGTCATCCACATAGAAATTACCCGTAAAGTCGCGACTGTCTCGGGTGAGGATAATGTGCGCCGCATCAGACATAATATTTACAGTTCTTGAGCGAGCAATCATCATATCGCCACCCAAATGGTTAGCTACAGCTGCTGTGGCAATTGCAGTTCTCGGCCAGAGGGCATTAAACGCTATTCCGTCACGTTTAAACTCACTACTCATACCCAAAACACACATACTCATACCGTACTTTGCCATGCTGTAGGCTACGTGATTCTGAAACCAGCGTATCTCCATATTCAGCGGTGGTGAAAGGTTTAACACATGGGGGTTATCGGACTTTCGCAGAAAGGGAACAGCCTTTTGTGAGCACAAAAAAGTACCGCGAGTGTTGATATTATGCATCAGATCGTAGCCTTTCATCGACACTGATTCTGTTCCGGCCAAATTTATCGCACTGGCATTGTTAACTAGGATATCGATGCCACCAAATTCTGCCGCAGTTTTTTCCATGGCATCTTGAACCTGCTCCTCAAAGCGCACATCAACGATTAACGGTAGTGCTTTTCCGCCGGCCGCTTCGATTTCTTCTGCCGCGGTATAAATAGTGCCCGCTAAACGTGGATGAGGCTCAGTGGTTTTGGCCGCAATCGCAATATTTGCGCCATCTGCTGCAGCGCGCTTAGCAATCGCCAAGCCTATACCGCGGCTAGCCCCACTGATAAATAGTGTTTTTCCTGACAAATTACCCACGGCTAATCTTCTCCATTAATCGGTTATTAATTATTATTGTTTTAATAGCTAGAATATTAACCTAACCCTGTATAACCTACCCCAACCCACCTTCAGTGAGTTTGGCAGGGTCTAGCAGCTTTTCTAATTCTGCGCGAGGTATGTCTGTTTCCTCTTCGGCTATATCTAAGACAGCCCTTCCCTCTTTATAGGCCTTTTTGGCAATCTCAGCAGCTTTTGCATAACCAATAATGGGGTTCAATGCCGTGACTAAAATCGGATTGCGGCCTAACGCAAGTTTGAGCTGATCTTCATTGACTGTAAACGTGGTTACGGCTTTATCTGCAAGTAGTCGGCTGACATTAGACAATAATGTGATGCTGGAGAGTATATTGTCAGCAATCATGGGTAACATTACATTAAGTTCAAAGTTACCCGCCTGACCGCCGATAGTGATTGCGGCATCATTACCAATAACCTGAGCTGAGACCATAGTAGCCGCCTCTGGAATAACCGGATTGACCTTACCAGGCATAATTGATGATCCTGGCTGAAGTGCTTCAAGAGCAATCTCCCCTAGTCCTGCCAAAGGGCCCGAATTCATCCAACGTAAATCATTAGCAATCTTCATGATAGATACTGCTGTCGTTTTCAACTGTCCCGACAATGAAACAATCACATCCTGTGTGTTGATATGAGTAAATAAATTATCTGCTGGTGAAAATTCTATTCCAGTCACCGCGCTTAACTGCTTGCTAAATTCAACAGCAAAGCCTGGGTGCGCGTTAATACCCGTGCCCACCGCAGTTCCCCCCTGGGCGAGAGTTTGTAATTTGGGTAGGGTCGCTTTGATAAAGTATATGTTTTGCTCAATCTGAGTTGCCCAACTGAGTAAGCTCTGACTGAGGCGTACTGGCATAGCATCCATAAGATGTGTGCGACCAGTTTTAATATGGTGGTCAACCGACTTAGCCTTTGAGACGATTGCATCATGTAAATGCTCTAATGCAGGTAGTAATTGCTCTGTAACCTCAACAGCTGTGCTGATATGAATGCAACTAGGAATAATATCATTGCTACTTTGGCCATAGTTAATGTGGTCATTGGCGCTCACAGCTTCGCCAACTTTGGCTGACGCCAAGGTCGCTAAAACCTCATTAGCATTCATATTTGAACTGGTACCCGAACCCGTTTGATACACATCAACGGGAAAATTATTCATCAAATGTGGGCTTTCCAATAATTCTTCAACAACTTCACTTATAGCATTAGCAACAATAGAGGGGAGCAACTCTAAATTAGCATTCGCTTGCGCAGCAGCAGACTTAGAGATCAATAAGGCTCGAATAAACGCCTCAGGCATGGTCTTACCACTGACGGGAAAATTATTAATTGCACGCTGAGTCTGCGCTCCATATAGTGCCGCTTCAGGGACCTCTAGTTCGCCCATGCTGTCGCGCTCAATCCGAGTTTTCATTACTATTCCTTAATCTGCTAATCAAATTAGATTGCTTTAGAGTCTTCCACAATGCATCAAAAGCACGCCTAAGTAGGTTTACTATATTAGCAGAAATAGCGGTTATTAATAATTAATTAGGCGGATATTCTTAACAGGAGCTAATGGTTAACTCGATTCTATCCGACACCCAACCTCTTGGCCCGCATCCAGCAACCACTGGGCAACATAATCACTAAAACTACGACGAATAATCAGATCAAAGCTACCATTCGTACGGTTAGCCACAATAGCTGTTGCCTTAGCAAAAGTCGTTTGTACGCAACGGCCGGCACCGGGGGGGCCTCCAGTCCAGATGCCGAAATCATAGCCACTAGCTTTTTTTAGTATGGTTGGAACGCCATAACCACGCAGATTAACGAGTGTTTGACCGCCGCTAACATCAACAATGGCTATATGGCCCTCAATTTCCAAACGCAGTGATGCCTCTAAGCCTAAGGCGTCTGTGGCACTAGTAATAACCCATTCATTGGGACCAAGCCAATAGACAACGGTATCGCCACTATAATGATAAGTGCCTGGCACTGTTGGCAGTGCAACACCTAATACCACCTCCGCGCCAGCCAGAAAATGTTCGTCACTGGCGTCACCGCGAAGATTAAGCTGGCAGCCAAAGCCTATTTCTTTAGCCACTACACCAAATTCCAAATCATCATTAAAAAGCTGGCTTGAACCCTCTGAGTGACTCGAAATTTTACTAAAATAATGCAATGGTGATTCTGAAGTCACAGTTTCGGCCCTTACTTTAGACATGTTGGCGGTCTCCTGTTGGGTCATAAAAAATAGAACTAACGATTTTGGCTGCAGTGGCGCTACCATCGGCTGCAGGGCAATAAACCACGTCCCCCATACGATTTAGGCCACCTTTAACCACTGCCAAAGCAATGGAATGACCGAGAGATGCGCTGTAGTAACTGGAGGTTACATGTCCTTGCATGGCCATAGGTATCGGCTGGTTAGGGTCATTAACGATTTGGGCACCCTCCGCCAATACCGCATTCGGTTCAAGAGTTTTTAAGCCCACAAGCTGCTTACGGTTTTCACGTATCGAATCACTGCGCTCCAAAGAGCGCTTACCAATAAAGCTAAAGACTTTGTTTTTACCAACGACCCAGTTCATGTTCATATCCGCGGGAGTCATAGATCCATCAGTATCTTGCCCTACAATAATAAAACCCTTTTCTGCCCGCAAAACATGCATAGTTTCGGTGCCATAAGGAGTAATATTAAACTCTGAACCAGCCTCTATCAGCTGCTCCCAAACATGTCGTCCGTAATGGGCCGGCACGTTAATTTCGTAGGACAGCTCACCGGTAAAACTAATACGGAATACGCGCGCTTTAACGCCGGCCACCGTGCCGTCACGCCAGTCCATAAAACCAAATGCTTCAGATGCTAGATCAATATCCTGACACACCTTAGCTATCACCTTTCGGGCATTTGGCCCAGTCACGGTTGCAGTAGCCCAGTGATCCGTCACAGAAGTAAAGTACACCTGTAATTCTGGCCATTCAGTCTGCTGCCAAAGTTCTAGCCACGACAAAACACCCGCCGCACCGCCAGTTGTGGTGAACATGAGATAATGGTTTTCAGACAAGCAAGCACAAACTCCGTCATCAAAGATCATACCGTCCTCTTTAAGCATCACCCCATAACGGCATTTGCCCGGCGCTAACTTAAGATAAGAATTGGTATACATGCGGGTAATAAACTCCGCCGCATCCGGGCCCTGTATGTCAATTTTTCCCAAGGTAGTCGCATCGAGAATGCCGACGCTGTTACGGACCGCCAAGCCTTCTCGATCAACTGTCTGTTGCATAGTTTCATTGGCTTGAGGGAAGTACCATGGGCGCTTCCACTGTCCAACATTCTCGAATTCTGCGCCATTTTCAACGTGCCAGCGGTGCATAGCCGTATAACGTTCAGGATCAAATAAATGGTTAATATCACGACCGGCAATAGCGCCAAACGTTGTTGGCGTGTATGACGGACGGAAAATAGTGGTGCCCGTCTCTGCGATATCTTGATCCAAGGCATTTGCTAAAATGGCCATGCCGTTAATGTTGCCCAATTTACCTTGATCAGTGCCAAAACCTAAAGCGGTGTAACGTTTGACATGTTCAACGGATTCAAACCCCTCAAGAACCGCCAGTTCAATCCCTGCAGCGCTGACATCCAATTGGAAATCAACAAATTGGCTCGGGGCACGACTCGTTGTTTTATTATGAGGTACTAAGAACAGTGCCTGCTGTGGTTGCTCTACGATTTGATCAACCATAGGAGTTGGGAATTGCACCACTCCCGTTCCAAAACCTGCTAACTTAGCAGCCTCAGCGCCCGCATTAGCACCCTCAAGCAAACCATCTAAACCACCAAATGTACCTCTGCAAGCACCCGCTGAGCGCTCCTTTTGTTTAGACTCACCCGGCCTGAAGCTGACAATAGCGTCATCCCAAACTGGTTTGGCGCCAGTATGAGAGCTAAGGTGGATCGCAGCACTCCACCCACCAGAACTGGCAATCAGGTCACAGGCTATAACCTGCACAGACCCAGTGACCTTTGTCCCTTCTATATTAATCGGGGCCACCAGAGCTTTACGTACTCGTTTGCTGCCCACAGCCTCAATAAGACCGTGTCCCTCTAGAATCTGAATACCTAAGGCCCTAACCTGCTCAACCAAATCGCCGTTTGGCCCAGTGCGTGAATCCACAACAGCAACCACCGTTCGTCCAATGTAATGCCAATCAAGAGCTGTTTGATAAGCGTTGTCATTGGTCGTAGCTAAGACAAGCTTGTTTCCTGGGGCAACACCAAAACGGTTAACATAAGTAGACACTGAGGATGCCAACATGACACCGGGAATATCATTGTGCGCAAATACTAATGGTCGCTCAAATGCGCCAGTAGCTAAAACGACCTGAGAGGCTCGCACACGATGCATACGCTGCCGCGGGCCCGATGCCGTACTAATACCTAAATGGTCAGTCACTCTCTCTAAAATAGCCAAGAAGTTGTGGTCGTAGTATCCAAAAACGGTGCTGCGAGGCAGGCGTTGTACATTATTAAAAGCAGCAAGCTCACCCGTTATCTCAGCAACCCACTGCGTGGCGGACAAACCATCGATCAACTGAGTGGATGCCAGCAAGCTACCTCCAAACTCAGACTGTTCATCGGCAATGATAACGCGCGCACCGGTTCGTGCCGCTTCCCGAGCAGCAACTAAACCAGCCGGGCCAGCCCCAACGACCAGAACGTCACAGTGCTGATTCAGTTTTTCGTAGCTATCCGGGTCACTCTCTATCGGAGATGAACCCAAGCCTGCCGCCTTGCGGATAAAGCGCTCGTAGGTCATCCATAGTTTCTTCGGGTACATAAAGGTTTTGTAATAAAATCCTGGCGGCATTAGGCGCCCAAAGGCCCCTATCAGCCCCATAACATCGAAATTAACACTGGGCCAGCCATTGACACTCGAGGCCTCAAGGCCCTCGTACAGCTCAACCTGAGTGGCCTTTAGGTTAGGGATGGTAGAAGCACCTGAACCTATCTGCATGATGGCGTTAGGCTCTTCAGGTCCATGACCAAAAATGCCTCGAGGGCGAGCATATTTAAAGCTACGGCCAACCACGTCAACCCCATTAGCAAGTAATGCTGAGGCTAGAGTATCTCCAGCAATACCTTGATAGTCTTTGCCGTTAAAGGTGAAGTTAAGTGCTTTATTTTGGTCAGTGCGCCCCGCTGCTGGCAAACGATTTATTTGTATCATGCGTCGGTTCCAGTAATCTGTGGCTGCGTGCCGACCTGATAGGTTTCTAGAATTTCGTAGGTTACGGTATTTCGGGTTGCATTAAAGTAACGCCGACACCCGGTCGCGTGATACCACATTTCATGGTGAATTCCGCGAGGATTCTTTCGGAAAAAAAGATAATCAGCCCACTGGGTATCAGATAGCGTTTCAGGGTTTAATGGCCTAGCAATATGAGCTTCGCCACCATAGCTAAACTCTTCTTCTTCCCGGTGCTCTAAGCAATTTGGGCAATATATTAATAACATCTCTATCCTCTCGACTTATTATTTCGACAAGCGCTAGTGTGCAACACCGGCAGCACCATGTTCATCGATCAAAGCTCCAGTATTGAACCGATCTAAGTTAAAGGCTTCAGCCAAAGGATGAGGACGATCATTCGCTACTGTATCGGCAAACACATACCCAGAACCCGGTGTCGCTTTAAATCCACCGGTTCCCCAACCACAGTTAAAATAGAGGCCGTCAACTGACGTTTTACTGATAATTGGGCAAGCATCCGGACAGGTATCAACAATACCGCCCCATTGGCGATTCATACTAACCCGACTAAAGGCCGGGAATAGCTCACAAATTGCCTGCACGGTGTGTTCTACGACATGAAAAGAACCGCGTTGACCATAGCCGTTATAACTGTCTACACCCGCACCAATCACGAGGTCGCCTTTGTCTGATTGGCTAATGTATCCGTGTACCGCGTTAGACATAACCACCGTATCTAAGCAGGGTTTTATCGGCTCTGACACTAAAGCTTGTAGCGGCCGAGACTCTACTGGCAATCGCAATCCAGCCATGGCCGCGACTACGCCAGAATTACCCGCAGTCACACAGGCCACTTTGCGAGCGCCAATAAAGCCATTGGAGGTCTCGACACCAACCACGGCACCGTCTTTACGCCTAATGCCGGTTACTTCCGTTTGTTGGATCATTTCGGCCCCTAAAGCATCTGCAGCCCTGGCATAACCCCAAGCAACGGCATCATGTCGCGCTGTGCCTCCCCGTGGTTGCCAGGACGCACCCAAGATAGGGTAGCGACTGTCAGGTGAAATATTAATCAGTGGTGCAATCTCTTTGATCCGCTGTGGGGTAACTACCTCACCATCAATACCATTCAGTCGATTGGCGCTAACTCTGCGCTCAATATCGCGCATATCCTGTAAGTTATGCCCCAAATTAAGCACGCCACGCTGGCTAAACATCACATTATAGTTAAGATCTTGACTCAGCCCTTCCCACAACTTTAGTGATAGCTCGTAAAGTTGAGCTGCTTCGTCCCACAGGTAGTTAGAGCGAATAATAGTGGTATTTCTGGCTGTGTTACCGCCTCCTAAATAACCTTTTTCGACCACCGCAACATTGGTAATACCGTGGACCTTCGCCAAATAATAAGCCGTTGCAAGACCATGCCCACCGCCGCCCACAATAACTACATCGTAGTCTCTTTTCGGAGTTGGATTGCGCCACACTTTCTGCCAGTTTTCATGGTAGCTAAGAGCGTTTTTTAACAAGCTAAAACCGGAATATCGTTTCATGGTTACCACTGCGTTTATAAGAACTTAGACAGTGAGCATTGGACCAGTTTTTACCCTGTAGGTGCTAGAACAAAAACGTCAATTGAGAGCGAAAAAACGACAATCAAAGTAATTAAACACAATAATGCCGGTTTTAGCGGTAAAATGTCGTTATCGTTATGTAAAATAGTAGCAATTAACCGTATGAAAACGACCAATATAAGATGTTTTTGAATGAAAAAACCCACCACTGAGCAGTCCAAACCAGTAAATAATTCAACTCACTTGTCTGTTGGCTTTGTGCTCATGCCAAGCTTTACCCTTCTGCCCTTTTCAGCTTTTGTAGACGCTCTTCGTTTGGCCGCTGATGAAGGTGATCAGAGCCGGCAAATGAACTGTCAGTGGACGGTAATGGGGCCCACATTGGAGGCAATCGCGTCTAGCTCTGGGGTCACTGTTCAGCCTTGGGAAACCTATCGTAATCCAGCAGATTTTGACTACGTTGTAGTGGTCGGTGGACTTCTGAACAACACTTTGCAAGGTAGCCAGCATGTGGTTGATTATCTACAGCAAGTAGACGCGGCTCACGTTCCAATTATCGGGCTCTGCACCGGCTCTTTTGTGATGATTCGGGCTGGATTGATGGAACAACGACGCTGTTGCGTTAGCTGGTTTCACTACAAGGATCTAACCGATCGTTACACCAATGTCACACCCATAGCTGACCAGCTTTTTGTTGACGACGGCGACCGCATTACCTGCGCCGGTGGCGCAGTGGCGGCAGACTTGGCGGCCTATATTATTGAACGTCATTTAGGTCAAAACTGGGCGCGCAAGAGCCTGCGCATACTAGTGATGGACAGCCCGCGTCCAGCTAATGCCCCTCAACCACAGCCTGGGGCTGACTATCATGTTAATAACCGATTGGTAGAGCGAGCTCTGCTGTTGATGGAGCAAAACTTGAGTAGACCATTATCAACTGACCAGATAGCCACTCGAGTGAATATTTCCAAACGTCAACTGGAAAGACTGTTTACCAGTGAAACCAACGACAGTCTACAGAGGTTCTACCGTAAGATTCGTTTGCGCTATGGGCTTTGGTTATTGCAAAACACTACACGATTAATTACCGATATCGCTCAGGAGTGCGGTTTTGCAGACACGGCACATTTTTCTCGGGCGTTCCGCGCCGCCTTTGATAAGAAGCCAACGGATTACCGAACTTAGATCAGAGCCCTTCGCTCACTACTCGGTGGTTTACTGTAAAGGTCGCTGTAGCACTTACTGAAATGGGGCGCAGTAGAGAAGCCACAACTAATCGCTACGTCAATCACTGGGATAGATGTCTGTAAAAGAAGTAATCGTGCTCGATAAAGCCGCAACTCGAGATAATAGCGTGAGGGTGCACAGTGTAGGTAACGATTAAACAACCGCTCCAACTGACGGCGAGAAATACCAACAAAATTTGATATCTCATCTAGCGTTAGAGGCTCTTCAATGTTGTTCTCCATGAGCGTTACAGCCTCCACAAGGCGTGGCTGACTGGCTCCAATGAGATACTTTAAAGGAGCCCGTTGCGCGTCTTTTTCTGTGCGTACTCGATCACAGGTGAATTGTTCAGATATCTGCTGCACTAACTGATGTCCATGAATACTGGCCACCAAATTAAGCATTAGATCAATTGAACTAATGCCTCCCGAACAGGTGTATCGATCCCGATCAATTACAAACAAACTAGAGGATATTTCAAGCTTAGGGAATTCTTCTCTTAGACTGGCTAAATTTTCCCAATGGATGGTACAGCGATAGCCGTCCAAGAGACCGGCCGCTGCCAGCGCATAGCTGCCGGTGCAAATACCTCCCATAGGAATCTTACGCTTTGCCATCTTTCGCAGTCCGTCCAACAGAGGCTTATCACAGTGGCTCTTCACTGAGTAACCCCCACAGACCAGCATTATATCGGCTTCGCTTGCAGCATCGAGTCCACCGTCTAAGGCAAGCTCCAGTCCAGCACTTGATACTACGGACTGACCGCCAACACTATGCAGCGACCAATGGTATAATTCTTTACCCGACAGCCTATTAGCCATGCGCAATATGCCCACCGCATTTGAAAAGGTACTCAGTGTATATTCGGGAAGCATGACAAACCCAATGTGTAGAGTTACTGCTTCAACTTCAATAGCTTCAATAGCTTCAATATCGCCAGGCATTTTTTATCCCCACATTTCGGCTACAGGCTCTTCAATAAAAAGGCATGCATAACGGCCTTTTTACCAAGGCTCTTTTTGCGAGTATAGGCTACAAAATAGGTTTTGCTAAAGACTTTTTATCGTCGTCTGCGTTTTCTGCTACCAGCAGAATTTTGGTCCACTTTTCCCAGAGGCTTATCAACCACTGAAAAGAGATTGGGGAAAGGATCTTTTTTGTTAGGAAAAGCCATAGCATCAACAAAATAATCCTGGAATTTTGGCTCCATAGCCGTCTCAATCTTCTCAATATTTTGAACGAGTGTCTCAATGACATCTCGAGATTCAGCATTTAACAGCGCGATACGCGCGCCTGTACCAGCCGCATTGCCTGCAGAGGAGACCTCCTCAAGTACACAGTCAGGAATCAAACCCAATACCATAGCGTGCTGTACGCTAATATGGCTCCCAAAGGCTCCAGCCAACCGAATACGCTCAATGTGGTCAGTACCTATATGGTCCATTAGCAATTTCACCCCAGCATAGAGAGCAGCCTTGGCCAACTGAATTTGGCGAATATCATTTTGTGTCACCACAATCTGCATCTCATCGGCATCTTGGGTATGCAAGACATAAGACCAGGTTCGGTCGTTCTTGATGATTCTCGAGGTTCGATCAATCAAGTCGCCATCAACGACTCCGTCCACGGTCACTATGCCGGACAGGTACATTTCAGCGACCACTTCAATAATTCCAGAACCACAGATACCTGTAACACCATGGCCAGCAACGGCCTCTCTAAAACCAGCCTCATCGGACCAAAGCTCTGACCCAATCACTTTAAATCGCGGCTCCAGAGTTTCTGGGTTAATCCGAACTCGTTCTATGGCGCCAGTCGCGGCCCGCTGTCCGCAACTAATCTGCGCTCCCTCAAACGCCGGGCCGGTGGGGCTAGAGCACGCCAACAGGCGCTGACTATTACCTAAAACTATCTCCGCATTGGTGCCCACATCGACCAATAATGTCATCCTGTCTTGTAACTGAGGCTCTTCAGACAAAATCATACCGGCAGTGTCAGCGCCAACATGGCCGGCAATGCAAGGTAATATATAGATGCGACCACCCTCATTAATCGCTAAATCTAACTCAGTCGCTGGCATTTCCACGGCAGCATTTGTGGTCAAGGCAAACGGCGCGCCACCTAGCTCTACAGGGCTAATGCCGAGCAAAATATGGTGCATGATCGGGTTAGCGACTAAGGTAATCTCCAAGATATCCTCTATACCGACGCCTAACTCTTCGACCACCTCGACAAAGAGTCGATTAAGCGCCTGGCGAATGACAACGGTCATCTCATCAGCGCCTTCAGGATGCATCATTACATAGGACACTCGGCTCATTAGATCTTCGCCAAAGCGTATTTGCGGATTCATGGTGCTGGCACTGGCCAGTACTTGGCCACTTGCTAAGTCGCACAGATGCGCAGCAATGGTAGTCGAACCCACATCCACCGCAACACCGTACGCCTTGTCGTAGAATCCAGCCCAGAGGGCAATAATCTGATGATTTTTGTGCACGGCAACGGTGATCGCTCTCTTACCAGACGCCAGCAGTGGCTGCAAGGTCTTCAATAAGCGATTGTCACAACGGAGACCAGACAACTGCCATTCTTGCTCTAACGTCTCTATAAGCCGCTGCAGATCCCCTTTGGGCACGTGCATATCTGGCTCTTCTACCTGGACATAATAAAGTCTGGTTGAGGAGTCTAGGCTAATATCACGGTACTCAGCACCTTTACGCACAATTTGTCTATGCACCTGGCTTTCAGGCGGCACATCTATGACCACATCATCCAACAACAGTGTATGGCAACTTAGCCGGCGGCCATTGGCTAAAGGGGTTTTTCGCTCGCCATATTTAATCTCTGTAGCACAGAGCGCTGAGAGATGAGTACTATCAGAGTTAATTTGGTGCTTTGGAAAGGTGCCTTCGGCACAGGTGATTTGGCAACGACCACAAAGACCTCGGCCCCCACAAACAGAGTCGATATCCACTCCCAAAACTCTCGCCGCATGCAGCAAAGGCGTGTTAACCGGAAAGCTACCACGCCGACCGGAAGGCGTAAAAACAACTTTGACCTGCCTATCTGTCATTAGACCTACCTTTCTACTTTTACTACGTTCCATTTAAACACTACAGGGCATTTAAGCTCGCTGTCGGCGACCACCGCGCACTCGTTCGGCACCTGGAGCCTGAGGTTCTCGATAAGCCTTGATCCAATTGGCACAGTTAGGATCATTACCCATCATTACATCACCACCCCGCACGGCTTGCATAACTTCTGCATGCAATGGGCTAGTAATGGCTGAGGTCATTCCCGCCCCCATTGCCATAGTCAAAAACGCACTATTGATACCATTTCGATTAGGCAATCCAAAGCTTACATTGGAGGCGCCACAGGTGGTATTAACTTTTAATTCATCTCGTAGACGACGGACCACATGCATCACCTGCAAACCTGCGGTATTAATCGCCCCAATAGGCATCACTAAGGGGTCAACAATAACATCACTGTAATGAATGCCGTAATCAGCCGCCCGCTCGACAATTTTCTTAGCCACAGCGAAACGTTCATCAGGATCTTCTGAAATACCGGTTTCATCATTGGAGATGGCGACAACAGCGGCACCATATTTTTTTACCAACGGAAGAACTCTCTCTAAGACTTCATCTTCACCAGTAACCGAATTAACCAGAGCTTTGCCCTGATAAACAGACAGACCCGCTTCCAATGCGGCAATAATAGAGGAGTCGATACTCAGCGGAACATCGGTAATTGATTGTACCAACTGAATAGCCTCAGCCAGAATGCGTGGCTCATCGGCCAAGGGTATACCCGCATTAACATCCAGCATGTGCGCACCTGCCAGAACCTGAGCAAGCGCATCAGATTCGACACGACTGTAATCACCCACTTTCATTTCTTCAGCTAAAATTTTACGACCCGTGGGGTTAATCCGTTCGCCAATAATCACAAAGGGCTGGTTAAAGCCTATTTTCACTTCTTTGGTGGCTGAACTGATGGTGGTTATAGTCATGTTATTCTCCTAAATTTAACGATTCGGGTGCCAGGGCGTTCTATCGCCTAGCACCTTGGTTTTTCCTACAATCTCGGCTATCCGCTCTTCTTGGCGATAAGCCATAATGTGGACGCCGCTCACGCCCTCTATCTCTTTGACCTGATTGACCATATCAATACAGATGTTGACGCCCTCCTGACACTGGTCCTTCGCTCCAGCAAGACGCGTAATAATTTCGTCGGGTATATGCACGCCAGCAACATTATTACGAATCCATTCGGCCGATTTAGCTGATGCCAATGGGCCAACCCCCGCCAAAATAAATACTTTTTTATCTAAATTCATGTCTCTTACTTCAGACATATAGTCTTTTAATCTGTCTATATCAAAACAATACTGAGTCTGCACAAACTGGGCGCCAGCAGCCACTTTTTTGGCTAACCGCAGTGGTCGATAATCCATTGGTGGTGCAAAAGGATTAGCGGCTGCACCTAAAAAAACCTGAGGTGGCGAACTGATTTTGCGACCACTCATAAACTGACCGTCATCTCGCATTCCGCTAATCATTTGCAGGCTAGTCATGCAGTCCATATCAAACACCGGCTTAGCTTGCGGATGGTCGCCCGACTGCACACCATCACCAGTGAGGCAGAGTACATTGGATACGCCCATTGCAGACGCGCCTAACACGTCACCCTGTATGGCAATACGGTTCTTATCGCGGCAAGAGATTTGCATAATCATCGAATAGCCACGTCGAGTCAGCAGCGCACACATACCAACGCTGGACATATGACAGTTAGCACCTGAGCCGTCGGTAGCGTTAATAGCGTCCACATAGCCATCAAATAAAGCTGCCCGCTGGTAAACCTCATGCGGATCAGCAGAATCTGGCGGTGCTATTTCAGCAGTAACTGCAAAGTGCCCAGCACGCAGTATTCTCTCAAATCGACCGGGAGAATCATGCCCTGGCAATATGGGTAAATTCTCTCCAGCTAAGGGCTCATCTTCAAAAATCATGCGTCGCTAACCCCGATTCTTTTTCTCACTGCGCGCAACCAGGCGCTAGAGCCTTTAAGTCGCACATCGACCGGTGCCTGAATGACCTGAATTGATGCTACTGGGTTGCCTATCCGCTGATGACCTTGCCACGAAGTGACCCAGACACAAACCATATCAGGCTCAACTTCACAGTTACCATTAGCTCGCACACCACCGCATGGGCCATTACGTAAACTTTTGGGGCAATTCATCGGGCAGGCCATGCCGGTTTCACTTAACGTACATTGACCACATGATTTAGAATCAAACAGAAAACCCTTGAACACTTTTTCTACTGCGGAAAATCCTCGATCTAATCGGGAATAGCCCAACCGCATGAGAATTGGATGCAAAACGACCAAACAGTTCTCGAGGCCTTGATAAATACGGCGTAACCAGCGGGCATTTTTAACCGACCAGTAGCGTACCATCCTCATGCAGACTCGACCTTAAGACCCTTGTTAGCCACTAAGGCTGCAATATCGGCATTAGAAAATTCAGTTTCGATAGTATCGGCAAACTGTTGGGCCAACTCTTGCGGTGTACCCTGGGCTTCAAGTGAACTGGTTACTCGGCGCCAGTCGTCTAAATACTCTGCACTGCCGCCTTTCCCCGCTTTCATAGCCGCGCGGTCAATCGCAGCTTGGAAACGATGACTAAGCATGGCTTTACCACGCACACGACCCCTTTTAACCAATATCTGAGCTGGTATATCACGCCAAAACACTTCAATTTTTTGCATACCATTCCCCTCTATCTAAACGCATATCATTTAAATTTTAAAATCTGCTGTTGCAGGCTGTTATTCAGATCGCCATACCCCGTATGCAAATGGCGAAACCCTAAACCTAAAAACTCTGACGCTATTTTCGCCTTAGCTACTAACTCACTATCTTGGCGCTGAGACAGATAAAGCACTCGGGTGTAATTAGCAAAGTACTGGTCACGTAACTCTGGATGCCTGTCGAGCTTTAACCCTTTAATCATAATGCGGTCAAAATGCTCAACCAAAAAATCTGTTAGATAAAAAGTTCCCAACTCCTGTTCGGCCAATTGAGAAAAGCGCTCTTCGGTGGCATAAACCGAATAACAGTGGGCACCTGGCAGGCGCTCTATATTCTCTTCCTGTAACACCCTATCAATCTCACCGCCAGTGCCACAGTCAGCGAAGGCAACGAAGATGCTCTGGTAGTGATCACGGTTCTGTTTGATCTTGTCGCGTAATTTTTGAGGAATTAATTTTGGTCGGTTATGTAGCTCCGCATCCAAACATTGCAAATCGATTTGGCTCCACTGATTTAGCTTCTGCAGCCAAACTATTTCATGGGCTAGTGCACCGCAGGCAATCACTAAAAGCTTTGCCTTTGCCCGCTCACTCACCCCTGTCATTAAGCAGACTCTAACGCACGACGCTCGGCCACCAATCGAATGGCCGTGGTCGATGCATCTGCTGCATCACGGCAGTAAGCATCGGCACCAACCGCCAGACCGAATTCTTCATTAAGCGGCGCACCGCCAACCATAACAATGTATTTATCTCGCAGATTCTGTTGTTTCAACGCATCGACCACTACCTTCATGTAAGGCATGGTAGTAGTTAAAAGAGCCGACATACCGAGAATATCTGGCTTGTGGCGCTCCAGCGCGGCAACATAATCTTCAACAGAGTTGTTGATGCCGATATCATAAACCTCAAACCCGGCGCCCTCCATCATCATCCCCACTAGGTTCTTGCCGATATCATGGATATCGCCCTTAACAGTGCCAATAACCACCTTGCCTACGGGCTTGGCCCCTGTCTCAGCCAACAATGGCTTTAAAATCGACATACCGCCTTTCATAGCATTGGCAGATAACAGAACTTCGGGTACAAACAGAATACCATCACGGAAATCAATACCAACGATAGTCATGCCAGCAACCAAGGCTTCGCCTAAGAGTTTTTCAGGACCCCAGCCTCGAGCGAGAAGGATGTCAGTTCCTTCCATAATTTCTTCTTTTAATCCGTCGTACAGGTCGTCATGCATCTGGAGAACTAAATCTTCGTCGGATAGCTCTGCTAATACGATATCATCTTCATCAGACATTTTCTGTAACCCTCAAATAGGTTTCTTAATAATCTCGATCGGCAAACGACCCTTTGCGTCGCGCCATAAAGTCCAGTAGTGCTTCATCAATCGCCGGGTCCAGCACTGGCGCCTGATATTCATTAAGCATTTTCTTCCATAGAATATTGGCGCGCTGGGCTGTATCCAGAGAACCATCTGCGGTCCATTGCTCATAGCTGTTGTTATCAGCAACCGTTGAACGATAGAAAGCAGTTTCGAAGTTTTTCAGCGTGTGGGCAGAACCCAAGTAATGCTTACCGGGGCCAACCTCTCGCACGGCATTAAGTGCCTGACCGTTCTCAGACATATCCATACCGCCGAGCAACACCGCGATCATACTGGCCTGATCACAATCCATAATAAATTTCTCATAACCCATGGCCAAGCCACCTTCCAACCAACCGGCGGTGTGTAACATAAAGTTAACTCCGGCCAAAGCAGATGTCTGCAGAGTATTGGCCGCTTCATAGGCCGCCTGAGCATCGGGCAATTTAGAACCACAAAGACCACCACCACTGCGGAAAGGGACGCCAAGACGACGAGCTAATGATGCCGCAGCATACATAACCTGGCTGGGTTCTGGCGTGCCAAAGGTAGGTGCTCCGGTAGCCATAGATACAGCCGCAGCAAATGTCCCAAAGACAACAGGCGCTCCTGGTCGACATAACTGAGTAAAGGCAATGCCAGCCAGTGCTTCGGCCAAAATCTGAGTGACCGTGCCAGCTGTGGTAACAGGTGACATAGCGCCAGCAAGAATAAACGGTGATATCACTGTCGCCTGATTATTGCGCGCATAAACTTTTAATGAGCCAAGCATGGTGGCGTCATAGGTCATTGGCGAATTTACGTTAATAAGACTAGTCAGCACACAATTTTTATCAACAAATTCTTCACCAAAAACCAACTTAGCCATGTCCACTGTATCTTGGGCTCGCTCATGATGAGTTACTGACCCCATTAATGGTTTGTCGCTTAGTTTGAAATGGGTGTACACCATATCGAAGTGACGCTTGTTCACTGGCAAATCGACGGGCTCACAAATAGTGCCGCCGGAGTGATGGATATCTGGTGCCATGTAGGCCAGTTTGACAAAGTTTTCAAAGTCATTAATGGTCGCGTACCGACGGCCTTTGTCAATATCATGTACAAAAGGTGAGCCGTAAGCGGGCACTAAGACAGTGCGCTTTCCACCGATAATAACGTTACGCGCTGGGTTGCGGGCGTGTTGCACATATTCACGTGGCGCCGTCGCTTGAATCAATGACCGGCACAGCCCTTTGGGAAAGTGCACCCGAGAGCCCTGAACATCGGCTCCGGCTTCTTTCCACATTTTCAGAGCTTCTGGATCATCCAAAAAATCAATACCTATCTCTTCTAAAAGGATGTCGGCATTGTCTTCTATCAGCTGTAAATTCTCTTCGGTAAGGTATTCAAAATACGGAATTTTCCGCTCGATAAACGGGGTAGTTTCAACCACCGCATTGGCACGAGCTTCGCGACGCCCTTCACGGCCACCGCTCTCTCTTCCTGCTCTTCTACGCCCTGCTCGTTCAGTCATAATAACGCTTCCGTTGGAGAGCTTAGTTCGCTCATTTGATCTATCTATTATCGTCCGCAGTCTGTTCCTGTTTAGGGCAGTCCGCATATGGCGATGCGACACGGTAATACCCGTATGCGACGCTACTTAAAAGTATCTTTTAACGCCGTTTTTTACCTAACTTCTGAGGGCCGCGTTGTCGCCATCAAACGGAGATTCTTCAATCACCGTAGCCCGGTAACGTTCACCTAAAATTTCAATCTCCAATTCAGTGCCAATAGCTCCATAGGCTATTTCCACCAAGCCTAACGCTAGAGACTTATCGACGCGAAACCCAAACCCTCCTGAAGTTGCTCGACCCACTAACTGACCCTCTTTATACAACCCCTCAGAGCCTCGGGCATCAGCATCCATAACCCCATGAACCTCAAGAGTTGCAAAGCAGTTTTCAAACCCGCGCTGCTGCCAATCAATAAGGCCTTGCTTGCCGACAAAATCACAATCCTTATCCAATTTCACAAAACGATCCAGACCAGACTCAAGGGCTGAGTATTCGATGGACATCTCACGAGGAATTAACCGATATGATTTTTCCAAGCGCATAGAGTCCATTGCACGAATGCCAAAGGGCTTGATGTCAAACTCGGCACCGGCATTCATTAATTGATCAAAGATATAGTTTTGCATCTCAATTGGGTGGTGTAGTTCCCAACCCAGTTCACCAACGAAGTTAACACGCAGAGCCTCTGCTTGAGCGTAGCCGACATTAATCGACTTTCCGGTTAGCCATTTAAAGTTATCATTCGATAGATTCGTATCAGTGAGCTTTTGGAGCACATCACGAGATTTTGGTCCCGCTAGCACCAGCACGCCCATTTGAGTAGTGATTTTCTGAAGATTAACCGAACCATCACGAGGCGCTAGCTTGGTAAGATAGTCCCAGTCATGGCGTTCTTGACTTCCAGCAAACACTAGGTAGTAGCTGTTTTTTGCTCGCTTATAAATAGTGAATTCTGCTCGAACACCACCATTTTTTGACAGCATATGGCAGAGCCCTATGCGACCAATCCCTTTAGGCACATTGTTAGCTACAATACTGTTCAGCCAACCTTCAGAGCCATGGCCAGTCACTGTACACTTGGAAAAGGCAGACATGTCCAAGACGCCAACATGCTCATTCACATGGCGACATTCCTGACCGACGAAATCAAAGTAATTAGAGCGGCGAAAAGAATTTTTCTCAACAATACGACCGTCAACTAGCGCTGTAGAATGGTTTTTATTCCACAATGTATCCGATTTATCGAGATCATCCTCTGATAATGAATAACCCGGAGGTGCAAACCAATTGGGTCGCTCCCAGCCATACACTGAACCAAATACCGCACCTAGGTCTTTCATACGATCATAGCAAGGTGTAGTTTTTAAAGGACGCGCACCACCACGTTCTTCGTCTGGATAGTGATTCTTAAAGACGTGATCGTAGGCCTCTTCGTTTTTGGTGCGCAGATAACCGCGAGTCGCGTAAGGTCCAAAACGCCTCGGATCAACGCCCATCATGTCGACTGTAGGCTCTCCGTCTACAATCCATTCCGCTAACTGCCAACCAGCACCACCGGCTGCGGTGATACCAAAACTGTGCCCCTCATTAAGCCAGAAGTTCTTTAGCCCCCAGGCTGGACCCACGATAGGGTTGCCATCTGGGGTGTAGGCAATAGCCCCGTTATAAACGGTTTTGACACCCACCTCAGCGAAGGCAGGAACCCGGCTCATGCAAGCTTCAATATGTGGCATTAGTCGATCAAGGTCACCGTTAAATAACTCATATTCGGACTGATCGCTAGGCCCGTCCACATAACAACAGGGCGCGCCCTCTTCATAGGGCCCCAAGATAAACCCACTCGCCTCTTCCCTAAGGTAGTAACCTGCGTCAGATTCGCGCAATACCGCCTGCTCTGGTAAACCCGCTGCTTTGCGGGCTAGGATATCGGGGTGTGGATCAGTCACAATATACTGGTGCTCTACTGGAATGACCGGGATATCAAGGCCCACCATCTCCCCGGTTTTACGCGCGAAATTACCGGTACAAGCAACGACATGTTCACAGTGAATGTCTCCCTTGTCGGTTCTGACTATCCAGCTATCATCTGACTGTTGCTCAAGATCCAAAACAGTCGTATTACGATATATCTCTGCACCACGAGCGCGAGCACCCTTGGCTAGCGCCTGAGTAAGATCAGCTGGTTGAATATAGCCGTCATCTGGGTGCTGAATAGCACCGATAATTCCATCAGTATTGCACAGCGGCCAGACCTCTTTAACTTCTTCCGGCGTTAAGAAATTAACCTCTACGCCCACTGTTTGAGCGATGCCTGAGTAATATTTATACTCATCCATGCGGTCTTCAGTGGCCGCCAATCGTATGTTAGAGACCACACTAAACCCAACATTTTGGCCGGTTTCTTCCTGTAATTCGTGATAAAAGTCGACCGAGTACTGATGTAACTTACCCACCGAGTAACTCATATTAAACAAAGGAAGCAAACCCGCAGCGTGCCATGTAGAACCGGACGTTAGCTCTTTTCGTTCAACTAAAACTACGTCAATCCAGCCTTTCTTGGCCAGATGATAGAGCGTACTAACGCCCACAACACCCCCGCCAACTACTACCACCTGTGCACTTTTCTTCATAGCAACTTCTCAATTTCGACTGTTATTTAGGGCTATAATAATTGCGAAGTGTAACTGGCAACCCGCCGTAGATGGCGTACAGTTGCGACTGATTCATACCTGAAAACGCCAAGCATTTAGAGTCGCTTTTGAGACAGCCATTGACGGTCTTAGAAATCCATTCAACATAGGCTTTGCGGAAGATGAAGCACCTAACAGTTAGCACCCATTAAAAGAGAGAGCTACAGCAATGAGTGACATTGAAATCGCCCGCAACAGCAAGATGAAAGCGATCACCGACGTAGCCGCAGGTATTGGTATACCAGAGTCTGCGCTTGTACCCTACGGAAAAACTAAAGCAAAAATCGACCCTGACTATTTGACCTCGCTAAAAGACCGCCCAGACGGAAAGTTGATTTTGGTGACTGCTATTAGCCCAACTCCAGCTGGCGAAGGTAAAACCACGACCTCTGTTGGGCTTAATGACAGTCTAAACAAAATCGGTAAAAAATCGATTGTTTGTCTGCGCGAACCAAGCCTTGGACCCTGTTTTGGCATGAAGGGTGGCGCGGCTGGCGGAGGTTATGCTCAGGTAGTACCTATGGAAGATATCAACCTGCACTTTACAGGGGATTTCCACGCAATAGGTGCGGCCCACAATCTACTCTCTGCTCTGCTCGACAATCATATTCATTGGGGCAACAGCCTAGGAATAGATGCTCGACGTATTCAATGGAAGCGAGTGATTGACATGAATGATCGCGCCCTTCGCAGTATTAACTGTGGTCTTGGCGGTCCCGGCAATGGTTTCCCTCGCCAAGACGGTTATGACATTACCGTGGCCTCAGAAATTATGGCCATATTCTGTCTAGCCAACGACCTTGAGGACCTTAAGGCTCGGCTAAACAAAATTGTTGTGGCTTACAGCCGCGATCATAAGCCAATTTTAGCCAGTGAGATTAAAGGTATTGGCGCCATGGCTGTGTTGCTTAAAGACGCGCTTGCACCGAATTTAGTACAGACTTTAGAAAATAATCCGGCGATTATTCACGGAGGTCCTTTTGCCAATATTGCTCATGGCTGCAACTCGGTTATAGCCACCAAAGCGGGCCTAAAATTAGCTGATTATGTGGTAACCGAAGCCGGCTTTGGAGCAGACTTGGGGGCGGAGAAATTCTTTAATATCAAGTGTCGCAGTGCCAATTTAAGTCCCGACGCCGCGGTCATCGTTGCCACGGTTAGAGCGCTTAAGATGCACGGACACGTGAGTAAAGACAACCTGGGTCAAGAAAATGTAGAAGCCTTACAGGAGGGTTGTAGCAACCTAGTGCGACATATTGAGAACGTTAAATCATTTGGTGTGCCAGTCGTGGTTGCGATCAACCGATTTACAACCGATACCGATGCCGAAATCGCTATGATTAAGCAGGTAACTGAAGCAAATGGCGTGAAAGCGATTGAATGTACCCATTGGTCCGATGGTGGCGCGGGCAGTGAAGCCCTAGCTCATGAAGTGGTTGCTTTAGTCGATGGCGGTCATGCTAACTTTGCGCCTCTGTATGCCGATGAAATGCCAATTTGGGACAAGATTAAAACGGTTGCTACACGCCTTTATCGTGCCGATGACATTATTGCCGACCAAAAAATTAGGGACCAAATTAACGGTTTCCAAGAGGCTGGTTATGGCCATTTTCCGGTGTGCATTGCCAAAACTCAATATAGCTTCTCGACAGACATGAACCTCAAAGGGGCGCCGAACAATCATGTAGTAGCAATCCGCGAAGTTCGATTGTCTGCCGGTGCTGGTTTTATTGTAGTGGTCTGTGGCGATATTATGACCATGCCTGGCCTGCCAAGAGTACCCGCCGCGAACAATATTGATGTTGACGAAAATGGTGAGGTAGTCGGATTATTTTAGATAGAGACCAGGGCAAAGCCTCTACGCTTAAATGCCCCAACTGCGATGGTGAACTAAGTGCCGTCGCAGGCAATGCGACACGAGTCTATCGCTGTGCCAACAACCATAATTTTGATCTTGCCCGCGAGGGCTACCTCAACCTGCATCTAGCCCAGCACAAGCGAAGTAAAATACCAGGTGACAGTGACCAAATGATTAAAAGTCGGCAACGGTTTTTAAATGGTGGTTATTATCAGCCTCTAGCTGATGCCATCACTACTGCAGTCAATAACTGTCCTCTTGGTTTTGGGCAAAATTTGCTAGATATTGGCTGTGGCGAAGGCTATTACCTGGAACAATTGCGAAATGCGGCTAAGAGTTCCAACGCCAGCTTAAAGCTACTTGGCTTAGATATTTCTAAAGCTGCTGTGCGGCTAGCAGCCAAACGTAAGCTGGACGCTCAACTGGTTGTAGACAGTGCCTACAAGATACCCCTATTTGACAATAGTATAGATACAGCGCTATCGGTGTTCTCGCCGATATGCCCAGAAGAGACCGCACGGATTTTAAGCACTGATGGTTTCCTGCTGATGGTGGGCCCTGGAGAGGAGCATCTCACAGGCCTTACCGCGCACATTTATGAACAACATCAACCCCATAGCGGCAACTTTAAGGTATTGGATGAACACCCGGTCTTTGATCTTAAGGAACAGATAGACGTTAAGACAGGTATCACCGTGAAGGGGCCTGACATTCTTGACCTGTTGACCATGACTCCCTACTACTGGCATACCAGTGCTGAACAGCAAGAAAAATTGGCGGCCCTTCCCCTTCTGACTACACCAATACATTTTTCTCTGCGGATTTATCAGCGCACGCCTTTTTGAACAGTAAGTCTCAGCCTTAAATCAAACTAGTGAGCTAGAATATCTGCCGCTGTGCGAAAACCAATGTGGGATGATGCCAAAGTCGTATCTTGAGCCTGTCGCGCAGCGGGTCGAAAGCGCTGGCAGTAGTTGTCTGAGCACAAAAAGGAACCGCCTTTGAGAGTCTTAACAGTCACCCCAGGTTGTTGTGGATCATAGCCTTCAATGCCGTAGTCTCGTTTGCGATCAGGTCCGTAAGCCGTATCAGTCCACTCCCAGACATTGCCCGTGGTATCGTACAGCCCAAGTCCATTAGCTGCAAAGCAGCCCACAGGGGAACTACCAACAAAACCGTCTTCGTTCACATTGTTGTAGGGAAAGCGTCCCTGCCAAGTATTGGCCTTTGACTTGCCCTCGTTGGGGCTCTCTTCTCCCCATGAGAAAGAAGCACCCTCTAGCCCACCACGAGAGGAATACTCCCACTCGGCCTCAGTGGGTAATCGTCGCCCCAGCCACTGAGCATAGGCTACAGCATCGGCATGGATAATCTGAACCACGGGATAGGCCTCTTTACCCTCAATGGAGCTGACAGGCCCCTCTGGATGCTGCCAATTCGCGCCAGGAATGAACTGCCACCAAGTTTCTGGCGAACTTGGCTTATCTAAATCAGGGGCAACAAATACCATAGAGCCTGGCACTCTAAACTCTGATGGAATCAGCGGAAACTCTACTTCGGACAGGCCTCGCTCGGCAGCAGTGACATAACCGGTAGCCTCAACAAAGGCCTTAAACTGACCGTTAGTAACTTCGGTTTTATCAATATTGAAGTCAGCAACCCGGGTGATTTTAAGCGGGCCCTCGTCAGGATAATAACGATTATCGCCAAATTTAAAATCACCTCCACTAACATTAATAGTTTGATTAGCTTCACTGCCCGGTAGGCACACAAGGGGCACTTTGCTTTCACTGCAGGCTGTTAAAAGGCTCAGACACAAAACGGTTAAGCCGATTTTAATCGATCCTATATTCATGTTTTCTCTATATTATTTTGGCCCGTAGGCATAAAAGTCAGTTTTAGCTATGCAGCGCTGATAAGCAGGTCGCTCATGACAACGGTCACGAAATGCCATTAAGTTAGGAAGTTTATCAGCCGAATACATCATGGGGGCAATTTCGGCAATAAAAGACAGCTGAATATCTGCACCGCTAAAGGTATCCCCGACAAACCAGCTAACGCCTTCTAAGGATTGTTCTATATAACCCAAGTGTCGCGTTAACTCCTCACTGATACGCGGTTTCAAGACCTCGCCACCATCGGGCAGCTTAGATGTGTAAAGTTTGAGCATTAATGGCAACACCGCACCACTCTCCCCGTAGTGCAGCCATTGAAGGTATTGCTCATGGTCATTGCTACCTGTCGAGGGTAAAAGTTGGCCACCACCGTAATGACGCAACAGATAGTCAATAATAGCGCCAGATTCAATGACGGTGACATCTCCATCAGTTAGCACCGGCGATTTCCCCAAGGGATGCACTGCCTCAAGCTCTGGCGGAGCTAAGCTTGTGACAGGGTCACGCTGGTAGCTCTTAATCTGGTAGTCAACACCCAGCTCTTCAAGTAACCATATAATACGCTGAGAGCGTGAGTTATTAAGATGATGTACTGTCAACATGTGTCTAGATCCTATTTATTGGGCGTGATTTTTATTTTAATAGATGGTTTTTAATAATATTAAAAATTTCAGGTTGAGTGACCATTGCCGGCACTAGCCCTTGGCCCACCGAATTGCTTAGCAAGGGCACATTAACCCCTGTATGTTCTTCACTAAAGAAATCATTAGTGGCGTAATTGACACCCATAATGGCACCCTCAGGCGTATGAATACGGGCGAGGTGACCCGGGCTGTAGACGGGCACTGGAATATCTATAAAAAGAGTCCGTTCGGGAACCAATTGCGCGGCTTGACCATGGTCAGCCGTGACTAAGACGAGTGTGTCGGGATGGTTCTCTGCAAACGCTAACGCAAGCTCAAGCGATTCATCAAGTTGTTGCAACTCTCCAATACTGCCGCAGGCTTTTCGTTCGTGCGATTGCTTATCTATTGATGCTGATTCGATCATCAAGAAAAATGTATCGTCTCCAGCATCCTCCCCTGCCAATCGTGACAACGCTTCCGCAGTCATCGACGCAAGGCTTGGCATACCCAAATGTTCAGGATTCTCTTCACAATGCATGGGTTCAGGATAGGTAACCGAACCAAGCATCCAGTGTATGCTATTTAGCAAACTGACCTCAGGTTTTTCTGCCACTCTATCGTTTTCACCACGCCACAAAACAGGCATAGTGATCGGTGAAAACAAACCAAGTAGTTTGCCCGAGTCTTGATTAGCTAATTCAGATGCACTTGTCACTATATGATAGCCCTTCTTTTCAGCTAACTGCAGGACAGTCTGATCTAACCCCTCAACTGTTGGTAAAAAATGCGTCATACCACCGCCAAGGGCTACGTCAACGCCTGAATCAACCAACTGCTCAGAAATAGAACCCAGGCCGCCATTACTTTTTAGGTCCTGCGAACAATCAACCATTAATCTATAGTAATTTTCGGCTTCCACCATCATCTCAGGGTTTTCACAGCCACGTTCACTGACATGTGCATAAAAAGAAGCTGGTGTGGCATCAGTAATACTAGCCGTACTAACTATCCCCGTTTTAATCCCCTGCAGGTGAGCCAGCTCAACAATGTTCACTAAGTCTTTGTCATCACCTGCACTAGTACCTACTCGCCCAATACTCGTTACTACACCACTGGCAATTGAAGTTGCGCTGTTTGCCGAGTCAGCCACATAGATCGCTTGATCTGGGTTTTCGTCATCGACAGTCAATACCTGCGCCGTGCTTCTAAGAGAAAGTTGATCAAGCGTAAGTTTACCGCGGCTACCCACAAGATAGTTGCGAGCTATCGTAATCTGATGATCATCCATACCATCACCGATGATCAGGATCACATTACCTGCCACGCTAGGCACTGAGATCGAACATAGCGCTGTAAATAGAAGTGCTATATAGGTTAATTTAAAACGCTTACCAAAAGGATGATTCATACGATTTAGTCCAATTAAAAATGATATTTGAATGCAGCTTTTACCGATTATGTTCGTAATTCACAGCGAACATTTCATTAAGTCAGGTATTTCAACCTATACTGTAATTATACTAGCATTTTAGCTTCTATCGTTTCTTTAAAGTCCTAATTTTATGATTACTCCAGCGTTACAAAGTTTTATTAGTCGACATCAGTTGCCTGAATCGTATTTATCGATGGCTGAAAAATGGTTTTCTCCTATCATCTCGGAGTTTGGTGAGCATTATGACCGCGACCAAAGTATCCAAATCATAGGGATTAACGGCTGCCAGGGGTCAGGTAAGTCAACGTTGGCCGATTACCTTTGCACGCAAGTGAAACTCCAGCATGGGGTAGCTACAGTCTCATTGTCATTAGATGATTTTTATCTAACCAAGGCAGCGCGAACTGCGCTTGCGCATGACATGCATCCCCTATTAGCCGTCCGTGGAGTGCCTGGTACTCATGATATTAAACTAGCCATCAACACGGTAAGTAGTCTTAAATCCGGCAAAAAGACGTTGCTGACTCGATTTGATAAAAGTACTGACGATAGAGCTAAAGTCGAAAACTCTGTAACTGTGGAAGGTCCGATTGGTCTTATAGTGCTGGAGGGCTGGTGCTTTGGTGCCACGCCAGAGTTACAAGGAAAGCTAGCCGCACCAGTAAACGAATTAGAAAAGCAGTCTGATCCCAATGGGGTATGGCGGCACTACGTTAATGAAGCATTGGCAGGAGATTATCAATCTTTATTTAACATGGCCGATCGCTGCGTGATGCTTAAAGCGCCTTCCTTTGATAGGGTTTTTCAGTGGCGACTAGAGCAGGAACAAAAACTAGCAGAGCGCTTAATGCTCAACGTTAAAGATCCGTTGCCTTCGGATATAATGGGTGAAAGTGATGTTCGACACTTTATTGATTACTTTCAGCGTATCACAGAGCATTGCTTAACTAGCATGCCAAAGGCAGTGGATCATTTATACCACCTGGATGATAACCGCACTATCACCCGTTACGATCAGTTGATATCAAACACCTGACCGATGACTCTACACTACCACCGCATTTTGATTGAATTCACTAACCACTCGCAATAGTTGTCGACACGTTATCTGACCAACCAGCTTACCGTGATCAAGCACTGGGCGGCGGCGATGGCCCTTTTTCACCATATCATCAGCTATATCGACTAAGTCAGCATGTATGTCGCAGTAATCAACCTCTTTGGTCATATAATCACCGACCTTACCAACATCACCATGCTCGTTGTAGGTGACCGCGAGAATAGCGCGCAGACAGTCTATTTCAGACAACAAACCCACGAGGTCATCATGCTCATCGACCACGCATATTCCAGATATCCTGTTGTCGATGATCATATGAATCGCGTCAAAAAGATCCGACTCTGCTAGGATCTTTATGGGCCCCTGAACCATATAGTCGCTAAGGTCAACCGAATGTAGCATAAACACCTCCGCACTTTAATTAACGATTTAAAAAAGCAGGTTTTATAGGCCCCCTGCATAGGCAATAAAAGGTTGTGGCCAAGAGCCCAGCACTAAAATGGCCGCCAATAAGGCCAGCGCAAGTATATTTTCAAGGAGATTAGCGCTTTCGCCGTCACCATCGGTAGACTTACTCATAGCAAAAATAACCCTCAGATAGTAATAGATACCTACGGCACTACCCACAACTAACACCGCCAGTAACACCCATAGACCAGACTGAATGCCAACCGTAATGACGAAAAACTTGGCCATAAATCCTGCAGTCAAAGGTATGCCGGCTAGTGATAACATGGCCACAGTTAGGGCAGATGCCTCTAGTGGACGATGCCAAAACAGACCCTCAAACGCGCTAATATCTTGTTTAGCTGGGTCTTCACCGGCTACCGTTGAGACAACTGCAAAAGCAGCTAGCGTAGTCAATATATAGGCCGTCAGATAAAAGGTAATACTCTGGCTAATGAGTCCAGCATCCAAATGCGTCAACGCGATCAACACTACGAGTAAATAACCAAAATGAGCAATGGATGAATAGGCTAATAATCGTTTGATGTTTTCTTGGCGTAAGGCCAGCCAATTACCAACCAGCATAGACGTTATAGCCAAGACCATTAATGCCGTGTTTAATCCGCTGTATTGATAAAGAGCTCCATCTATATAAAAGCGACTCAAAGCTACAAATACTGCACCTTTAGACACTGTGGCAAGAAAACCAGTCACCGGAGTAGGTGCGCCCTGGTATACATCCGGAGTCCACATATGGAAAGGTGCCACGGATAGCTTAAAGCCAATACCCGCCAACACCATCGCACTGCCTGCCATAATCAGCATAGGGTTTTCAGCGTAGGCGGCGGCGCCTTTAGCGCCAATGCCTGCGTAACTTAATTCACCAGCGGCCGCGTAAATCAGGGCAAAGCCATAGAGCAACATTGCCGAAGCACAGGCCGACAGAACCAAGTATTTAATCGCGCCCTCAAGAGGTAACTCTCCGCGCTCTGGAAAGGCTATCATGGCGTAAAGAGCGACACCCATCAGCTCCATACCCAGCAATAAAGAAACCATATGGGTGGACTGAATTAACACCACCGCCCCCAATACAGACAACACCAGCAGCAAATAATATTCTTCTTTTCGCTCCCCCTCAGGAGAAAATATGTCTCGGGAGAGTCCCAGAATCACCAAAGAGGCGAGCAGAATCAGGCTAGTGAAAAACAGGCTCCAGTGGTCGACTTGCAAAAGAATCGTTACCGATTGGATAAAATCTCGGGCATAACTAGCGCCCCACAGACTCAGTAAAAAACCAATAGCAGTAATCACCCACGCAACGGACTGATCCCTTTTTATTGAGGCCTGAATCATCAGTGCAATAGCGGTAAGAGACAGTATCAAAATTGGCGCTAAGGCGGAGAACATAGTCGCATTCATTGCACCACCTCCACTACGGCAACCGCCGGTGTCGCGGTGAGTTCAAGTAAACTTTGCAATACCGGTTGTGCCGCATCTAATACGGGTTGCGGATAAATTCCCAACACTATTAGAGCGACCATCATTACCGCCATGGTCAGCATCTCGCGAGACCCAAAATCAATAAGACCGTAGTCAACCCACTTTTTATTAGCCTCACCCTGGAAAGAGCGCTGCATAAGAAGCAGAGAATAGGCTGCACCGGTTATAAGCCCCGTAGCGGCAACTACAGTAATCCAAACGTTGACTTGAAATAGCCCCAGCAATACTAAGAATTCGGCCACAAAATTACCCAAACCCGGAAGACCTAGCGATGCAACGACAAAAAACATTGCCACTGCGCCCATTCGTGGCATCTGTTGCCATAGGCCACTCATCTCTCGCATGTCTCTTGTGTGCAATCTTTCTTGCAACGACCCTGCGATCATGAAGAGAGCTGCGGTGCTGAACCCATGAGCCACCATTTGCATCACTGCGCCCTGCAATGCTAGTTCATTCCACGCATAGATACCTAGGAGTACAAAACCCATGTGACTAACGCTGCTATAGGCAATTAGGCGCTTGAAATCGGTTTGACCGAAGGCCAGCACGGCACCATAGACCACCCCTGCCGCACCTAACCACATAGCAGCGTATGAAAAATTTAACGCCACTTCAGGGAAGAGCGGTACTGCAAAACGAATGAGTCCGTAGGCACCTGTTTTAAGAAGAATACCAGCCAGAATAACACTGCCCGCAGTCGGTGCCTGAGTGTGTGCGTCGGGTAGCCAAGTATGGAAAGGAAATCCAGGTAGTTTGACGACAAAAGCAATGAAGAAACCCAGCATAATCCAGTACGCTGTTTGCTCAGCCATTTCGGTATTGAGTAAATCAAAATAGCTAAAAGTCCATGTCCCTGTGGCACTATGATTCACCGCCACTAGCGCTAGTATCGACATCAGCATTAACAAGCCACTGGCCTGGGTGAAGATAAAGAATTTCATGGCCGCATAGCCACGATTCTCGTGTCCCCAGATGGCAATCATGAAATACATGGGAATGAGCATTACCTCCCAAAACAGGAAGAACAGCATCAGATCTAGGGCCATGAAAACCCCTAGCACGCCTGCAAGAGACCACAGTAAGTTAGCTTCAAAGAAGCCTTTGCGCACCACAATGTCCGTCCATGACGCGCTTATTGCAATGGCACCAAGAACCAATGTTAGCAATACCATTAGTAAACTAATGCCGTCTAATGCCAATTCAATACTAATCCCGAAAGCTGGAATCCAGTCAGCCTTAAAGTGCATTAACCACGACGAGGGATCATTGGCCACAGGCGCCTGTAATTGGGTAATGTCAGGCATACCAGACAGACAGACAAGTAGGTACAACAAGTCAACTAGGACCACACCCATGGCCACTTTTCGAGGCATAGTGTCACTAATGCGCTCAGACAATATAGCCAATAAGCCGCCAACTAGGAGTATGACTATCAGGTTAATCATCACCATTAGAGCGCGCCCTCTGAAAGATTAGCGGCCAGAGTAATCACTAGGATCAGCCCTGCTACCATGCTGGCTAAATACCAGCGCATGCGCCCCGATTGAGCGACACTCAGCCAGTGGTTAAATGTTTGATTTAGGGCAACGATTAAGCCGTATATCGCATCCACAGGTTCTCCTTTAAGCATATTAGCCAATCCATAATAAGGCTTAACAAAAAGGTGGTCATAGAGCCAGTCGATACCCCAACCGCTGAGCCAAAACTGCCCGAGGCTTTTACCTAAGGTTGAGTTTGCAAGTCCATCAATTTTCAACCGACCGCTGTAGAATATGAAATATGCTAATAGCACGCCAACAATAGGCACCGATATGGAAACGTATTCAACCCAATGCGCCGGATGACTTCCATCGCTAGCAGGGAAAACTTCACTCACCGGGATCATGAACCAACCGCCAACCATGGCTAAGAAACACAACACCGAAAGCGGGACTGCCATGCGCCATCCAGTGTCTTTATCCGGTTCGGTGTTGGCCTTACCAAAAAACACCACAAAGACTAATCTAAAGCTGTAAATTGCGGTCAGCAAGGCCCCTAGGAGCCCGGCCATCCATAATGCTGGCCCTATATCGGGAAGTTGGTAAGCCTGCAGTAAAATCTGATCTTTACTGAAGAATCCCGAGGTCATCGGTAGCGCCGCTAATGCGGCTGAGCCGATCATAAAACTCCAAAAGGTGACCGGCATTCGAGTCCTCAGGCCACCCATTTTGAAAATATTATGTTCGTGATGCAGGCAGTGAATAATGGCACCTGAGCCCAAGAATAATAGCGCTTTAAAAAATGCATGGGTCATTAGGTGGAAAATACCTGCACTCCATGCGCCCACGCCCAAAGCAAGAAACATATAGCCGATCTGGCTAATGGTCGAGTAGGCCAAGATGCGTTTAATGTCGGTTTGCATTAGCGCTGTAAAAGCTGCCATCAGCGAGGTGGTTATGCCAATAACGGCCACAACGGTCATGGCCGTAGGCGCTAACAAGAACAATCCATGGGTACGTGCTATTAGGTAAACCCCAGCGGTAACCATAGTCGCTGCATGAATCAATGCGCTAACGGGTGTTGGACCCGCCATCGCATCTGGCAACCAAGTATGTAGCGGCAGCTGAGCTGATTTGCCGACAGCCCCACAGACTAATAGCAGGCAAGCTATTAGGGGGATAGTATCGCCCACCTGCCAGGTTTGATTAGCCTCACCCACCATGGCCTGAATGTCTAAGGTTCCCAACTGGGTGAACAACAGCAATAAACCTAATGCCATAGCAGTATCGCCAATACGGGTAACAATAAAGGCTTTACGCGCGGCATGGCCGTTAGCGTTGTGCTGATACCAGAAACCCACTAATAGGTAACTACAGACCCCTACACCTTCCCAGCCCAGATAAAGTAATAAAAGATTGTCGGCCATCACCAGTACCAACATGGCGGCAACAAACATATTTAAGTAGGCGAAATATCGGGCATAACTTGGATCTTTCTCCATAAATTCGGTAGAGAAAAGATGAATCAAAAAGCCAACGCCAGTGATCACCGACATCATCACTAGGGTTAGCCCATCGAAATAAAACGAAATGCCGGGGGCAAACCCTGCCACTTCCATCCAGGTCCACAGTGACAACTGTATAACCTGCTGATTTTGCATGAATTCGGTCGCCAGCCATAACGTCAGTAACGCGGCTATACCTACCGAGGCGACCCCTATAATCCCAATTTGAGACACTTTAAGACGACTGCCAAACAGCATTAATGTCACTGAACTAAGCAAGGGTATCAGTGGTATTAACCAAATAGTCTCACTCATATTTAACCCTGCATCCGGTTGGCATGATCCATATCCAATGTTTTAAAGCGCTTCTGAACTTGAAGCACCAAGCCCAAGCCCACTGCTACCTCAGCTGCAGCCACAGTGAGGATAAGCATAAATACTACCTGTCCATCAGGCTGCCCCCAATGAGCCCCGGCGGCGACAAACGCCAAGGCCGCTGCATTAAGCATGACCTCCAGTGACATCAATATGAAAATAATATTACGTCTGATCATTAGGCCGAGCATGCCAATGGCAAACAGGAGAGATGAGACCAGAAGAATATGGTTAAGAGGTATATTCAGGCCATCCATTATTGACCACCCTGTTTTTCTAAGTTGTCTCGCTCAAGATAACGTCGACCAAGATGGAAAGAACCTACGAGTCCTGCCAGCAATAACATTGAGGCAATCTCTACCGCCAACACATAGGGGCCAAATAAAGCCAAACCCACTTCTTTTGCCGAGACCGCAGTGACAGACACTGGACCATTGGTTTGACTAATGACCATCACCAACTCAATGAGTAAAACTGCCGATAAAACAGCCGGTCCTGCCCATATTGAAGGCTGTAACCATTGTCGCTCCTGTTTATCACCCTTTTCACCTAAATTGAGCATCATGATGACAAAAACAAATAGCACCATGATTGCTCCAGCATAAATAACGATCTCTAGGGCGGCGGCAAATGGCGCGCCAATCAAGAAAAAGATAACGGCAACTGCCAGCAGCGAAACAATCAGATAAATTAGGGCGTGAATAGCATTCGCTCTGGTCATAGCCATCACCGTCGCCACTAATGCAACCGTGGACGCTATGTAGAAAAATACGATTTCAAGCATGGACGGTCCTCAGGTCTGTTTTTATATGAAGTTGGCTCATGGCAATAAACTCTTAGTATCGATTGGTCTCGCTTCGTTGAGAGCCTCACCTTTGTCTTTAGTCGCTGTTTTCATACCAGACACTCGATAAAAATTGTAATCTGGGTATTTACCCACGCCATCAATCAGTAAATGTTCTTTCTCATAGACCATGTTTTGGCGATCGTACTCACACATCTCAAAATCAGGCGTCAGCTGGATAGCATAGGTCGGACACGCCTCTTCACACATGCCGCACATAATGCAGCGTGAAAAGTTGATGCGGAAAAACTCTGGATACCAGGTGCCATCTTCGCGGGTGTCTTTCTGCAGTGCTATACAGTCAACAGGGCATACAGCGGCACAAAGATTACAGGCTACGCAACGCTCTTCGCCATCAGGGTCGCGAGTCAACACAATGCGTCCGCGATAACGTGGCGCCAGATATGGCATTTCCTCAGGATACTGAACAGTTTCAGCCTTGGTAAAGGTGTGCTTGAGCACTTCCCACATGGTTCGTAGTTCACTTAACATCAGGCGACTCCCTCCATCCATAACAGCACGGCACCCGTCACCAAGATATTAACCAGCGTGATGGGTAACATGACTTTCCAGCCAAGTGACATTAATTGGTCATAACGCGGTCGAGGTATAGCTGCGCGCAATAAGACAAAGAAACAAATAATCACAAATACTTTAAAACTAAACCAGAAGAATGGCGGCAACCATTCACCGATCAACATAGGCCCATGCCAGCCACCAAAGAATAGCGTCACAATCATGCACGAAATGAGCATTAGCCCGAGGTATTCACCGAGCATAAACATGGCAAACTTCATACCACCGTACTCAGTGTGGAAACCTGCTGTAAGTTCATGTTCAGCTTCCGGTAGGTCGAAAGGCAAACGATGGCTCTCGGCAATACCGGCAATAATAAATACGATTAACCCGAGTATCTGGGAAAAACAAAACCACACATCCGTCTGGGCTTCGACGATATCAACCAAACTAAAGCTGCCAGTCATCATCACCACACCAATTAATGAAAGGCCCATAAAGACTTCGTAACTAACCATTTGCGCCGCCGACCGTAAGCCGCCCAAAAGCGCATATTTATTGTTAGAGGCAAGACCACCTAGTAGTACGCTGTAGACTGCAAGAGATGTCATGCCAAGAAAGAACAACAAGCCAATATTAACGTCGATAATCATCATATCGGGGGCAAATGGCACAACGGCAAAGCCCATCATCATGGCGACGACAATGGCGGTAGGCGCAAAGATAAATACCAGTCGATCAGCAAATGGTGGAACCCAGTCATCTTTGAACAACAGTTTAATCATGTCCGCGGCCACCTGGCCAATACCGAGCGGCCCAAGTCGATTAGGCCCATATCGATCTTGCCAAACACCCAGCAAACGCCTCTCGAACCACGTCAAAACAGCCGCACCAGCAACGCCACCGATTAAAATAGTGAGCGCAAGAAGTACTGGCATCAACTCAGACATTACTCGCACCTCCATCACTAATCACTTGTTCAAAAGATGCCTTGTCCGAAGCAATCATCTCAGCGCCCGAGCGCTGCCAGGTTGCATCTGCCTTCAAGCTAACCAAGCTGCCGGCCGTTAGTCCTTGCGCCTCAGGGTAGCCCACACTGTAGCCAATACAGTTCTTGGCCACCCTCGATAAAATTCTGACCTCCAGAGAACATTCGACCTCCCCCTGCGTAACCAACAGACCATCTCCTTCAGAGACAGACAGTTTTTCGGCGACTTTCTGGCCAATGGCAATAAAACCGCGACCTGCTAGCTCAGCAATTTCTTCGGTATGAGCAGACAATTCATCGCTCCCGTGAATTTGCTGCATGGGCACTAGGTGCCACTGATGAGCCGTCAATGTCACTTTATCGATTTGCTGAGAAAGGTCAGCTCCCTGTAGAGACGAACTAATCAAACGCACCCCTGATGAGCCGCCTTTCAGAGGACCATCCACCTCAGATTGAAACTTTTGCAGCGACTGGTTGGAATTCCATCCTGGCGACCAAACGAAGGGCATTAATGATGAGGGCTGATCGCGATTTAAACCTTCCATACTATAGGACAACGGGCTTTCGTGATCTTTTGGCTGTTGAGGCTCATGTACCGAAACACCTGAATTCATCGCTGTACGACCGCTATAACGATGAGTTTGACGAGGTATCTTTGAACCGCGATCTCGGAAACTATTGAGCGGCGCGACATCCACCAAACCAGCAAACAGCAGATTACTCTTGGCACAGGCAGCCACTATATGATCGAAATGCTCCAATTTAGATAACTTTTTATGCCCCATGACATTGGCCAGGCGCAACAACCATTGCCAGCTAGGTAATCTCTCAGCAGCTGGCGAATGCACAGGGTAGAACCGCTGAGCACGGCCTTCACTGCTGACCAAAGTACCTTGAGACTCTGCATAGGATGCCGCAGCCATGACCAAGTCAGATTGGTCAAGGGTACTGTTCTCATGTATATCCAAGGTAATCACTTTAGTGCCACTGGCCAATAACTGGTCGATTTGCGACTTATCGCCACGCAGATACACATCATTTTCCAATATAATTAGTGCATCTAGCTTGGGGGCTCTTTTAACTAAGTCGCTCAAGCTACCGCCCAAACCATCGGCGACCATCAGCGCAAGCCCCAAACTATTGCACTCAGGCACACAAAAACTCAACATACTTGTGGCCTTATCAAGAGCGTCGGCCACTGCTGCAGCGCTGTCAATCACGCCCTGATGAGCCATGCTCGAACCGCTAACAATTAAGGGGTTTTTCGCCGTTTTTAACATCTGTGCGGTGGCATCTGCACTGGGGTTATCGGTCAGCTCACCGGCTAAGGCTGCCGCAACAGCATAACCAAAGGCGGCTATATCATCGGGCGCCAACGAAACACAGGTGCTGGCAACATCGTCAAGACGGGTATCTAAGGCTGACACTATGGTCATTGGCGAACGCTGGTCTTGTGCAAGATTACGAACTGCCGCGTCTTGCCATGCTGGAAGACCCATCTGCTCGGCTAATTCAAAGGCTTTGTTGCGCACCGACTGTCGTAATGCAAGCGCCACTCGTGGAGCAGTATTAGTCACATCTTCGCCGAGAATGAGGACCGCATCGGCAGACTCCATCTGTTTAATCGATGGATTAATAGCCTTGGTCGTCTGCAGGATAGTAGTAATACTACCCATTAACTCAGCTTCTTGATCTGAAAATCCTGCTACAAAGTTCTTTGCACCAACCAACTCTCGCAATAGATAATTTGCCTCAAGCGATGCTCTTGGCGAACCAATAGCCGCGATTTTTTTACCCGCCATCCAACCAGCGGCTGTGTCTAATGCTTGCTGCTGATGAACGGCAAAAAAGCTGCCATCGGGATTCTTAATGCCCGCATAATCAAGACGCAAATCACTGTTCAGATAGCCGCTACCAAAGCGACCTCGATCACAGATAAAGTAGCCATTAACATCTTGGTTATAGCGATTATGGACTCGCTTAACCTTGCCATAACGCTCCCCAGGGGCAATATTACAGCCCACCGCACAGCCCTGGCAGATAGAGGGTGCAGACTGTAAATCCCACTTTCGGCTATATTGCTTTAAGAACGGTTTGTCAGTAAAAACACCTGTGGGACATACCTCAACCAGATTGCCCGAAAACTCACTCTCTAAGACACCTTCTTCATGGCGACCAAAATACAGATGGTCATGAGAGGCTTGAGCCCCTAGATCTTTGCCACCCGCGTAATCTCGGTAATAGCGCTCACATCGATAGCAAGCTATACAACGATTCATCTCATGATGAATCAGAGGCCCCAAATATTGGTTTCGATAGGTGTTCTTTTTACCTGTATATCGCCGGTCACGATGTCCAACCATAACGGTCATATCTTGTAGATGACATTCTCCGCCTTCAGCACACACAGGACAGTCATGGGGATGATTAAGCATAAGACTTTCGACCACCGCCTCACGAAACTCTGCGGCATTCTCAGCCTTCAGTGAGAATCGCGCGCCTTCACTCACAGGGGTCATGCAACCCATTATAATGCGGCCTCTGGTATCGTCCTCATTCTGATATTGAACCAGAGCGCATTGCCGGCATGATCCGATAGAGCCCATAGCAGGGTGCCAGCAGAAATAAGGCAGATCTAGTCCAGCATTAAGGCAGGCTTCAAGTATATTTTCTCCTTGAACCACCTCAATTTCCTGACCATCAACATAGATCATCGGCATAGTTTAGGCTCCCCTTCCTGAGTGGTAAGGGCAACAGCCGCCACTAATATGTCGTTCAAAATCCTCACGGAAATATTTAAGTGCACTTTGCAGTGGCTCCATAGCGCCCGGTGCTAGGGCACAATGAGTATTGCCGATAGCGCCTATATAATTAATTTGATATTCAAGCGTATCCAGATCTTCAACTTTGCCACGACCCTGTTCTATGTCTTCTAATACCTGCCTTGTCCAAGGCAGACCGTCACGACAAGGAGTGCAAAACCCACAGGATTCATGGGCAAAAAAGCGAATCAGATTTAACACCATGCCCACTGGGCAAGTCTGATCATCGAGAATAATCATGGTGCCCGTACCCATACGGCTACCCGCTTTACCAATCACGTTATAGTCCATGGCTAAGTCAAGATGATCTGAGGTTAAAAAGTCAGTCGAACCGCCGCCGGGCAAAAAGCCTTTAAGTTGTAGACCGTCTTGCATACCGCCAGCGTGGTTTTCGAGGATTTCGCGGATAGGCGTACCCATAGGGAGCTCCCAACAACCAGGGTTTTTAACCCGCCCACTAACGCCAAACAATTTGGTGCCTGCGTCCTCACCCACCCCGAGGCTCTTAAACCAGTCCGCACCACGATCAATAATATGCGGGATGTTACATAGCGTTTCGACATTGTTAACAATAGTCGGACGCCCCCATAGACCACTCACCTGAGGGAACGGTGGTTTAGCTCTAGGATTTGCTCGCTTACCTTCAAGAGCATTAATGAGAGCTGTTTCTTCACCACAGATATAACGGCCAGCACTGGGATGCACGTACATCTCAAGCTTGTAACCGCTACCAAGAATGTTTTTGCCAAGATAGCCTTTGGCATAACATTCTTCCAGCGCCTTGCGCAGGCGTTCGATGGCAACGATGTATTCACCACGGATAAAGATATAAGAAATATCAGCGCCAATACAGTATGCCGATAAAATCATCCCTTCAATGAGCTGGTGTGGGTCATACTCCATCAACAAGCGATCTTTAAATGCACCTGGTTCCATTTCATCAGCATTGCACACTAGATACTTGTGTCCAGGGGTGCATTTATCATCCATCGGCACAAAGCTCCACTTCATACCAGTGGGAAATCCAGCTCCTCCACGTCCCCGTAAATTAGATGCGCTGACCACCTCCCGGCAATCTTGGGGCGACATGCCAGACATTGCTTTACGTAAACCTTGATATCCGCCGTTGGCCTCATAGGCAGCCATGTCGGTTGGCGCCTTGCCGGGTTCAATATTGCGTGTAAGTACTTTTCCCATTAAGACTGATCTCCCGTTTTACCAGCAGAAAACAGTTCATTGATTTTATTGTCATCAAGATGGGTGACCAAATCATCGCCCACCATCATCACTGGTGCCCTATCACAGGCCCCCAAACAGGGAACTGGAAGCAGCGTATAGCGATTGTCTTTAGTGGTTTCACCATAGTCGACACCCAACGTATCAGAAAGAGTTTGCTTAACACTGTCACAACCACTTATCCAGCAACTAACGCTGTCACAAAACAGAATGACTTTCTCACCCACCGGGCGGCGATAAATTAAGTTATAAAAGGTTGCCACTCCCTCCAACTCTTCAGAGGACATGCCTAGATATTTGGCGATGGCTTGAAGACACTCATCAGACACCCAGCCGCGCCCAGCCTGAATAATCTTTAGGGCATCAATCGCCGCCCCTGATTTATAGGGAATATGCTCCAATTCGTGATCTATCTCAGCCATTTCTTGCAGCGTCAGTACTGAACTAACATCACTTTGAATCATCTTTGCATTACTCATCGGTCAACATCCGCCATAACAAAATCGATACTGGCAATAATCGCAATTAAATCGGGGATCATTAGCCCATTACTGATTAGGGGTATTTGCTGTAAGTGAGGAAAGGAAGGCGTTCGTATACGTGTTCTATATGAATTAGTGCCACCGTCACTGATTAGGTGGTAACTATTTATACCTTTGGTTGCCTCAATCATTACCGAGGCCTCGCCAGCTGGCACCACCGGCCCCCAGCTAACATTAAGAAAATGATGTATAAGAGTCTCAATATCTTCCATTGTCCTCTCTTTTGGTGGCGGAGTAGTCAGCCTATGGTCGCTCTTATATGCCCCACAGGGCATGTTATCAAGGCACTGCCGGATAATACGTAAGCTCTGACGCATCTCTTCAATACGCAACTCAGCACGGTCATAACAATCACCGTTATGTGAAACCGGGACATCAAAGTCGAACTGATCATATCCACCGTAAGGGCGTTTTTTACGTACATCCCAATCACAACCCGTGGCTCGTAGTCCAGGACCAGTAATGCCCCAGTCAATGGCTTCTTGCTGGGTATAAATACCAATACCGACTGTACGATCTTTAAGCATTTTGTTCTGCATGGCCATCTTGTCGTAATGATCCAGACGAGCTGGTAAAAAGTCGATAAAGTCGCGAACCAACGTATCCCAACCCTCCGGAAGGTCCTGAGCAACGCCACCAATACGGAACCATGCAGGGTGCATACGTCCACCAGTAATCGCCTCAATAATTCCGAACAATCGCTCACGGTCAGCGAACATATAAAACACAGGAGACATTTGGCCGACGTCTTGAACAAACGTCCCGTAAAACACTAGGTGACTAGAAATTCTGAACAACTCAGACAGCATAATACGAATAATCTTGGCGCGTTCTGGCACCACTACGCCCCCGAGCATTTCCACGGATTGAATATAGGCTAAGTTATTCATAACCCCGCCAAGATAATCAATTCGGTCTGTGTAGGGAATGTAGGTGTGCCATGTTTGGCGTTCGCCCATCTTTTCAGCACCACGATGGTGATAACCAATATCAGGGACCGAATCAACAATCACCTCGCCATCTAATTGCAGAGCAACCCGAAATACTCCGTGGACACTGGGGTGATTCGGACCCAGATTGAGGAACATATATTCACTATCTTCAGTCGCCTTTTCCATACCCCATTCTTCAGGGCGAAAACGCAGCGCCTCTTGCTCTTTAGCAACTCGTTCAGGTCCCATCTCAAAAGGTGCCATCTCGGTGGCTCGTGCTGGATGATCTTTGCGTAACGCGTGACCCTCCCACGTCGGCGGCAGAAGAATACGATAAAGGTTAGGATGGCCATCAAAGACCACGCCAAACATATCCCAAGCCTCTCGCTCATACCAATTGGCGTTAGGCCAAATGGTAATAATCGTCGGCAGGTGCAGATCAGACTCAGTCAGCGCCACTTTGATGCGAATATCATCGTTGCGCTCCATAGAGAGCAGCTGATAAACAACAGTAAAATCTGAAGTAGGTTGGCCAGACCGATGTTGCCGGGTGCGCTCATCAATCGCGAACAGATCATAGAGCATTGAAAACTGGGGTTTTAGAAACAGCAAAACGTCAGACAATAGAGACCTAGGCACCCACAGTGTCAGAATGGAGTCGGCCGTGGCTTGAACAGTAAACTGTTGCTGTTCAAACTGGCGATACAAGCTTTCTTCTACTTGGCTATGAACCATTGATTCAGCCGTCTGCATTTAACCCTCTCAGATTGTTATTGGGACCCTATGTTTTTTTCGGTTCCCTTAATTCTGTTGCCTGAATGCGCTGCGCGGTAAGTTCATCACGCTTGCTAATTTTGGCTGGCTTGACGATCGTTTGATCCCCAGCGGCCCAGGTAATGGGGCGTCGCTCCTTGCCAATCGATTCTTGAAGCATTATCAAGCCCTGCATGAGAGCTTCTGGACGTGGCGGACAGCCGGGGACATATACATCTACCGGAATAAATTTATCAACACCTTGCACGACGGAATAAATATCGTACATACCGCCCGAATTAGCACACGAACCCATGGAAATAATCCATCGAGGCTCTAACAACTGTTCGTATAGACGCTGAATCACCGGCGCCATTTTTAAAAAGCAGGTCCCTGAAATGACCATTAGGTCGGCTTGACGTGGAGTGGCGCGAATAACCTCAGAACCAAAACGCGCAATATCGTGTCGACTAGTGAAAGATGTCGCCATCTCGACATAACAGCACGAGAGGCCAAAATTGAAAGGCCATAATGAATGAGCGCGCCCCCAAGCGATTAGATCCTCAAGCTTGGCAAAAGCCACATTACGCTTAACCTGCTCTTCAATAAAATCATCGCTCTGACCAACCAAATTACCCTGTTCAGGTCGCGTTAAACTCCAATCCATTATTCCACCTCAGTAGATTTCAGCGCTTCTTTTAATCCAACACGCGTTTTATTACCCCAGTCCAATGCACCAGACCTCCACTCATATACTAGCGCCAAACCAAGTATGGCGATAAACACCACCATAGATAAATAGCCCTGCCAACCTAGCTCGAAGAAGGCGATAGCCCATGCAAATATGAACACGGTTTCCAGATCAAAGATAACAAAGAAAATGGCGACCAGATAGAATTCGACTGAAATACGAATTTGCGAGCCACCTACCGAAACAATACCGGACTCAAAAGGATCATTGGTCGCCGCTTCTCGTCGTCTTTGTCCGAGCAACCAAGAAAGTACCAACATAGTGATCACTAACAGGATCACCATGACGAAATAAACGGCAAGCGGCCAAATTTCATTAGCGTAAGTGTTGACCACTAAAACCCCCTGCCAATGACAGGCTGAGACGAATTAATATTGCTGTGGACAGTAATTTTTAAATCAAAAGAACACCGAACCGACTGAGTCAGACGATAAAGAGGGCTGTAAAAAGGATGATCCTTATACAGTTTAAGTGGCATAAAACACCCCAAACGTAATGGGTTTCTTTCGCCTAAATCCACTAGCTAGGGAAGAACCCTTTTATTATTGTTAGGTAAAGCGTAATAACCTTACCTAAGGCAAGGGCTTTACGCAAGCTTGAGGGTGCATTTTAATCACTTATGGGTTATTGACTATGATTTATTGAATAGACATTAAAGCCTATCATTTATTACTTCAAGTCTGGGAAAAGCAACTAGGCATTTATCAATGAAACGGGCCTAGAAAAGCCACCATTGGCAGCTTTTCTAAGGTTATCGCCAATATGCTTGGCGATTGTGATTTAACTAAGCGTTAAAGCGTCGGCATCAAGGTCTTTAGGTGCGCCTCAATATCTGCAGCAGATGTTCTTGTGGCATCAGAAGCTACCACTCCAGCAATTAGCGTGTCACCCTCTAAACCAAACAAGTACCTCAGTGTGAGCAATCCATCCGTGAGTGCGTCTATCTCACCATTACCATCGATGTCGGCAAGATCACCTAGAATTGCGATACGAGACTCTATATCGACAGCCGCAGTGTAAGTTGCATTTGAAGCTACCGTTCCACCAATAAGAGCATTACCATCTAACCCGAACATACCTCTAAGTAGAAGAAGACCATCTGTAAGAGCGTCATACTCGCCGTTTCCATCCAAATCAATAGAGCCTGACGGTATGGTTCCAGCTAAGAACTCATCTAAAGCGCCAACACCGTCATTATCTTGGTCACTTGTTGTATCTGACGGATCGTTTGGATCAAGCCCGTAGCGCGTTTCCCAAGCATCAGGCATACCATCGCTATCAGAATCGAGGGAATAAAGTCCATTGAGAGGGAAAAGATCAGCTGAATCTTCAACACCATCGCCATCATCATCAGTATCAGCAGTCATGCCCGCTGCAGTACAAACACTGTCACAGTCATTTGGACGACCATCAGAGTCAGTATCAAGCCGGCCACCAAGACTGATCAAGGGATATACGTCAGCACTATCAGCAACACCGTCCCCATCATCATCAGTATCAGCATTGTTACCAACACCGTCTTCGTCGGTATCAATGGTTTCATTAGCATCTAACGGAAATACATCTGAGCTATCGGCAACACCGTCATCGTCATCATCGGTGTCAGCATTATTACCCGTACCATCAGAATCGGTATCCAGACTCTCTGAAGAATCTAGAGGGAACGCATCAGAGCTATCGGCAACACCGTCATTATCATCATCAGTATCGGCGTTATTACCTGTGCCATCGGCATCAGAATCAATCGTTTCATTAGCATCTAACGGAAATACATCTGAGCTATCGGCAACACCGTCATCGTCATCATCGGTGTCAGCATTATTACCCGTACCATCAGAATCGGTATCCAGACTCTCTGAAGAATCTAGAGGGAACGCATCAGAGCTATCAGCCACGCCGTCATTGTCATCATCATCGTCTAAATAATTAGCTACACCATCACCGTCGGTATCTATATCATCTGCAATGATGATTATTTTCCTGGATGCCGTAGAACTATTACCATCACTATCGGTCACTGAATATACTTGTTCGTAGTCGTGAGTTTGAGACAAACCATTAACGACGACTATTTCGGATGTTACAGATGGAGTAATGTCGCCATCTTCTATGTCAACTGCTCTGGCTTTTAAATCAGACGCAAAATTGGCATCAGAAAGATATACCGGATCGTCACCTAAAATCTTTATCACAGGCGGCAATCCATTCGAAATAGCACTTACCTGAAGTGCTGTCGTTTTTAGAGACTTTACCGCAAAAGCCCCATTAAGGTGATCTGAATCATCTACCCCACAAGGAAATTTATCCTTTCCGGGGGCCGAACACTGTCTATCTGGTGTTGAGAAAAAACGCATCCCGGTTGCATTAAATGATGTTTCATAAGCCATAATTGTCGCAAAATTATTTTCCACTCCATGGCCTACTGACCAAGGGAAAGTCCCACTAACCGCTCCTTCGGCTTGTTTTCGCGAATGACTTAGCCCCATCAAGTGACCTATCTCATGTGCCAGTGTGAGACTGCTATTGTCGATTGATACAACGCCACTATTAGTTCCATTTGCATAGATGCTTTTGAAGTCAATAATGCCATCATTTGTAATTCCATTAAGACTCGCAATTCCACCAGTGTCGGCGACTGCCTTAGTGCTAAAGTGGATAAATAAGTCTGGCTGCCTCGTCAGCGAGGCATCTAAACCTGCAAAAAGACCACTTCGATCCGCCATTGCCTCGAGCACCAAGGATCCAGTCAAGGCACTGTCATCCCCTAATAAATAGGTGCCTACATTTTGGATTATGATTCCTAACCCAGCTGCTTTAAATGCAGTATTGGCACTGGCTACCTGCTGTGCGATGCTAGCCTCTAGATTATCTCCGCCAAGACTTGGATAGTCGTTAGCGCTTGAGCCGACTGTGAATGCTACCTCAATAATGCTATCGCCTAAGGTGTTCGCCTTTGTCGGAGATGACCCAATGACTCTTTCATTAAAATCGGAAGTTCCATCATTATCTGAATCCTGTAATGTGTCGATATTAGTCCATTTATCAGTCGGCGGAGTTACATAGGTTTCACCTAGCGCTCCCAATCGATAATACAAAACAAAATCATCCCCACGAGATAGGTATACCTCAATGTATTTAAAGTCAGGCTCAGTGGCGAGATTGCTATCTAATGGATAATCTAGACTGTCAGAAAGAACAACTGCCCCCTCTCCATTAGCGTCATAACTAATAATGACCTCCCTAAGCGCCTTTTCGTAATAAGATCCCTCGTTATTGGCAACTGCAATCCGTAGGTTCATAGTTTCGCTAGTAGACTTAAGGTCAGTGCTACTTATACTCGGCATATTGAGTGAAAAGCTAGTATCGTCGTACTGAAAATCAGCCTCAGAATTGATCATTAATTTCGAGTCAACAGAACCTGATGAGCCGCCGGAATTGTAATAGCCTGTTGCCACCTCAATAAAGTTAACTTGATCTAAGCTATCCTCCTCAGAGTCACTTAGTATGAGAGAAAGAAATCCTTCAATTTCAGGTCTATAATACAAAGGAACATCCACTTTTACGTCGACTGGCTCAGGAGAATACAAAATACTATCAGTATCGGCTTCACCCAGAAGGTAGTAACTCCCACCTCCAAACAAATCGATCGTAGATCCTCCAACGATCTCCAAAATTAAGTCACCTGACTCTACGATTTCTTTTTGGAAAATAATGGAGAAACTAGCTACTGCCTTGGTCTCATTAATACGCTCAATCTCGCAGGGGCATTGAATGCTAATAGCCGGATTTGCGCCTTGTGCATTGAATGCCACAAACGTTAGCAGCACAAATGTAAATAACCGGATCTTTGGATTTTGAAAAAACAAGGTCATGCTATTTCTCTGGTATTTTTTTGGGCTTAAAGTCATCTGTAATAGGTTTTGCTTTGGACTTTCTGATATAGATATCGTCAGACAAATTTAGTCTAGCTACCTGATTAAGAATGCCTTTAAAGTCATTCCCAGTATACTCAAAAATATTGTCCGAGGTTTTTAGTAAGATATTGGTTAAGGTAGGCGTAAGGGTTATAACAGCAACATTGCCGTTAGCACCTTTACCTTGGATTTGAGTGAACTTAGAGTTTTGAGCCACATCAAAGGCTGATAACAAAATGGTCTTACTCTCACCATTAAAATCTGTCTCTAAAGAAAAGTTTGCACCCACAACAAGAGACAGCATATCTGTAGAGTTATTTATTTTCTTTATGCCTGACATTGCAATATTACTTTTGATATCAGAGGTTGCCGCTTTGATTTGACCTGCTTCATCTGTTAGTACTGGCAGGTTTTTACTTGCTGCGGTGTCATCTACACTGTCCAAAAAACCCATATTGGACCATAGGGACCAAAGAACAAAAACCAAACATAATCCTAAGATTATCTTTACTAAATTGTTAGAGAGTTTAAACCGGCCCATCACCAAAATTCCTTTTTTCGAAGACAAATAACGTGCTAATTGAGATTGGGTTCACATTAATTGATTACGGCAAATAAAGCGAATCATCCCTGCCGGCAAGAGCGCTTTAGTGCCTTCTTTTTTAGGATTTACAGAGGCACCTCTTATGAGGAGCAGTTCTAAATCTCTACAGTCGACTCAAATATAGAATCGCCCTTTAAAAAAGCACGAAACTCGCCACTCTCGTATTGCTTCCAAACTTCATTTTGCGTTAACGGCTCAGTCGCAATAATCGTTACCTTATCTTGATCCGTGGTCTCTTTAGCAAAGTTTATAGTCAGTTCAGTGTCTTTAAGAGTAACCTGGTCAAAGGGGGCTTGTCGGGTAATCCAATATAACTTGCTAGAGCAGAAACTCAACAACACCTCCCCATCGCTTAGCAGCATATTGAACACGCCAAGCTTAGCTAGTTCAGCGCATATGTCAGACACTAGGATCAACCATTGCTCATTAGTGTCAGGCATAACTGGGTAGTCTTTCCGTAATCGATCCAGAATCCAGCAAAATGCATGTTCGCTGTCGGTCTCTCCGATAGGCAGATAAAAACGTAAAGGAATATCTTTTACCTTAGGGATTTGCCCGTTATGCACAAATGACCATGAGCGGCCCCAGAGTTCACGCTGAAAGGGATGAGTATTTTCCAAACTGATGGCGCCGACATTTGCCTGCCGAATATGGCTAAGCACAATTTCACTTTTAATCGGATAAGCCTTAACCCATTTAGCCAGCGGAGATTGAGCGCTAGAGTTAGGGTCATGAAAAG
>Ga0233427_10000486_pt1 | contig 50738 bp, 47 predicted proteins | sample SI_118_April2016_5_FD_179885 | JGI IMG/M metagenome (GOLD analysis project Ga0233427, IMG submission 179885) | Seawater microbial communities from Saanich Inlet, British Columbia, Canada - SI_118_April2016_100_MG | ecosystem: Environmental > Aquatic > Marine > Inlet | place: Canada: British...
TGAAATGGGTGTGTCCGATTTGATCGTCATCTGGGGCACCAACCCGGTGAATACCCAGATCAACGTCATGACTCACGTAACCAAAGCCCGTAAGGAACGCGGTGCCAAGATTGTCGTTATCGATACCTACAACACAGGGACCGCCAAACAGGCGGACATGTTCCTGCGGGTCAACCCGGGCACCGATGGGGCGGTGGCCTGTGCCATCATGCATGTGTTATTCCGCGACGATCTGGCCAATCGGGATTTCATGGAAAAGTTCACCGATGTACCGGGTGAACTGGAAGAACACCTGAAGACTAAAACACCCGTGTGGGCATCCGAAATTTCTGGTGTGCCCGCCGCCCACATCGAAACGTTGGCCCATATGATTGGCACAACGCCGCGGACATACCTCAGGCTGGGGTATGGCTTCACCCGCAGCCGCAATGGTGCCACCAACATGCACGCGGCCATGAGCATCGCTTCCGTTACCGGCAGCTGGCACGTGGAAGGTGGTGGCGCATTCCACAATAGCGGCGCGATTTTCCAAACGGACACCACCATGATTGAAGGGCTGGACGTGCGTGACCCGACTATTCGGATACTGGATCAGTCACGCATCGGCCCCATTCTGTGCGGTGACAAACGGGATCTGGGCGACGGTCCACCGGTAACGGCCCTGTTTATCCAAAATACCAATCCCATGTCCATCGCGCCCGATCAGGAAAAGGTTCACCGGGGTTTTGCCCGTGATGACTTGTTTGTGTGTGTGCATGAACAATTTATGACCGAAACTGCCGCCATGGCCGACATCGTGTTGCCCGCAACCATGTTCGTGGAACACGACGACATCTACAAGGCCGGTGGCCACCAACATATATCATTGGGCCTCAAGATCATTGATGGTCCGCCCGATTGCCGTAACAACCATGAGGTTCTTTGCGGTCTGGCGGAACGGTTAGGTGTGGACCATCCGGGCTTTCACATGACGCCGCGTGAACTTATAGACCGCACGTTACAGGATTCAGGGCGCGGCACGTTGGCCGAAATGGAAGAAACCAACTGGCTGGATTGCCAACCCCCGTTCGACGAATCGCATTTTGTGAACGGGTTTGGTCATGCGGACGGCAAGTTCCGGTTTAAACCTGACTGGGCTGGAAATAAAAAACGGGGTTACGTGGATAATCGGGTGATGGAGTCAATGCCGCAGCTACCCGATCACTGGACTATTATTGACCAAACCTCAGCAGAGCATCCGTTTCGCCTGGTCACGGCACCGGCACGGACTTACCTGAATTCAAGCTTCAACGAGACGCCGTCATCCATCAAACGCGAAGGACGCCCGGACGTACAAATTCACCCGGATGACGCGGCAGAGTTAAACATCAATGATGGCGACCGTGTACGCATGGGCAATGATCAGGGCAGCCTCGTCTTGCATGCCCGTCATGACACCGGCATCAATCGCGGCACGGTGATCAGCGAGGGTATCTGGCCCAACCACGCCTTCGAGGAAGGCAAGGGCATCAATGTGCTGACTAGTGCAGAGCCGATCGCACCCGCGGGTGGTGCTGCTTTCCATGACACAGCCGTCTGGATCAAAGTTGCCTCATGAGCATTCTGAAACGCGCCCACAGTCTGGTGAAAATAGCGATGGGCGTTCGGGCCACACGAAAGGCCGGATCAGACAAAGAGCGTGAGCACGCGCAAGCCGCACTAGCGGAATTATTTTCCGACGCGCGCGGTGGCGCCATGAAGATCGGCCAGATGTTTTCGGAAATCGGTGGCGACACATCGCTCGCTCAATTGACCCGGGGCGTGGAGCCATATCCGTTCGAGCATATGTTGCCTGCACTGGAACAAGGCCTGGGCCGCCCGGCGAGCGAAGTCTTTAAATCTATCGATCATACCGGCATTGCCGCATCGTTGGGCCAGGTGCACCGAGGCGTATTGCTGGATGGCACAGACGTCGCCATCAAGATCAGATATCCCGGCATTAGCGACGCCGTGGGAGCCGAGATGAAAATCGTTGGTATGATTCCCGGTGTTGGCCCGGCCAAAAAGTGGGGCATCGATCTGGATGGTTACAAACAATCCATAAAAGAAAACATGGACCGCGAGTTGGACTACCGCACGGAAGCCAATCGCCAAATCTCCTTTCGCCAGGCCAACCAAGTGCCCGGTCTTTGCGTGCCTGAGGTAATTTCCGAGCTGTGCAGCGAAGGCGTTCTCGTTCAGCACTGGGAAGAAGGCCAGTACCTGGAAGATATTCTGGATTGGCATCACAATGACCGTCACGCCATCGCGCGGATCATTCTCACCACCCTGTTCCATTGTCTTTTTATCAGTGGCTCGCTGCATGGTGATCCCCATATGGGGAATGCTTTCTATCGCAAGAATGCTGCAGGTGTTCCTGAACTTGTTCTGCTGGATTATGGCTGTACCGTGGACGCCACAAAGACACAGAGCGATGCCTTGCTTGAATTGATCATGGCCGTTCACGAAGGCCATCACATTCCAGCATTCGAGTGCCTGTGCGACATGGGGTTTGCCCCTGAAAAACTGGAATACATTCGTGAAGACCTGCCCCATGCCATACAGGTTCTATTGGCACCATTCGCCAGAGAAGAACTGTTCGATCCCAAAACATGGCCCATTCAAAAGCAATTTGAAGATCTGATGGGCGAACGACGGTGGTGGCTCCGGTCTGCCGGCCCTCCTGAATCCCTGTTTTGTGTGCGTATTTTTCACGGTGCGTTGTCACAGATGGAAAGCCTTGGCGTAAACTTATCGTGGTGGCATGTGCTGAATTCCTGTCTTGGACCCGAGGCCATGCATGCGGCAGCAACGCGTCTGGCCATACGGCGTGTTACCTCGATGGGCTCACCACCACCCAAATCCGCCGCAGAAGACCGGCCGGTAAAATCACAAGAGCTTCGCGTGCGCGTAACAGAAGGCGATAAACAAGTCGTCGCCATCGCCATGCCGGCCCGGGCGGCCTATGATCTGATCAATATCATGCCCGAAGACGTTATTGCCCACATCCGCGAAACTGGCTCCGTCGATCTGGACGCCGTTATGTCGCGTATCGTGGAAACACAGGCCGAGCCACAATCATTGTTTGAACATGATCGTGAGGCACGGCATTATCGCGTCTGGTTAGAATGACTAAAAGATAGGAAGTCACGATGGTTACGATTGGAATGGACTATAGAACCCTGCCTGGAAAAGAGCAGGAGTTCATCGACAATTTCCGCGCCGTTCTCGCGGCTATTAACGAAGCCGACGGCCATGACGAATCACACCTGTATGAAGACGTGGACGAAAAAGGGTCATTCCTGATTGTCAGCAACTGGAATGAGCATGAAGCCTACCAGGAATTCATTCAGAGCGACGCCTTCAAGGAAGTAACCTCTTTCGCCAAGGAAAACATCTTGGCTGAACGCCCCAAACACAAGGTTTATCGCAGTTAGAGCCTATGTGAATTGTCTCATAAATTGAGAATAGTAACTCATAGAGTGAGAAACCAGAGGCCGTTGGCTCGAATATCTGATTCTGCCTCAAGAACAGTCGTATTTGAAAGCCGTTAACAGCTTCTGAGAATAGCCAGAAGAGACATTCAGAGTGATTAAGAGCCAGCACTCACTCGCGTGGCAAACCCGAACGCTGCCAGTCGGTAACCCAAGCCGAGTTAACCTTATCGGTGCGATGATGACCGAGGTCATCACCGTGCATCTGATAGCCGAGTAGTCGACGGATGTGCTCAGGGTAGCGTGCTGCGACATCCGATGGAATATCGATGTACTGGTTGACCTCCTGACGCAACCAACCCAACGCATAGGTGTTGACTAGAGCCATGCGCGGATGAGCTGAACGATTGGCGCCACCGCCATGCCACGCAGAACCAAGATACAACAAGAGCGACCCCTTAGGCATCGACGCTTGCACGCTTTCCTCTGTCGCAGGTGCAATTTCCTCTGACACAGGAACGATTTCCGAATCGATCTGCAGGTGGCTTTGCGGTACCACATGGGTAGCGCCATTCTCAATGGTAAAATCGTCGAGCGCCCACAATGCTGAGAACTGCCATTCAACACCTGGCACACGCAATGGATACATGGAGTCATCCCGGTGCAGCACTTGCTGGGCTTCGCCCGGATGGATCTCAATCCCGGAGGTGCTGCCGATACGGTAATTGACACAGTTTGGTAACAGGATACTGTCGGCAACTTCCAGTACCAAGGGATGGCCAATCAGGTCTGCTGAGGTGGGAGAAAAACCAAGAACGCTAGCAATCCGTAGCGTCGTATAGCCGTTGAAATCGTTCTGAACCGCCGTGCCGACCCGGTCGAATTCGGGGCGAAATTCGTCGACGACGCGGTCAATAGTCACGTCGTTGGCAAGCGACTCGATGATTACGGCGCCATCTCGGTTGAGTGCGGCGATGACGGTTTCGGGTGTTACGTCGGCTTTAAAACGTTCCAGGCTCATACGTCCTCCAAAAATGTAAACAGAAATTTTTCATACACTCTGGTGCACGATAACAGTATGCTGAAATCGTTGCTCCCAACTACTATAGTGCATAATATCACAAGCATATCGGTTCACTGATGTCTGATTTGGGACATCGTTGAAATTCTTGGCTGCAGATTGTTCTTGTCCGCTTAGGGCCATTCTCAGAAGTTTCCGAGAACCGGAACTATAGTCTGCTCTACGCCGCAAATCGGACATTGCCTGTGGTGCCAAACCACAACCTGAACCAGTTTACCAGGCAAGTCTGGCCACGGGTTTCCATGCGCGGGCCATATCCATCGCTTGTTGTACGAGGTCCTCCGGCATCCGGGCCGACAAATCGATCACGTTCTGATGGGCCGCCGTATAGCCGTTTCGGTCGGCCAGAATGAGATACATGAGCGCTCGTATCTCGTCTTTTTCAACGCCCTCACCGCGCGCAAACCGAACACCGGCATGATTTTGCGCCTTTGCGTAGCCCTGCTGAGCCGCCGCCAGAAACCATTTGAAGGCTTCAGGCTTGTCTTCGGTCACCCCGTCACCGTCGCGGTACATCTTACCAACATTATATTGCGCTTTGTGGAAGCCCGCCTCGGCGGCCATGAGAATCAATCGAAATGCCTCGTCGGCATCAGCGTCCAATCCGCTTCCGTAGTAATACATCTTTCCAAGGGTATATTGGGACCGGACTGAGCCAGCGGCGGCGGCCTGTTGCAGCAGCTCTACGGCTCGGCCAAAATCCTGCGGTACATTGGCTCCACTGATAAAGGCCAGTGCCATATTGTGCATGGCGCGGTAATTCCCGCCCCCTGCGGCACGTTGCCACCATTCCAACGCTTGCCCTGGTCCTGTACGACGCCGCGACCCTCGTCGAACATCAGGCCAACATTATATTGCGCCCGTGCATCACCAGATTCCGCCAACGGCAACCATATCTGTACCGCGCCGTAAAAATCGCCCTGTTGATAGTGCGCCCAACCATCTTCAAATGTGCTGGCCTGTACGGTGGCTGGGAACAACCCACCGATCACACACAGTATTGCCATTGACCGCTGGCACCATGCTGTAAATTTTGCCATGCCCCTCCTCCAATCGCCTTCAGGACGCTTGTGCCGTGTACTTGCTTACCTGCATTCTTAAGCTTTCAATCAGGCCATCCACCCCCTGATTCTTGACCACGGCTGCAAATTCTGAGCGCTGTACTGATATCATACTGACGCCTTCAACAATGATGTCCATAATCTGAAAACGATTCTCGTCCAGCCGAACCCGCCAGCCGCAGTTCAGCGGTGCGGCGTCGGCACGATGGACCTTGGACAAAACGACGGCGTCCCGCTTACCCATGGGTTGCGCTTTCACAATCTCAAGCTCCTCACCCGCGTAGCCACCCAGTCTGCGGGAATAAGTGGTCAAAACGTATTTGGAAAACAGTTGCAAATATTCTGATTGCTGGGCCTCGGTTGCCTTTTTCCAGGCCCGGCCCAAAACGAACCGACCGATCTTATCGAGGGCGAAGTTACGTGACAGCAACTGGCGCACTTGCTCTTCTCGTTGCTCAAGAGGTATGGACTGGTCTGACAACACCTTGATCGCCTGCTCGCCCAGTGCGGTCACGAATCGGGCGGCCTCAGCCGGTGGCGCAACCTCCTCGGCGGCATGCGCACTCAGAGGCGACACCCACAAGACGGTGACGAATATCCACGATGTAACAACGGCTTTAATCATTCCACTCTTATGCCTGATTTCCAGTACGACAGGATGGGACGCTATTATGCGGATCAATTTACAGCGTTTTCAAGGCTGGTCGTCATTTTTAAAATTTCATGACGGTAGAACAATTGACAACAGTGTGACGATGCGGCCTCATATCAGACCGTATTAGAATTCTGGTTCGCTATGCAAAAACTCATTGTTGGTATCGTTATCGGCGCTGTGGTCGGCATACTGTTCGGTGCATCAGTTGTTGCACCGCGCCTGATTCCGAATGAATTGGAAGCGGGGCCCCAACGCACCCTCGATTCAGAAACCGTGGATGACACGGTCATTCCGCCCGAAGGCAATATAGTAGAAACAGTGCCCGTCACTGAACTATCCAACACTGCGGCACCCTCGGGCGATGACGGCGGCGGCTTGAATTGGGAACTGGCCAGTGCATTTCCATCTGATATGCCCTTGTTTGGTGATCTGCCACGCCGGTTGGAAAAGCAAATCGAAACCCTGTCGGGTGGTGCCAGTACAGTACGATTTCATGAACCCGACACCCTGGCGCCCGCATCAGAACTAATGGAAGCTGTACGATCAGGCGCCGTAGATGTGGCTTATACCGCGCCGGTCCTGTCCGTTGATCAAATTCCGGCCCTTGGACTTTTCGGCGGCGCACCATTCGGACCGACACCCACAGAACTTCTAGCTTGGCTTTACGCCGGTGGCGGGATGGAAGAGCTAAACAGCATTTATCATAACCGGGATCTACACGCCCTACCCTGTGGATTATTAGGCGCAGCGTCTGCGGGCTGGTCCAATAAAAAGATAACATCCCCTGAGGATTTTGCGGGGCTTCGCATGCGTATTGATGGCCCGGGCGCGGCCATCGTAAGCAAACTGGGTGCTGAACCCGTGACCATGCTACCGGGTAGAGTTGCACAAGCGCTCAAAGATGGCGAGATCGATGCGGCAGAGCTGTCTTTACCGTCCGTTGATCTTGGGTTCGAACTCCACCGGGTAGCAGACTACTACTACTTCCCCGGATGGCATCATCGCTCAACATTGTTGGTGTTAATGATGCGGCTGGAAACCTGGCAATCATTGACAGCTAATCACCAGGGGTACCTGGAAATCGCCTGTGGCGACAACACGCGCCAAGGCCTGGCTGATGGAGAAGCAACGCAGTTGGACGCTCTGAAACGAATTACCAGCGCAGGCGTTGATGTTCTGAGACTACCAGATAACGTTCTGAAAAGCCTTGCCCACGCATGGCGCGTGACCGCACAAGAATATAGCCGAGAGGATGAAGAATTTGCCCAAACTTGGCGGTCGTTATACACATTCCAACGCGATTTTGGTATCTGGTACGACCTGAATCAATTATGAGATGATCATCGTAACGCGTTTTGAATGGTTGAATATCTGCAAATTGACGCTAATAATGCCGCTGAGGCCAAAGAATTTTAGTTCAACAAGGTGAGACTCTATGAAAAAAGTACTGATTTCCTCCATCGCTGTTGCCGCCGTTGCTATTATGAGCGCGGTATCTGCACCTGCTTATGCTGATGTGGCAAAAGGCGAAAAAATCTTCAAAAAATGCAAGGCATGCCATACTGTCGAAAGTGGTGGCGCAAACGGAATGGGGCCGAACCTTTTCGGTATCGTGGGCCGTGCTGCGGCAACCGCTGATGGCTTCAAATATTCCGATGCCATGAGCGAAGCTGCTGCTGGTGGTCTAGTCTGGGACGAAGAAAACCTGGATGGGTTTCTGAAAAAACCAAAGAAGTTTATGAAGAAAACCAAAATGTCTTTCGGTGGGATCAAAAAAGACGGCAAACGGGCTGACTTGATCGAGTACCTGGGCACATTGAATTAAGTAGCTGCTCTATAAATTCAAAAACGCCGCGCTGAGCAATCAGGGCGGCGTTTTAGTGAAGACTTCAATTCGAATACGGACACATTCCCCGATGGACCTTAAAGATCATATCCGCGCCATTCCGGACTTCCCCATCCCCGGCATCCTGTTTTATGACATTTCCACCCTGCTGGCCCATGCCGAGGCCTGGAAAGTTGCCGTTGATCGGCTGGCCGAACATGTATCGAAGCACAAACCGGATGTGCTGGTTGGTATCGAATCGCGCGGGTTCCTTGTTGCGGCACCATTGGCCCTGAAACTGGGTATCGGTTTTGCGATGGTACGCAAGAAAGGCAAGCTACCGGGATCCACCATCAGTTTTGAGTATGAGCTGGAATACGGCACGGATATTATTGAAATTCAGGATGACGCTGTAAAACCGGGTGACCGGGTGGTTGTACTGGATGATCTGTTGGCAACAGGCGGCACAATGGGTGCGTCGCTGGATTTACTGGACAGTGCCGGGGCGGACGTTGTGGGCACAGCGTGCATCATCGAATTAAATTTCCTGAATGGACGAGAAAAATTAAATGGTGTTCCGTTCCACTCCCTAATCTCTTACGATGACTAATATTACCGAGTAGAGACTCGGCATAATTGGGCTCTCTACAGGAGTGCCCAGCAACCGTTCGATTTGGACCAGCCCTTCCAGCTTTCGGTATAGCGTACATTCATCATGATCCATTTGTTCAGCTACCTGCAATTTGCCATCAATAACCTCAGATTTCTGGGCTTCGGGTTCGTCATGGTGATGGCCTCCAGTTTCGGGCAAACCTACTTCATTGGCATTTTTGGTCCGGCCATACGGATGGAATTCGACCTGACCTACACGTCGTGGGGTGGCATTTATATGGTCGGGACATTGGCCAGTGCTCTGCTGTTGCCCTGGACCGGCCAGTTAATTGATCGGGTCACCCTGCCCCGCTATACCGCCTGTGTTATTCTGGCGCTGGCGGGTGCCTGCGTATTTATGGCATGGGTGCCGTCCGCCACATTATTGATCGTGGCTATATTTCTGTTGCGCCAGACCGGTCAGGGCCTCATGAGCCTCACCGGGTCAACGGCAATGGCTCGATATTTTCCCAAAGATCGGGGCAAGGCTGTTGGCCTGTCGTCTATCGGGTTTTCCATCGGCGAATCCATCCTGCCCGTTCTCATGGTTCTGGCCATATCGATTGTTGGTTGGCGGACCACCTATAGCGGTGTGGCACTGGCAACGGTGGTCATCGTCCTGCCCGTCGCCATGTGGTTGCTGAAAGGGCACCACATCAGGCATCAGGCCCTTCAGGACCAGTTGGATAAAGAACAGCTGGAGACCGATGCATCGTCCTGGTCCCGGCGCGAGGTTCTCGGGGATTACCGGTATTACTTGCTAATGCCAGCCGTGCTGGCACCATCGTTCGTTGGCACCGCGCTATTCTTTCATCATTTGTCGCTGGCAGAATTAAAGGGCTGGGACGCCACGTGGTTTACAGGCAGCTATTGGGTCTACGGCACAGGCACCATCATTTCCATGCTGCTGTCCGGCCCCCTCATCGACCGGTTGACGGCCGTGCGGGTCTTACCAGCCTTTCTGATGCCCATGGTAGCCGGATTGATCCTGGTATGGGCCTTTGACGACGCTTGGTGGGCTTGGCCCTACCTGTTCCTGTTCGGCCTCAGTTCCGGACTCGCCTTTACCGGGCTGACCACATTGTGGGCTGAGATCTATGGCGTGAAAAACCTGGGTGCCATCAAGTCGTTGTTCTATGCCATCTCGGTCTTCGCCTCAGCGCTGGGGCCTGTGACCATGGGCTTCATGATGGATCAGGGAATTCCTATTGAAAACATCTGCTTGATGTTCGCCAGCTATATGGTGGCCGCAAGTGGATTGCTGTGGATCGCTTTAAAAGCTTATCGGGAGGGATAAATGGAACGCCTGGAAACGGTTTCTAAAGGGGAATGACGGCAACGACTTTCTTCATAACGGTCGGCAGGGCATGGCTGCCCAGGTCGGATGGGTGAACCCATACGCCATTGTCCAAATTACGGCTCTCGCCGGTCTGCCCTGTCCACACCTGAAGCCGAAGATGGAAATGGGTGAAGGTGTGAGCGACCTCACCATCCAGAGCGTGCCATACAGTTGTGGGTAGCGGTGCCTGTCCGGCGACCGTGGCATCATCTTCCTGAGCCTCCAGCCAGTCGGTTGACGGGAATTCCATCATCCCGCCCAACAACCCTTTTTCCGCGCGGCGACGCAAATGCACCCGGCCATCACCGTCCGTTAGCCAAAAAACCACACCGTATCGTGTGGGCCGTTCTTTCTTGGCGGCCTTTCGCGGGAACAAAGCTGGATCGTCCTGTTTTGTGGCGCGGCACTCAGATACCCAAGGACACCGGTCGCATTTAGGATTCTTGGGCGTGCAGATACCGGCACCCAGATCCATCATAGCCTGGGCGAAATCACCAGCCCGCCCTGGTGGTGCCAATTCTGACACGCGGACCTTCACCCGCTGTTTACCCGCCGGCATTTTATCGTCCATGGCATCAAGCCGGGATATGACACGGATGATATTGCCATCCACCGGGGCTGTATCCTGACCAAATGCGATAGCGGCAATGGCCGCAGCGGTATAATCCCCGATACCGGGTAAGGTGATCAAACCGTCCTCAGTATCCGGAAAACGCCCGCCGTGGTCGCCTACCACCTTTTGCGCACAAGCGTGCAGGTTACGGGCTCTGGCGTAGTACCCCAATCCCTGCCACTCATGCAGCACATCATCCAGTGAGGCGGCGGCCAGCGCCAGAACATCGGGCCAGCGCTCAAGAAATTTCTGATACCGGGGTTTTACCGTTGCGACGGTGGTTTGCTGGAGCAGCACCTCAGATAACCACACGCGGTAGGGATCAGGGTTGTCGGACCGCCACGGCAAGGTCCGACGCTCGCGACCATACCAATCCAGTAACTGTAATGCTGTTGCTTGCTCTGCCATGTGGCTAACCGTACCATTGTGTATGAGCCAGAAAAACCCGAACATCACTTATGCTGACAAGAAGTTACCGCCCAAACGTGGCGGCACGGCCCGCCTTGTGGGTCAGCAGGTCGGTGGCCTGACCAAACGCGCTTACGGGCGCCGCGGGTTTTCGTCCGGCGAACTCATCGCCGAATGGGCACGGGTTGTGGGCGATAATCTGGCTGCCCTGTCATCGCCTGAACGCATTACCTATCCCCGTAACAAGCGGTCCGGCGGCACGCTTCACCTGCGGGTGGCATCGGGGTCCATTGCGGTGGAACTTCAACATCTGGAACCTGTACTACTGGAGCGCATCAACGGGTATTTTGGCTATAACGCCGTGCAAGGCGTGCGATTGACGCAAGCCCCACTGCCCGATATGCCGAAACAGGCCAAGATCGAAAAACAACCACTGGACCCGGAAAAAGTGGCCGAAATTACAGCGCTTCTGACGGACGTAGACGACGACGATCTACGCCGTTCGCTGGAAGAACTGGCGCACGCCATCGCACGGCGCGAGGACAAGGCCTAGTCGTAATACCCGGCCTGAACCGTTTTGCCGATGAAATTCACCGCCATGCGGCCAGCCGTAATCGCTGTAACATCACCCAGATCATATTTAGGGGCGATTTCGTTTAAATCCATACCCACAAGTCGCCCCTTACCGATAAGCCCATGGATCAGTGTGCGGGCCTGATGGAACCATAACCCGCCCGGCGTGCGCGCCATAACAGCGGGGGCAATAGCCGGGTCCATGCCATCCAGATCAATAGTCAGATAGTAATGCCCGCCATCCGGGATCCGGTCCAGAACCGACTGCATGCCATTGTCGTGAATATCATAAGCCGTGATGATGTTTGAGCCATACGCGCGGGCGGCTTTGACTTCTTCTTCGCGTGCACTGCCCGATGCCCGAATGCCCAGTTGATAAATCTGGTCAATATGACCCATTTCTGACGCCCGTCGGATGGGGCTGGAATAGCCTTCTTCAACGCCATTCACATCATTGCGCCAATCAATGTGTGCATCAATTTGGACCAGTGTGATGGTCTCGCCCAACACGTCCAGCGCCCGCATGACCGGAATCGGCACACCGTGATCGCCACCAAACGTAATCAGGCTGGCACCTGTACTGAAAACCTTTCGCGCCGCCTCTTCGGCTCGCTGGTAATGGTGGGAGAGCTCACGCGCATCCGCCCGTACATCACCCACATCCACAACCTTGATATCGCGGCCATTCAGCAGCGTGCTATCGATATCGAAATCCCAATGCTTGCTACCCATGATAAGCTGATCCGATGCCTGACGAATGGCTGTAGGTGCATTGGTCTGATCGTTGGTGACTTCATCAATATTGTAGGGATCTCCGTGTGGGATGCCCATGATTGCTATATCTGCGTCAAACGCATCCATATCCGTGCTCAGGGGGAAATCCATGAATGTCTGGAACACGCGTCTAGGCGGTTTAGTGAGCGTTTTTTTGCTGGGTGCTGGCATGATAAACTCCTGAAAAATGGGCCGCGCGCGTAGCTCGCCCTCTAATTGCCGTATTCTGTATCAACGATAAGGGTAGAAAAACCGGAATTGTGGAAAACATTGGCTCGACTCTGGGGCACTCCCGATTCTATAGTTCAATATGTTGTGGTTATGGAGGCCAATTTGCGTCAATATATACAAAGTGTTGCGGTTGCTGTTAGTATGCTTTTTCTCGTTTCCGGGGCAGTTTTGCTCGGAAATAGTGAGGCACACAGTGAAATACTGGATACAGCCACCGCTTTGGAAGAAAGATCACTGGGCGATCCGAACGCCCCATTGACGATTTATGAGTATTCGTCATTGGGTTGTCCGCATTGTAAGGCATTCCACAAAAACACCCTGCCCATGGTCATGGAGGAGTTTATTGATACCGGTAAAGTCCGCCTCGTCTATCGTGACTATCCACTTGGCAATCGCGCCATGGCGGCGGCCATGATTGCACGCTGCGCACCACAGGAACGGTACTTTGGTATGCTTGAGCTTTTCTTTCAAAAGCAATCCGACTGGAGCCAGTCAGAGGATGCCATCGGTGCCCTGACAGCGGTGGCAAAGTTTGGCGGCCTGTCTTCGGATGATGTGATGGCGTGCTTGCAGGATCAGGACTTACTGAACGGCATCCGCACCCGCGCCGAAGCGGGTAGTGACGAATTTGGCATCGAGGCAACACCAACGTTCATCATTGGTGACACCGGTGAAAAAATTGAAGGGGCCATGGGGCCTGATGAGTTCCGCAAGGTTCTGAACGACGCACTAAATTAATAATCATGTGGACCAGCATACGACGCTGGCGAACATAAATGGGGTTCAACTGAGTTGCTACAATTTACAAAACTAAAATTATCGGGCTTTAAGTCCTTTGTAGATAACACGGAAATGCCGGTTGAACCCGGCATGACCGGCGTTGTGGGCCCCAACGGTTGTGGTAAATCCAATCTGGTTGAAGCCCTGCGCTGGGTTATGGGCGAAACGTCGGCCAAGCAGATGCGCGGCAAGGAAATGGAAGATGTGATTTTTGGTGGCACCGCATCTCGCCCCAGTCGTAACATCGCCACGGTTGCACTTGCCCTTGATAACCGTGACCGCGTGGCACCAGCCCAGTTCAATGAGTTTTCCGACCTGGAAGTTACCCGTAAGATTGAACGGGACAAAGGTTCCACGTACCGCGTCAACGGTAAGGAAGTACGTGCCCGTGATGTGCAACTGCTGTTTGCCGATGCCGCATCGGGTGCGCGCTCGACAGCACTTGTCTCGCAAGGCCGTGTTAGCCAGATCATTTCTCAAAAACCCACGGATCGGCGTCATATTCTGGAAGAAGCAGCCGGTATCACCGGGCTGCATTCCCGCCGCCATGAAGCAGAGCTTCGCCTGCGTGCGGCTGAAACCAACATGGAGCGCCTGGATGATATTCTTGGCACACTGGAAACTCAGCTACAGGGTCTCAAAAAACAGGCCCGTCAGGCCAATCGCTACCGGAATCTAAGCGATCATATCCGCAAAGCGGAAGCCACCCTGTTCCATCTCAAATGGGTGCAGGCTGATACCGCCATGAACGAGTCCCGTGTTGTGCAGCAATCCGCCGAAGACACGGTCAATGAACTGACCCGCCGCACGGCGACGGCATCGCTGGAACAAACCAAAGCTGCCGCTGACCTGCCGGCGCTTCGTGAGGCTGAAGCAGCGGCGGCAGCTGAGCTGCAACGCCTGACCATCGCCCGCGATGGCCTGAGCGCCGAAGAAGCACGTATTCTGCGCGAACAGGAAGAATGCGGCGAACGCCTGACCCAGATTGCGCAGGATATCGAACGGGAACAAGAACGCTCCCATGATGCGGTCGAAGCCATCAAACGACTGGATGCGGAGAGCACCGAACTGGAAGAAAGCCGGACTGGCGAAGATGAAGCCGTCGCCGAGTCCGCTGAAACCCTGAAACTAGCCAACACCAACGTTCTGGAACTGGACGAAGAGCACACCCACCTGACCGAAGAATTGGCGGCTGCCGAAGCGCGCCGGGCCAGTCTGGAACGGGCCGCAGGTGATCTGCAATCGCGACTGCAACAGATTTTGCAGCGCATGGATGTGACCCAGGAACAACGTAGTGCGCTATTGGAAGAATCAGGCGAAGCGCAGAACCTGACCGCGTCCGATACCGATGTTGCCGATGCTGAACGGGGATTGGAACAGGCACGCGAAGCCATCGATGCGGCCGAAGCTGCCCGTGAGGCTGCCAGTACCGAGGTCGAGGCCGCCCGCGCCGCCGAAGCCGAAGCCAGATCCAAACTCACCGGTTTTCAGGCTGAAGAAAAAGCCCTGTCCACCGTTCTGGAAAGCGAAGAGCCTGAAATGTTTCCGCCACTAATCGATGCGGTTAATGTGAAGTCCGGCTACGAGGGTGCTCTTGGTGCTGCCTTGGGTGATGATTTGTCGGCACCGGCAGATGAGCCGTCCGCCGTACACTGGCGGACGCTTGATGGCTATGATGATGCCGCCGCACTACCCGCTGGTGCTGAACGCTTGTCGGGAATGGTGAGCGGCCCCAAAGCCCTGACCCGAAGGTTGTCTCAAGTCGGTGTGGTTGCCGACGAAGACACCGGCCGTAAACTGCAAACCGACCTGAAACCGGGCCAGCGACTGGTTAGTTCCAGCGGTTGGCTGTGGCGTTGGGATGGCTTTACCGTCTCTCCCGATGCAGCAACCGGTGCCGCTATGCGCCTGGAGCAGCGCAACAGACTGGCGCAGGTCCGAACCGAGATTGAAACCGCCACCCGTGATGCAGAACGGGCCGGTGCCAACACCACAGAAGCTCGCACGCACGTGGAAGAGGCAACCGAGGCCCAACGCGCCGCACGCGGCACCTCGCACGAGGCTGAAAAGCGACTGGCCGTGGCGCGTGAACTTCAAGGGGCGCTTAAAGAAAAAGCGGCGGCTCGTTCATCCCGCGTAACCGCATTGGAAGAACAGATTGCGGCCCTCAACAACGACCAGAACGAAATCGCTGTTCGTGAAAAAGAAGCACAGGAAGCCGTCGCCAGCATGCCGGCTATGGAAGACCAGCGCGGTCGCCTTGAAGCCGTCCGTCAGGACTTGACCGATCGCCGCACCCATCAGGCAGAATGCCAAAGCCAGTATGCCGGTCATGCCCGGATCGCCGAAGAGCGTGAGCGCCGCATTGCCGATATCGTCCGCGAATTGGAATCATGGCAGAACCGCCAGAAAGGTGCCGCAGGCCAGATCGAGCAACTGGAAGCTCGCCTGGAAGCCCTGGGCGCCCAGCAGGAACGCTTGAAGAGCCTGCCATCAGAAATCGAGACCAAGCGTCTGGAACTGGCTGGTATGGTCGAAGGTGCTGAAAAGAAACGCCAGGGCATGGCCGATCAACTTGCAGCAAGTGAAAACCGGGTCAACGATTCGGCCAAGGTGTTGCGTGAGTTTGAAAGTGCGCTGGCCGATGCCCGTGAAGCGCGTGCGCGGGCCGAAGGTATCGTAGAGCAAAATCGCGTGACCATCGAGTCCATTGCAGAACGGGTGTCGGAGAAACTGCAAACCACACCGCAAAACCTGGCTGAGCTGGCGGAAATTACCGAAGACACCAAATTGCCCGATATGGAATCCGCCGAACGCCGGGTCGAGCGTCTGACCAAAGAACGCGACACCATGGGACCGGTTAATCTTCGCGCGGAGCAGGAAGCCGAAGAACTGACCGAACAGATCGACACCCTGAATTCCGAACGTGATGATCTGACTGAGGCCATTGGCAAGTTGCGCCGTGGCATTGCAGAGCTAAATCGTGAAGGTCGCCAACGGTTGCTGGAAGCCTTCAAGGAAATGGATGAGAACTTCCAGAAGCTGTTTGTTCAGCTATTTGGCGGCGGTACCGCACACCTTCATCTGACAGATGCCGATGATCCGCTGGAAGCAGGTCTTGAAATCATGGCCAGCCCGCCCGGCAAGAAACTTCAGGTGCTCTCACTGCTATCCGGTGGTGAGCAGGCCTTAACGGCGACGGCGCTACTGTTTGCCGCATTCCTCAGCAATCCGGCCCCCATCTGTGTGCTGGATGAGGTCGACGCCCCGCTTGATGATGCCAACGTGGATCGCTTCTGCTCCATGGTTGAGAAGATCGCCAAGGGTTCAGGCACCCGCTTTATCCTGATCACCCACCACCGAATGACCATGGCCCGTATGGACCGCCTGTTTGGTGTGACCATGACCGAACGCGGCGTGTCCCAACTTGTTTCCGTCGATTTGCAGCAGGCTGAGTCTATTCGGGATACGGCAACCGCAGGTGCGGGCGCGGCCTAAATCTGTGGATACAGCATCCAGACGACACTCACCGTCGACGCAGCGCAATCGAGACATCATTCTGTCCGTCCTTAAAGACGTGCTACCGGATACCGGCACGGTGCTGGAAATCGCCAGTGGTGCAGGTGAGCATGCGGCCTATTTTGCCCCGCATTTTCCGACCTTAACCTGGCAGCCCACCGATATTGATCGCGATAACTTCGGTAGTATCCTCAGCTGGGCCAGCGATACGGGTGGTGCGGTCCTTGACCCCGTACATTTGGATACTCAAGGAAACCCATGGCCCGTAGAAGCCGCTGCGGCTATCATGTGCATGAACATGATCCATATCTCACCCTGGGCCAGTACCGAGGGTCTGATACAGGGCGCTGGAAGAATACTGGGTGCCGGGGGTGTTCTTTTTCTTTACGGCCCCTACAAACAAGATGGCGTGGCCCTTGCACCCAGCAATGGTTCATTTGATGAGTGGCTCAAAAACCAAAACCCGAAATGGGGTATCCGTGAACTTGGTCATGTGGAAATTCTAGCGACGGCTAACGGCCTTAAACTAGACCACATTGTCGACATGCCAGCCAATAATCTCAGCCTCATATTCCGTAAAGAGGCCTAAACTGTTGCCGTGATACGCTTGGCACCAAGCCGTTTGTTCACCTTAAGCCCAAGTGGCACCAGCGCAATCAGTGCCAGCCCAGCCACAGCAAACGCGGCGGGTAAGCCAGCAAACACCAGAACTCCGCGCACAACACCCGGCGCAATGGCACCAGATACATCACGGTACGTGGCGTAAACAGCCGACATCTCGGTGCGCTCTGACGGCTTAACGGCCATGAGAAATGGCAGGCCTGCGCTGATATCCAGCAACACCAGAAACAGGGAGGCCAGGATCAACGCTACGATGGTGATTTCAGGCACCCCTGAAGCAAGGAAGGCGAGGCAAAAGAAAGTCCCGGATAACACAAAACCGGTCAGCAGAGCCTGTCGAATAGACCGGGCCTGCATCCAACGCAGCATGAATGGCGTGATAAACAGGAAAGCGTTGGCGATAGATACGGTCAGGCCGCCCAACTGTTCACTGTAGCCGCTCTCCACCACATAAATGGGGACATATATAATATAGACCCACCATGCGGATGACCTGACAACAGCAAAAATCCACCCGGCAATCAGCCGTGGCTGAGCAAAGAAACGGGGCAAGAAGGCCAGCGGGTTAGCGGTCCGGCGGCGCGCCTTGGTGATCACCTTGCCATTGCCCAGTCGTAAAACCCAAAACACGATCAACTGTACACATCCCGCGACCGCGGCGAACACAAACGGCGCTAGTGCCCATTGACCCATGAGCCAAACGCCGAGAAACGGCCCCACGGCCCAACAGGTGCCGCTGTAGAACAACCGTGTGGTTTCGAACTGCCCCAGGTTTGTGCGCTCCACGTAATCCATAACGTAGGCATTGAAAGAAATGGACGTAATGACAGAAGCCAACGTAGACACACCAAGCCCCACACCAACAAGCCAGCCACTTGCTGTACCGGTCAACATGGCCCCACCGGCAATCCCCACAACGCCAATTGAGTAAAACCACCGTCGGGGAATCAGGCGGGATATTGCAGGTGACAGAAGCGCCAGGATAAACGACGCAATTCCAATGACCAGATACACTTCGGAGACAGATTCCGCGTCACCGAAGTTTCTGTAGATCACAATAGGAAAGACCGAGAGCAGTATACCGCGTGTGGCGCTTTCCGCAGCCGCCAACATAGCAACGCCTTTGATGCCCGGATTTGGGGCATGGCGTAACGATTCCGGTATACGTCGTTGAAACATGCTCGCCCCTGCCCTTATGCGATAATGTGGGAACTTGTCCGTCCAATCATAGTTATGCTCGCCTCACGGAAACACCTAGTGAATTAAACTCGGGAAGGTTCGACAAAAAATTTGTTCAGGGATATAACGCCTGAAATACGCTCCCTCGTTCAGAACATAGAATCACAAACCATGTCGAAAACTGAAATGGCGCCTGCTGGTCGCCTGACCACAGGCTCGGTCGGACAACACGTCACCAACATGACGGTCCCCATGGTGTGGGGAATCTTCGCCATTGTTGCCGTCAGTATCACCGACATGTTTTTCGTTGGGCAACTCGGTACAGTACCGCTCGCCGCCATGGGATTCGTCGCCCCTGTATCCATGCTCTTGTTTTCGTTGGGCATCGGCATGGGTGCTGGCACCTCTTCTGTTGTATCTCGCGCTATTGGCGGGTCCAGCCGGGATCATATCCAACGCCTGACCACAGATGCCCTTACATTGACGTTTCTGATCTCATCGGTGTTCACCCTGCTTGGCATCGTAACCATAGAGCCGACTTTCCGATTGTTGGGGGCAGATGACGAGACCATGCCCTATATCACCGCCTACATGGTGCCGTGGTATATAGGTATTGTCTTCCTGGTTGTCCCGATGACCGGCAACAGCGCGATCCGCGCCTGTGGCGATGCCAAGTGGCCGGGCTTGATTATGTTGGGATCCGCGATTCTCAACGCCATACTAGACCCTATTCTGATCTTTGGCCTGTTGGGGGCGCCGCGCATGGAAATCGCCGGTGCAGCATGGGCCACGTTGTTGGCCCGCCTTTTCACGCTGGTCGGTGCGCTGTGTATTCTGCATTTCCGTGAACACCTGATCACGTCATTCTGGCCAGGTTGGGCAAAGTTTGTGCGATCGGCTAAAGACATTTTGCATATCGGCATACCGGCGTCGGTGAACCAGATGCTTAATCCGCTGGCCGCCGCGGTCCTGACCGCCATTGTGGCATCCTATGGCGTGGGTGCCGTTGCTGCCTTCGGTGTGGCCACACGTATCGAAGGGCTGGCCTTGGTGGTTCTATACGCTCTGTCAGCAGCTATCGGGCCGGTTGCCGGTCAGAATTGGGGCGCGGGGCTAACGCCTCGAGTTCGTGAATCACTGATCTTCTGTTTTCGCTTTTGCGCCATATTCGGTGTGGGTGGCAGCATCATACTATTCGCCCTGTCACCGCTCATTACCCCCCTGTTTGACCCAGATCCGGGCATTAGCGGCACGGCCGATCTTTATCTGCGCATCGTCCCGTGGTCCTATGCCTTTCATGGCGTCGTCATGATTGCGGCGGCATTTTTCAATAGCATTGCCCGACCCGGACGATCACTGTCCCTGACGGTAATCCGTATGTTGGTTTTGATGGTCCCACTAGCTTTGCTGGGCAGCACGCTACTGGGTATCATTGGGGTGTTCTGGGCCGTCGCCATAGCCAATACAGCTTCTGGCATCCTGGCAATTGTATGGTCACTGAAAGCTTGCCAAATTACGGCTCCCCCTGAACAGGGCCCGTCATAATCATGTTTTTAGGGAATCCTGATGTGTTTTTTCACCCAGATGGCCGTTTGGTAAAAAAAAGTTTTCCACAGAGCCATTTTTCTGAGCACTGTAAGCCATGAACACACAGCCTGAAAAACCGGGCAGCACACCGCCAGCGCCAAAAAATCTTGAGGAAAAACAAAGCCTTGAAGATTTAGACCGACGCGTGCGGGAACTGCGTGAAGAACGCCGGAAACCATCCAAGCTGTCCATGAACATAAAAGCGCCACCAAGCAACGTTCTGGGGCTTGCTTTTCGGGTCGCTGTCGAGTTAGTTTCCGCGCTGGTTGTAGGGGCGATCATCGGTTGGTCGCTTGATTACTGGCTCGATACGCGCCCCTGGATCATGCTGGTTTTTGTCGTCTTGGGCGCCGCCGCCGGTATCCTGAATGTCTATCGTTTGGCGAGCGGGTTTGCTTATGCCGCCAACTACCAAACGGCAGACGAAAAAGATCAGGAACATCGGGACAGCGACTTGTAAGAACGGTAGAAATTTATACACTTAACCGGCCTGATACAAAAATCAGGCGGATTACGGATTAAAGAGGGGTTTACAGGCGTGGCCGTAGAAAAACACAGTCCGCTCGCGCAGTTTGAAATCAAGGAACTGATCCCAATGGAGATCGGCAGTCTGGATGCCTCATTCACCAATTCATCGTTGGTTATGGTGCTGACAGTTGTTTCCATTGCCGCGTTTCTTGTTTTGGGCATGCGAAAGCACGCACACGTACCCGGCCGATGGCAGTCCATGGCCGAGCTCAGCTACATCTTCATCGCCAATATGGTGAAAGATACCGTGGGCAGCGAAGGTCGGACTTACTTCCCGTTTATTTTCAGCGTTTTCATGTTTGTGCTGTTTGGCAACCTGTGGGGCATGGTTCCCTATAGCTTTGCCTTCACCAGCCATATCGCCGTCACCTTCACCATGGCCGCATTCGTGTTCATTGGTGTGACCTTGATCGCGCTGGCAAAACATAAGATGCATTTCTTTTCATTTTTCATGCCACAGGGTGCACCGATCTACATGGCCCCCCTGTTGATCCCGATCGAGGTCATTTCCTACCTGTCACGGCCCATTAGCCTCAGCGTTCGTTTGTTCGCTAACATGCTGGCTGGCCACACCCTGTTGAAGGTGTTTGCAGGTTTTGTGATTTCGCTGGGTGCCTTGGGCGTTTTGCCACTGTTATTTGTGGTAGCCCTGACCGGACTGGAATTTGTTATCGCCTTTTTGCAGGCTTTCGTCTTTGCTATTCTGACGTGCCTGTACCTTAACGACGCGTTGCACCTGCACTGATCGCAGATACAACGCCTGTATATTCAATCAAACAAGTCACTATTATTGTAGAAAAAGAGGAATAAACCATGGAAATCGAAGCCGCAAAACTGTTGGGCGCTGGTCTTGCCGTTATTGGCGTTATTGGTTCTGGTATTGGTATTGGCAATATCTTTGCCTCCTTTATTCAGGCTGTTGGCCGCAACCCATCTGCACAGGGTGCTGTCTTCCCAATGACCATGCTGGGCTTTGCCCTGGTGGAAGCCATCGCACTGTTCGCGTTGGTTATCGCACTCGTTATTCTGTTCGGTTAATTTCCGAAGACTGAAAGCCGGGTGTTTTCAAAAATGGGTGTCTTAGGGCACCTAAATTGAAACTTCCGGTCCTCGTCTTGGAATTCCCGTTTAGGAGGACACATGCCACAGCTGGACATATCCACGTTTCCGTCTCAGATATTTTGGCTCACCGTCACGTTTGCAGCCCTTTTCCTTATTATGTGGAAAGTGGCTGTACCACGGATTGCCGATGTTCTTGAATCACGCCAGCGGCGTATTGAAGACAATCTGGACAAAGCTGCTGAGTTCAAAAAGGACGCAGAAGCCGCTATCGAAGCCTATGAGAATGCTATTGCCGAGGCTCGCGCCAGTGCACAAAGCACGATCAATGAAATGGCCCAGAACCTTGCTACCGATATGGCTGCCCAAGAAGCCGCGTTGGCCGAAAAGCTGCAAGCTCGAATTTCGGAGAGCGAAGCCGCTATTAGCGACGCCAAAACGGCAGCAATTTCCAGTATTCGTGATGTGGCACAGGATGTGGCAAGCAGCGCCGTTGAAAAGCTGGTTGGTGATGCACCTGACGCATCAGTCGTTGGTTCCGCAATTGACAGCGCCTTGAAGGCGCGTTCTTAAAGGAGGATATGGATATGGGTGCAATTATTCAAGATCCAGCCTTCTGGGTTCTGGTTGCTTTTATTGGCCTGTTCGCGGTTATCATCTATCTGAAAGTTCCGGGAACTGTGGGCGCACAGCTGGACAAACGATCCACACAGATCGAAAGCGATATTCGCGAAGCTGAAAAATTGTGCGAAGAAGCACAAAATTTGTTGGCGACCTACGAACGGAAGCAGAAAGATGCCCTTCGCGAGGCCGAAGACATTCTCGCCAATGCTAAAACCGAAGCAGGCCGTATGGCTGAACACGGTAAGGAACGCCTGGAACAGGCTTTGACCCGCCGCGAAAAGCAGGCCGTGGATCGCATTGCCCAGGTAGAAGCACAAGCGATCGAAGAAGTTCGCCATATGGCTGTTGATATCGCCATGGACGCCACACGCGAATTGGTTGCTGCACAAGTAGATGCCAAGGGCGACGCCATTGTCGATGCGGCAATTGGTAATCTGGCCAGTAAGCTGCACTAACCCGGTTCCACGACAAAATTGATAAAACCGGGGTGGCCAGCTGGTTTCCCCGGTTTTTTTATTTGACCCGGGTTTTATTTGAAACGAGCAACTCATGATTACGGATGACAAAAAGGCACTGGTCTTGTTTTCAGGGGGGCAGGATTCCGCTACCTGTGTTGCCTGGGCACTTGAGAACTTCTCCCACGTGGAAACCATTGGTTTTGATTATGGCCAACGCCACCTGATCGAAATGGATATGCGGCCCACGATTTTGGACGCTGTGCGTAATATCTCGCCCCTGTGGGATGACCGGTTGGGTGAGGATCATGTGCTCGATCTGAATGTACTGGGCGATATCAGCGATACAGCCCTGACCAGCAAAACCGAGATCGTACTGGCCGAAAATGGCTTACCCAATACGTTCGTGCCCGGTCGCAATCTGGTTTTCTTGAACTTTGCTGGCATTGTTGCCTACAGACGTGGTCTTGGTCATATCGTCGGCGGCATGTGCGAGACAGATTTCTCCGGCTATCCTGATTGCCGAAACGAAACCATGAAAGCCATGGCCAAGGCATTAGGCTTGGGTATGGACGAGCCGTTTGTCATCGACACCCCATTGATGTGGATGGATAAAAGCGAAACCTGGGCATTGGCGGAATCCCTTGGCGGCGAAGCGTTGGTGAACATCATCAGGAGCGATACCCACACCTGCTACCTGGGGGAACGCGGCGACCTTCACGACTGGGGACATGGCTGTGGCACATGTCCGGCCTGTGAGCTACGGATCAAGGGCTGGATATCTTACGCCGCAGCATAAGGCCATCTCAAATCTTGTGCATGAGCCGCTTTAATCCCATGGGGCATTAATGTAGTGTGCACACAACACAGGATGGTAACGGATATAAGATGGCAATAAAATTGAACGATTCGACTTCGATCCTGAGCGACCTAAACGTTCTCGTTGTAGATGATCAGGAGACAATGCGGAAGATTATCCGGCAACTCCTGAAGCAGGCGCAGATAGGGAATTCTTTCGAAGCCGCTAATGGCGAGGAAGCCCTTAAATTCATTGAAAATATCCACGAACCCAACCCTGATGTGGTCATTTGTGACCTGCACATGGATGGCATGGATGGCATGGAGTTTGTCCACCGTATGCGTCGTAAGAAAAATCAGACGCCGATCCTGATCCTGACCGGTGATGAGGACAAGTTCTTGCGTGAAGTTACCGAACAGGCAGGCGCCACACGTATCTTGACCAAGCCTATATCGGCAGGTGATCTTGCCAAGGAAATCAGCTCAGCTGTCGGTTTCGGTTAATCCCACACATAGATGCTGGGCAGATCAACGCTGTCGATCCAGCAGGCAAAGCTGATAAGTGGCTCATCAGCCGTCTGTATTTCGTGCCGTATGCCCGACGAATGGTAGACCAGATCACCTGATGGCCGATCAAGCCAGGGCTCAGCTCCCCGTTTCCATTGTGCCTCACCACCCATAACGCCATAAACCTCGCTTTGTTTGTGTGCGTGTGGGGGATACCACGCATGGGGTCCCTGTATGGTGATGGCCGTGGTCAGGTCATCAGAAAACCAGCACCCTTCCGGGCCGGTCAGCCGAAGAATGGCATACTTCTCGTTGAAGGCTGCGGCCCGTTTGTCATCATTGTATGACGCGTACATGCCGAACCAGCGCAACTGGTCGCGCTCTGAATACGCCGCACGGGCCAAGTCCCCCAAGGGGTTATCACCGCATAGTCCAATACAGGTACCGAAGTACTGATCGGCCATGGGCATGGTTTGAGGTTCTTCTTCCTTAACCGGACCAGACCAATCCACACGATCAACGATCTTGGCATAGCTACTGGATGATTCATGATCCTGAGCGGCCGCCCATTCACACATGGTTTTCAGGGCGGCGATGGTTTTTGGATACATACTATTCAGCTCTATTCATGCACTTGGTCATGGGCCTGGTCACGGGCCTGGTCACGGGCCTGGTCACGGACCTGGTCACGCAGGACAAATTTCTGAATCTTGCCCGTTGATGTTTTGGGCAAGTCGCCAAACACCACACGTTTTGGCCTTTTGAATCCTGCCATGTTGTCTTTACAAAATGCAATGATTTCTTCTTCGGTTGCCGTGGCATCCGGTTTCAATTCCACAAAGGCACATGGCACTTCGCCCCATTTCTCATCGGGTACGGCAACCACAGCAGCCAAGGCCACTGAAGGGTGTTTATAAAGAACCCCCTCTACTTCCACAGACGAGATGTTCTCACCACCAGAGATAATCACATCCTTCAGGCGGTCCTTGATCTGAATATATCCATTCGAATGCACCACAGCCAGATCACCAGAATGGAACCAGCCATCAGCAAACGCTGTTTCTGTTGCCTCGGGCGCTTTGTAGTAGCCCTTCATGACCGCATTACCCCGGATGAGGATCTCGCCTAAAACCTTACCGTTGGCCGGTACCGGGTTGGCAGTGCCAACTTCGGCCACAATGATGCCTTCCATCATGGGGAAGCGTACACCTTGCTGAGACTTGATTTCGGCCTGCTCGTCAAATGGCAAGGCATCCCACTGATCCTGCCAGGCGCAATGGAGCACATGACCATAGGTTTCGGTCAGGCCATACACATGCATGACCTCAAACCCCAGAGCCTGAACCTGTTCCAGCACGGCCGCAGGCGGTGGTGCACCAGCCGTCATGGCCTTAACCGGATGATCGAATGTCTTCTTTTCCTCGTCCGGTGCGTTGACCAACATGCCCAAAACAATGGGCGCGCCACCAAAATGGCTGATCTTGTGTTCGACAACCGCATCAAAGACCGCCTTGGCGGTGGTATAGCGACAGCAAACGATGGTCCCGGTTACCGCCGCCATGGTCCAGGCATGGCCCCAGCCGTTACAATGGAACATGGGAACCGTGTACAGATACGTTGGGTGATTGGGCAATCCCCAGCCGACCACGGTGCCCATGGTCATGAGGTACGAGCCACGGTGGTGATAGACCACGCCTTTGGGGCGACCACTGGTGCCAGATGTGTAGTTTAGCGCCAGCGCCTGCCATTCATCCGTGGGCAAGGTCCACGCGAAGTCTGGCTGGCCTGTATTCAGAAACGCTTCGTAATCCATGCTGCCCAGCCGCTCACCTTCGCCGTCTTTCAACTGGGCCTGATCATCCACAATATCGATGATGTGAAGATCGCCCCGACCATGCAATTCAAGGGCTGCCTTCATGGTAGGCGAAAACTGGGTGTCGGTGATCAGCACCTTGGCGTCGCTATGATCCAGAATGTAGGCAATGGTGTCCGCGTCCAAACGCGTGTTCATAGCGTTGAGAACGGCCCCACACATGGGAACACCGTAATGGGCTTCAAACAGCTCAGGGGTGTTGGCAGCGATAACGGTAACAGTATCGCCCACGCCAATGCCTAAATTATCCAGTGCACTGGCCAGACGCACACAGCGGTCATAGGATTCGCGCCAGTTATAGCGGCGGTAGCCATAGATAACGGCAGGATAGTCAGGGAAGACGTCCCGAGCGCGTTGCATGAAGGACAGTGGCGAAAGGCTCACATAATTGGCTGCATTCTTGTCCAGGCCGCTATCGTACGCATTTGAGGACATTATCGCTCTCCCTGATGTACTCAGATAGGTATAACTCAGATAAAAGGCAGGTCAGATACACTGCCGTCACGCATCGTGCCATCGGGCAAGACGACCTTAACCGCCAAACCCACATCCCAGAAGCCTTTGTCCATCATGGCAAAGGCAACCGTACTTGCCAAATCGGGTGAATAGGCAGACGACGTGACACCGCCCACGTGCTTACCATTAACCTGTACTGACCATTCATCTGTTGTGGGTGGTACGGGGCCACCATCGATCTTCAAACCTCGCACAAGGCGACGAGTCCCTTCTGCCATGACTTTGGCCACCGCATCGCGGCCCAGCGCCTCAATGGGGCGGTCCACATGACAATATCGGTCCAAGCCACATTCCAGCGGATTGTGCGCACGGGTCATATCATTCCCGTAGGACAACAGCCCACCTTCAATGCGCTCAATATGGTTGGGGCAACCGGGTCTGATCTCAAAAGGCTGGCCCGCTTCCCACAAGGCATCCCACAATTCCAACGCCAGATCTTCACGATCCACATAAATTTCAAACCCGCCCTGTTTGCTCCATCCGGACCGGGCGATGACAAAGGGGTGATTGTTGAAGCTCAGGCGCTCAAAGCGGAAAAAACGAATATCACGCACCGACTCGCCAAACACCTGAGCCATCAAATCGTCTGATTTAGGCCCCTGAATAGCCAGCGGCCATACGTCAGGCTCGTGGGTCGCCACATCCAAACCCAAGCCTGTGGCTAACCCCCGTGCCCACAACAGCACATCAGAGTCCGCCAAAGACAGCCAATAATGATCATCAGCCAGCTTCAAGCCCACCGGATCGTTGATCATACCGCCGTCAGTGTCGACCAGTGGTGCGTAGAAGCATTGGCCTTCAATCATGCCGCCAATGTCGCGGACCGTCATCAACTGTACCAGGCGCGCCGCATCCGGACCCTGTATTGAGACCTGGCGTTCACACCCCACATCCCAGATCTGAACATGTTGTTTCAGATGGGTATAGTCAGCCTCAACGGATTCAAATACCGTTGCCAACAGCATGTGGTTATAGACGGTGTAGCTTTTAACCCCAGCCGCTTCCACACGTGGCGAAAATGGTGTCCGCCGGGTGCGACGGGACTGGGAAAGTGTAGCCGGTGCCATCATCAGGGCCTTTACGGGCCAGACCACTCAAGGCGACAGAACTCGGCGCTGCGGCCACCGAAGTCCCAAACCCGGCCAAAATCACGGATTTTGGCTGTCGTTGCTTTGGACACGATAATATCAGGCGCAATCCAATACCCTGAATTCTTGATCACCACGGGTTCTTTGCCGTTGGCCCCCATAACAGGCTCGATCACAGCGTCGATCTTGCGGGGGATATTGAATACGCGTTTGTCACCATTCTTGGCATAAGAAATAGGTACACGTTTGGCGCCCAGATACTGACCCACCAACACACGAAGCACGCCAGTGCTGCCACCGGCCTGACCAGTCAGGATTTCTTCGATGGCCTGCGCCTGAAAATCATCAGCGCGTTCGTCAATGTAAAGAGCCGCTGTCCAGTTACCACGCCCCATGTTGCCGGGAATATCCAGCAAGATACCTGCGTTCAGGCCATCCAGCTTGGTATTGCCAAAATAGCCGTCTTCAATCTGGATACCGGCCCAACCCTGACAGTAACCTTCGGTTGGGGGGTGAACACCCAATGACACAACGCAGGGGCAGAAAACTGTGCAGCTGCAATTGAGGATCAATTCACCGTTTAACGTCCACTTCTTTGCCATCGTTTTTCCTTACTTTACGAAATAACCGTGGTGATGAGGCTTAAACCCCACACAACAAGTACAACACCAATTACTCGCCCAAAAAATTGACCTTTGGGTAGAATTTTTTCAAATAACATAATAACGCTCAAGATCGCCATCCACACCAGGTTCATGGTACCACCCACAAACATGATGGCCATCAACGCCCAGCAACACCCGGCACAATAGAGGCCATGCTGCATGCCCATTCGAACAGCACCAATTTTACCTTCGCGCCAATGAAGCAGAAAGTATTTCATGGGTGAACGACATTGGCTGAGACAGGCTTCCTTCAAGGCGCTCCATTGATACAGGCCTGCCATGATCAAAACCACGCCACCAACAACAGGGGCCACGTCCAGCAATGACGCGGACTGCGCAAATGTGTCACTAATGAGCCATTGAAGCATGGTCACCCCGACACCAAGGCCAACCCAAACCAGCAAATACCCACTGGCAAACACGGCCGTGGGGGCACTCGGCATTCCTTTTGTGGCGGCGGCCTGGTTAATATCTGAATAGGCCGCGATCACGGGGGCTGCCGTCGGTAACATCATGCCAATAGCCATGACCATCCACATGGCCAGCACCAGCGCGGATTGCTCTATGGTCCAGCGTCCGGCGTCCGTGCCACTGCTGGCGATCACGGCACGGCAAATTTCGCTCCAGATTGATCCAGGGGGAAAGGCACTATACCCGGCCCAAACGAGAACCTGATCGACCATTTCCATACCGGGGCCAAGATTGGTGACACCACCATCAACCGCCGCATGATCCATGGCAAATACCCAGACACCGACCCAGGCCATTGCACTGGCCGCAACAATTGCGCCATAGACCGTCAGTCGTTCCCACGGAAATACTGGCGCATCAGGCGAAACCGCCGCGTTATCAATTGGTAGTGTGTGCGTCATTGGCTCGTCAACAGGTCCTCAAATCGTCCTTCGAGCGCATTTTCTGCCACACCGATGCCCATCACAAGCAATGAATATTGGACATATGGCCTTGTTTTATTTATGGATCAGTTATGAAACGCCGATTACCTCCCTTGAACTGGCTCAGATCCTTCGAATCAGCGGCACGATTGCTCAGCTTCACCGCTGCGGGTGAAGAGCTGTATCTGACCCAGGCCGCCATCAGCCAGCATATCAAATCACTGGAGCAATATCTGGGAACGCCGCTGTTCATCCGCCTGCCACGAAGCCTGCGCCTTACAGATCATGGCAGGGCCTATCAGCTACGAATCGAACCTGTTCTTAATCAGCTGGCCGACGACACAGACGAGATATTTGGCCACGACACCAAGAACCAGCTGGTTATTCGGGTTAACGCGGCATTTTCCGTGCTTTGGCTGGCCCCCCGCATTGGCCGCTTTCTCGCCGCAAACCCCAATATTGATTTGCGGATCACCAACCCCGTGTGGGCGCTGGGTGAAATGGAAGAAGGCGCGGATTTTGAAATCCAGTACGGTAGTGGCGATTGGCCAGGGATGGACGTAACCCAACTAACCCGGGATACGTTGTTCCCGGTGTGCCATCCGGATCACGTGTCGCGTACCCATGACGACTTAGCCGCAGAGCTACGCATCCATGTGATCGGTTATCGGGACGGTTGGGCAGACTGGTGCAAGGTTGCGAATTCAGCAGACCTGGCCATTAACCGCGATATCCAGTGCGATAATTCCATCATGGCTTTCGAGATGGCTGCCAAGGGCATCGGCGTGGCAATTGCGCGTCACTCGTTGGCAAGCGAGATGTTGGGCAAAGGAGTTCTGGCGCGGCCTTTCGATACGGCGGTGCCGACCAGTCAAAACTTCTATCTCATAAATCCGCTCAACGTATCCACATCACCGTCGAAAACGGCTTTCCGAGACTGGCTCATCGCTGAGGCAGCAGAATTTCAAGACGGAAGCTCTATCCCCGCACCATAACAAGGGGGCTATCCACATGGGTGGTCCATAACCACACCGTCAACAATGCTGAATGGTTGGTTTGCATGGCGTGGCGAATGCCTGTTTCATGGTGAATCAGTGTGCCGGATTCCACAGGGAACCATGGGTCTGAGCCAATTTTCCAATCCCCGTCACCACCGATGATCCAGTACGTCTCCACTGCTTGATGAGCATGGGGTGGATAGTAGATATCAGGTGCCTGAATACTAAAACCGCCGGCGATTTTGTCTGATACCAGTGGGCCGTTACTGCCGAAGATCGAACAATAGGCAAAACGGTTCTGGAAAGCCTCGATATCAGGTTCATCCGCGTTGCCTTCGCCCCACAGGTTCCACCTGATCTGATCCTTGGCACCGAGAATGGCTTCACCAATCATGTGGGCGTTGGACCCGTATTGCCCTGCCGACGTGCACAGGCTTTCAAGGCACTCATCCACAACTGCCGGGCTGCGGGGTTCCGTCGGTTGTAACGCCGACGACCATTTAACATGTTTTAAGGCAAAGGCCGCAGCCTCACCCGCATCGTCACCATTTAATGCCGCGGATTCGAACAAATCCTTCAAAGCCCCAATTACGCGCTTCATACTTTAGTCTCCCGCAATCAATTCAAGCCACTCAGCCTCACTGAGCAACGTGACACCTAATTCTTCGGCCTTCTTTGCCTTTGATCCGGCACCCGGACCGGCGACCACATAATCCGTCTTCTTTGATACAGAACCCGCGACTTTTGCGCCAAGGGATTCGGCGGAAGCCTTGGCTTCACTACGCGACATTTGCTCCAACGTGCCGGTAAACACAACAGTCTTTCCGGCAACCGGTGACGCGCTGGTATCAGGTACTGCCACATCTTCGATGGTCAGCTGGGCAATCAAATCGTCCAAAGCCTCAACGTTATGAGCCTCACGGAAAAATGCCGCCAGCGTATCGGCCACCGCGTCACCAATGGTATCAAGTTCCACCAGGTTTTGTCGAATTTCTGTTCCGATAATGCGCGACATCTCGATCATATCGTCCCGCCACACCTGGGCCGATCCATAGTGCCGGGCCAGCAATTTCGCCGTTGATTGCCCAATGTGGCGGATACCCAGTGCATAAATGAATTTATCCAGCGGAATGGTGCTGCGCGCGATCAGAGCCGCCATCAGGTTATCAGCCGATTTCTTGCCCCACCCTTCCCGCTTTGCAATCGCATCGTAATGGTCCTTTAATCGGAAGATATCAGCCGGCGTCTTGACCAAGCCCTCATCGTGAAAGGCCTCAATATGTTTGCCGCCCAATCCTTCGATATCAAAGGCGTCACGCGACACGAAATGCTTCAGGGTTTCCACCACCTGCGCCCGGCAGACCAACCCGCCGCTGCACCGCCAGGCCACTTCACCCTTTTCGCGGACGGCATGGCTGCCGCATTCGGGGCAGGTTTTGGGAAATTCAAACGGTGTCGAGTCAGTCGGACGTTTGTCCATGACCACGCTAACCACTTGCGGGATAACATCACCGGCCCGCTGAATGATCACGGTGTCGCCTTCGCGTGCGTCCAGTCGTTCAATCTCGTCCTGGTTATGCAATGTGGCGCGACCAACGACCACCCCGCCCACGGTAATGGGATCCAAATTGGCAACAGGTGTCAACGACCCCGTTCGACCCACCTGTACAGTGATTTCGCGTAACGTGGTTTGCGCCTTTTCGGCCGGAAACTTATGGGCAATAGCCCACCTGGGCGCTCGGCTCACAAAGCCCAGGCGCTGTTGCCAATCCAATCGGTTGACCTTGTACACAATACCGTCGATATCGTAATCCAGCCCAGCGCGGGCCTCACCGATTTCAGCGTACAGCGCCATGATATCCTTAACGCTGGAGCACACACGGGCCAGCGGATTTGTCACAAACCCCCATTGTTTGAACCGTTCAAGCGCTTCTGTGTGGGTCCCAGCCAAATCACCATCGACCTCGCCCCACGCATAGGCAAACAGCTGCAACGAGCGTTCCGCCGTCACCGATGTATCAAGCTGGCGAAGGCTGCCCGCCGCTGCATTGCGGGGATTGGCAAAAACTTTCGCACCGCGTTCTTCCTGACGCGCGTTCAGTGCGGCGAAGTCAGACTTGTTCATGAAGATTTCACCGCGTACCTCCAAGACAGCTGGCACGTCACCAGCGATTACCTTTGGTACCTGCGTGTCATCAAAGGTCAGCACATTCTTCGTCACGTTCTCGCCGGTGGTGCCGTCGCCGCGTGTTGCTGCCTGAACAAATTTACCGTTCTCATAGCGTAGGGTAATAGACAGGCCATCAATTTTCGGCTCAGCCGCGATGGCTAATTCTTCAGTCTCATCCAATCTCAAAAACCGGCGGATACTATCCAGAAAATCGGCAACGTCCTGTTCAGAAAAGGCATTGCCCAATGACAGCATAGGCCGCGCATGCGTTACCTTGCCGAAGCCGCCGGATACGACAGCACCAACGCGTTTCGATGGGCTGTCATCACGGACCAGATAGGGAAATGCAGCCTCAATAGCATCACTGCGCCCACGCAAGGCGTCGTATTCACTATCAGTAATTTCCGGCGCGTCGTTCTGGTGATAAGCCACATCGTGACGGGCGATCTCAGCCGCCAGAGCACGCAGTTCATCATCGGCGTCAAATGGCGTTAAATCTTTAATCGCAACGAGGGACGTCGTGTCGCTCACGCGGCGTCACCCTGTGCTCGCCCCGCTAACAAACGGCTGGCTGCGGCGCGGGCCTCATCAGTGATTTCCGCACCGGCCAACATGCGGGCGATTTCTTCTTCACGTTCTTGGGCATTCAAACCGTTCACCGTAGTTTGAACAACACTGTCCCCAGCCAGTTTGCTGACCCGCCAATGGTTGACGCCCATGGATGCCACCTGTGGTGAGTGTGTCACGACCAACACCTGAACATCTGCCGCAAGACCGGCAAGCCGTTCACCCACGGCCGCCGCCGTCGCCCCGCCAATACCGCTGTCGACCTCATCAAAAATGATCGTTGGCACAGGGTCTGCTTTGGCCAGAACCACTTTCAGGGCCAGCATGAAACGGGCCATTTCGCCGCCCGATGCCACTTTTCCAATGGGCCCCGGCGCACTGCCCGGATTGGTGGATACCAGAAAGGATACCCGGTCCATACCATGAGCGCCCCATTCGCCTTCGGCCAGTGCATCAACCGGCACGTGGAAATTGGCAGCCCCCAGTTTCAGCGGTGCCAGTTCATTGTTCACCGCCGTTTGCAGGCCTTTGGCCGATTTCTTGCGGGCGTCGCTCAACGCGCTGGCAGCGTCCTGATAACCGGCACGAGCCGCGGCCGCTTCCGCGCGCAAGCCATCTATGTTCTTTGCGCCGTTATCGATGGATTCCAGGCTTTCCAAGAATTTTTGCTGCAAATCGGCCAGCGCATCCACCTCAACCCCATGTTTTCGGGCCAGCGCCCGTAGCGCGAACAGGCGTTCTTCCGTGCGTTCCAGATTGGCCGGATTCAAATCCAGATCTGCCTTCAGCCGTTGCAGCTCTGATTGCGCATCAGCGACTTCGGCTGATGCCCTATCAAGGGCCCCGATAACGGGTTCGAACCGCGCATCAATCTTTTCAGCTAAACGGGTCAGGTGCTTGGCCGCACTTTGTAGCGAGCTTTCAACGCCTCGGCCATTTCTGAGTTCCTTGCTGGCCCCTTCCATGCCCTCTGCGATCTTTTCGCCATTCATCATGAAGGTACGGGTTTCAGCCAGCTCCTGTTCTTCGCCCGGCTGCGGTCCGATTTCGGTTAGTTCCTCAACCGCATGGCGCAGGAAGTCTTCTTCAATGCGGGCTTTCTCGTATGCCGCCTGAGCCTCGGCTACGGCAATTTCTTTTTCCCGCCACCCGGTCCACAATCCAGATACCTTGCTGACAGCGCCTGTAAGTGCCCCATAAGCATCCAGCAGGCCCATATGGGTTGCTTGGTTAAGCATTCGCTGGTTTTCGAACTGGCCATGGATTTCGGCTAGCTTGTCGCCCACTGAGCGCAGAACCCCCACGCTTGCGGGTTCGCCATTCACATAGGCGCGCGACCGGCCATCTTTGCCCAATATACGCTTTAAGATCAGACCCTCGCCGGGTATGTCCGGGGTGATACCCTGATCGGCGAGCAATTCAACGATTTCGTTATTCACCGGATCAAAAGCCGCTGTGACTGATGCCTGTTCTGAGCCCTGCCGCAACAGCGAAGCATCGGCGCGGACACCCAACGCCAGGCCCAATGAATCCAGTAGGATGGATTTACCAGCACCTGTCTCGCCCGTCAGGACAGACAGTCCAGACTCGAATTCAAGATCGAGTTTCTCGATCAGAACCACATCGCGAATAGAAAGGCTTCGAAGCATGGGCGGGGCAAACTCTCAGATATTTAGCAGGCCATCAATTATTACCAGAACTTATACCAGGACTCATCTTCCGTCTCATCTACACGGATCTGTTTGCCCTCGACCAATTGGTAAGCATCCACGTACCACTCACTACCGGGGAAGTTATGTCCCAGCACGGCAGCACTTTTCCGTGCCTCCTCTACCAAACCAATGGCGAGATATGACTCGGTCATCCGCAATAATGCTTCTGGCACGTGAGTTGTGGTCTGGTATTGGTCAATCACCACCTTGAAGCGGTTAATCGCCGCCAGATACTGGCCCTGTTCCCCGTAATACCGACCAATTTCCATTTCCTTACCCGCCAAATGATCAAACGTCAGGTCAAGCTTGACCCGGGCGTCCTTGGCGTAGCTGCTCTCAGGGAACCGGGTGATCAACTCGTTCAGCGTGCGTAAGGCATCGCTGGTCATTTGCTGATCGCGGTCTACCGTGGAAATTTGTTCGTAATAGCAAAGCGCCTTCAGATAATAAGCGTAAGGCGTATCGCTGTGCGAAGGGTGTAGCTGGATAAACCGGTCAAGGGTGATGACCGCATCATCGTAGTCGTTATCCATATAATAGGAAAATGCCGCCATGAGCTGGCCTTTTGTGGCCCACTTGGAATAAGGGTGTTGCCGTTCGACCTCATCAAAACCTTTGGCCGCGATCTTATAGTTGCCTTTATCCAAATTATTTTTGGCGGCATTATAGAGAATGTCGACGGGTTCTTCCACGTACTCATCTTGCGACGGTGCCGCGCAAGCAGACAGGAACACCATAACACCCATGATCAGCAAAATGCCGAAGGACAGGCCAGGTATGGCTGATTTTTGGCTCGTGTGACGCATCATCGAATTCATCGTATTTTTGGGCGGCTCTTGTTCTCGTACCATAAGAATATAACACGCCAAAAATGCGAAGACGAACACTCGCTGAGGAATGTTCGTCACAAATTACCGCATTTGAGTCAAAAAATCTGGAAAATCAGGCGTTCGCTGCAATTGCGAATTCTGAACGATCCGCATCGATGCCGCCATTTGGCATGTTATCGGCTTCATCGGCGGCAATAACATCATATGTCCACGCCGATTCGTCCGCGAATAAAGCGCGAAGCAATTGGTTGTTCAGGGCATGGCCGGAACGGACGCCAGAGAACGCCCCAATGATCTGACCACCGGCCAGATACATGTCGCCAACCGCATCCAGTGCTTTATGGCGCACAAACTCGTCATCAAACCGCAGACCGTCTTCGTTCAGGATTTCGTCACCGGACACCACGATAGCATTCTCAAGTGAGCCACCCTTAGCAAGGCCAGCCGCCCGCATGGCTTCGACTTCATGCAGGAACCCGAAAGTACGTGCACGCGCCAGTTCTTTTGAGAACGAGCCATTGACGACACCTAATCGGATATTTTGATGGCTAATGGCGTTGGTCTCGAAGTTGATTTCCATGTCGACTTCAAATCGTGATGCGGGTTGGATGGAAACCGTGCATTCACCGTCCGTGGCACTGATGGTTTTCAACACCCGCACGACCCGGCGATCGGCATCCTGTTCAACAACACCCGCACATTCCAGCAGGAAGACAAATGGCTCTGAGCTACCATCCATAATCGGCACTTCGGGTCCATTCAGTTCGATCACGGCATTATCAATACCACAACCGGCAAGTGCCGCCATGATGTGTTCTACGGTTGAAACCGTAACACCGTCGGAATTTCCAAGAACTGTGCACAGACGCGTATCAACAACGTTGTTCCACAACGCGGCGATTTCGGCCCCACGGCCGGACACATCTGTACGACGGAACACAATACCAGTGTTCGCATCGCCTGGATTAATTGTCATGGTAACAGTGTCGCCAGAATGCAGCGCCACACCCGTACAATCAATGGGGGCTTTCAATGTACGTTGACGTAAAAAACGATGGTTCGCGGGAAGAAGGTCGTAACCGTCCATGTTCGCGTAATCTCCAAAATCTCTTATTCTACCGCCGGTCAAACCTGACCATTCATCCCCCGAGAATTATGCGGTGCCTACTGGTGCAGGCTTTGTTTGTGCGTGGATTACTACCAATTGCTATTGCGCTGCACAAATCACTCTTTGTTTCGCTTTGTTACGGTAGGAAATATTAGTTAACATATTGAAAATACACGTATAAAAACGAGGAGGTTTCCGTTTGGAAACCCCCTCTATTTTTTCATTACGTCGTATATTTTCGATGGAGCGAATCAGTTTGCCTATTAGTTCGCTTGGCGCCGCAGGAATGCCGGAATGTCGAGCAAGTCCTCTTCATGGTCCGCCGCCGGAATACGTTCCGCCTGTTCCATGCCGCCCAATCGGGTTTGTGGCGTGGCAGCCGGGGCATCCGAAATTGGCGTCGGCGCTATCGGCGTTGATACTAAAGGCGTTGACGTCGCAGCCGGTGATGCGGCTGGTGCATCGGCTTTGTGCTGCCAATCCAGTGGCTGAGCCTGCGATTCTGAAGGCTTGGCTGATTCTGCCTTACCGGCGCCCATAATTCGGCCAAACAGGCTACCGGCTCGCGATTTTCCTGATCTACCGGAACTTACAACCGGTTTAGTGCTGCTGCCGTTCATCATGTCAGACACGGCGAATGGCTTGGTAGGCGCTTCTTGTTCACCACCAGCAGCCGTCATTGGTGCCGGTGGAATAAAAGCATCTTTGGTGTCAGCGGATGGCATGCCCACAGGTGCGGGCGTGTCTTCCATTTCCGGTGCACTGGCGACAGCGGCGGGCATATCCAGCCCGTGCGATGCCTGATCATCAGAGGCCTCAATTGATGTCTCAGCAACCGCCCCTGACTCCGCTGGCGTTTCAGCTTCGGGCTCAGGGGCCGCTGAGGTTTCTTCCGCATCTGCTTCTGCTTCGGTGACGTCCTCTTCGGCGACCTCGACCTCAACTTCGGCTTCTGTTTCAGCGACAACTTCTTCAACGATTTCGTCGGTTGATGCTTCGGCTTCGCTGGTTTCGGCTCCTGTAAACCGGAATGGGATCAGCGGTTCATCATCGGCACTGGCCACGGCTTCTGGTTCCGCTTCCACAGCGGGACACATGGTAGGCAAAGGCCGTTCCATGGCGCTCAAAACTGTTGGTGCGGCACGTTTGCTCGCGGTGGAATCAATACCTGTGGCAACGACGGATACCCGTACTTTGCCATCCAGATCGCCATCAAAGGCAGAACCGAAGATAATATAGGCTTCTTCGTCTACTTCGGAACGAATGCGATTTGCGGCCTCATCGACCTCAAACAATGTCATGTCGTTACCGCCAGTGATGTTGATTAAGACGCCTTTGGCACCCTTCATTGAGGTGTCATCAAGCAATGGGTTGGCAATGGCAGCCTCAGCAGCATCAAGTGCACGACGCTCGCCTTCGGCTTCGCCGGTACCCATCATAGCTTTACCCATCTCGCTCATGACTGAACGAATGTCAGCGAAATCCAGATTGATCATGCCGGGCATGATCATCAGATCAGTCACACCACGAACGCCGGAATAGAGAACCTCATCAGCCAGACGGAAGGCATCGGCAAAGGTAGTTTTCTCATTGGCGATCCGGAAAAGGTTTTGGTTCGGAATAACGATGAGCGTATCAACGTAAGCTTCCAGATCCTCAATACCCTGCTCCGCCAGGCGCATACGATGCACGCCTTCAAAATGAAATGGCTTGGTCACAACACCCACGGTCAGGATACCAAGTTCCCGTGCAGCCTTGGCAATAACCGGCGCACCGCCTGTACCTGTACCGCCGCCCATACCGGCTGCGATGAAGGCCATGTTGGAGCCTTCCAGGTGTTCCATGATTTCTGCGAGCGATTCTTCGGCGGCGGCACTTCCCACTTCCGGGCGTGCCCCTGCACCGAGGCCGCTGGTGATCGTAGCGCCCATCTGCACTTTACGCGGTGCGTTAGAGCCCTGTAAGGCTTGCGCATCCGTATTAACGGCCAGGAATTCTACGCCGTCCAGGTTTGCCGCAATCATATCGTTGACTGCATTGCCCCCGGCGCCACCCACGCCTACTACCATAATTCTCGGTTTTAGTTCCTGTTCATTCTGGTGTTCAGGAACGGATAGATTAATACTCATGATGCCCTCCAGGTCGTCGATTCTTTAACTTTTAACGACACATGGTTGATATTAGGTAAACGTGGCGATCTCATTTCATTGCCCTCAAAAATTTTCGCGAAACCATTGTCCCAACTTTCCGAATGTTGCATTCGAATCACCCGTCGGGTGGAATGCGCCAGCAGCGCTTTCCTGTGACGAATTGACCGCATAGTGAATAAGCCCGGTACAGGTTGAGAACGCCGGCCCGGATACGGCTTCGGCCAAACCATCCATGGGTGCCGGTTTCCCTATACGAACCTGACGATCCAGAATTTCGGATGCCACATCGGTCACACCGGGTAGCTGAGACGCGCCACCCGTCAGCACAACCCGTGGACCGGATACCTGCTCGAAGCCTGCCTTGGCCAGCCGATCACGGATCAACTCGAAGATTTCTTCAACCCGCGGCCTGATGATACCAACCAGCATGGACCGCGGAACCTGTGACGCCCCGGATGTGCCGTCTTCGCCGATCAGAGGAACTTCAATAACCGCCCGGTCATCTGTCGATGACGGCACAGCATTTCCAAACAAATTCTTGACCCGCTCTGCATGGCCCAGCGGCGTGGACAGGCCACGAGCAATATCATTTGTGATGTGCGACCCACCCAACGGCACAACGTCCGTGTGGACTAGCTCGCCATCGAAATACACCGCTACAGATGTGGTGCCGCCGCCCATATCAATCATCGTCACGCCCAGTTTAGCTTCATCACCAACCAGACACGACAGCGCCGACGCATAAGATGAGACTGCTACGCCGGACACACCCAAGTGACACCGGGTAACAGTGGTTTCCAGGTTTCGCAATACAGGTGACGAGGCGGATACAACGTGCATGTTTACGCCAAGACGATCACCGTACATGCCAATGGGATCACGAATGCCACGGGTGCCATCAATGCTGTACCCTACGGGAATGGTGTGCACGCGCTCACGTCCTTCGCCCTCATCAATTTGCAGGACTTGCGGGTCCAACAAACGACGAAGATCAGCGTCATCAATCCGGTGCCCCGCCGTTGCCACTTCATAGGCAATGAGACGTGATGCAATTGTATTGCTGGAGAGATTAATCATGACCTCCTGCACATTGCTTTCGGCCATCTGCTCTGCGGTTTCAACGGTAGCCCTGATCGCACCTTCCAGCGCATCCATATCCACAATCGTGCCGTTACGCACACCAGCAGAAACCTGATGGCCGATACCAACAATCTTGGGGCCAAACTCGCCCATACGCGCAATCAGGCAGCAAACCTTGGTCGTGCCCACATCAAGGGCGGCAATCAGCGCATTCCGATTATGCTGTTGTGTGTTGTTTTTCTTCATAATCTTACGTTTTCATACCTTTATGTTTCCTGGCCCGCACCTAATTCAATACCTTCGATGACCGGCGATTTCCGCACGATCAGTCGATCCGGTAATCGTAAATCAACAACCTTAACATCGCGTTCCAATACACCATGCGAACGCTGGTACTGGGCTAACCGCAACCAGGCGGTGTTGGCGTTTTCTTCCGGCAAACGAACATCAATGCCGCCATTCAGCCGTAGGTTCCAGCGCCGCCCACCCACACGAACGGCGGCACGAACAAGATTTAGCAATTCAGGTTGAGAGCCCAGTGTCTCCATCAGCGTCGCCGCATGAACCGGTGCATCAGCACCAACCACGATCATCAGATCACGGTAATCATCCAGTCGATCGCGCAGGATGACCTCGCCCTCGTAATCGATGAGAGCAAATGAGCCTTCATTCTGCCACAGTGCCAATGGCGTGCGTTCCTCAACCGTCAACAAAATGGTATCTGGAAACATGCGTTCTACGGAAACCCGACGGACCCATGGCAACCTGGCAACTCGTTCTTTTGCGAGGTTCACATCAAAAGCGAGGATGGGTGAACCGCGCGTGGTGCCAAGGGCCGCCAACAACTCATCCCGCCCTGTATGCCGACGCCCTACAACCAGAACCTCGTCTATCTGCAATCCAATATGCGCGGATGTGGCAATGGCATGCCACTTGGCGGTTTCAATCATTTGGTTCATCAAGCCGGTTCGGAATGTCCACCAGCCAGTACCACCCAGCGCGACCAGACATACAGACACCACGGCCATACGGAACCAGTCACGCCGCCAAACGGGCGTCGCGCGCTTGCGTGGTTTAGATAATGCTTTTGTTACCTGCGGTTTGCTCATTCGTCGCACTCCGCATTTTCCACCATCCAACTGACCAGGTTTTCAAACGACATGCCGATCTCAGCAGCCTGTTCAGGGACCAGCGATGTGGGCGTCATGCCGGGCTGGGTGTTGGTTTCAAGGATATATAGGTCCTTGCCGTCAAAACGGAAATCAGAGCGCGAAATGCCACGGCACCCCAACGTCCGGTGGGCAACTTCGGCCGATCGCATGGCCTCGTCCGCCAATATATTATCAATGCCTTCGGATACAACATGAACCGATCCGCCATCTTCGTACTTGGCATCATAGTCGTAGAACCCGCGATGGGTTGATATCTCTGTGACGGCCATCGCTTTCGCGTCATCACCTTTACCCATGACGGCGACTGTAAGCTCGCGGCCTGGAATAAATTTCTCGACCATGACCTTCTCGCCATAGGGCCAGCCGGTGGATCCGAACAACGGTTCGTTATCCCGGTCCATAACAATGTGAACACCGACACTGGACCCTTCGTTCAACGGTTTGATCACAAATGGCCGTGGCATGGGATCGCTGTCCATCAAGGACTGGCGATCCAAAATCACTTCTTCCGCAACGGTCAGACCTTCAGCGGCAAACAGACGCTTGGCCAGCGGCTTATCCATAGCCATGGCGGATGCCAACAACCCGGAATGGGTATAGGCAACGCCCAACATATCAAGCAGCCCCTGAACACAACCATCTTCGCCGTACCGCCCATGCAAAGCATTAAAGACAACATCGGGGCGCGGTAGAAGGCGCGTCAGCAATGCGCCCATATCCCGTTGAACATCAATCGGCGTGACCGCATATCCGGCATTTTTCAAGGCGTTGGTGCATTCAGCACCCGATACAAGGGACACTTCACGTTCAGCGGACCAGCCACCCATAAGAACAACAACATTCTTGGTCATGCGCCCTGCCCCCCGTTGTTTCCACTGTTACTATTCAAAGGAATGCCGATGCGGCGAATTTCCCAATGGATATCCACGCCGGTTCGATTAAGTACACGCCGCTTTACGTCATCACCCAATTCTTCCAGATCAGCCGATGTGGCCGCACCTGTATTGATCAGAAAATTGCAGTGTTTCTCCGATACCATGGCACCGCCACGCACCAGGCCCCGACATCCGGCGATATCAATCAGTTCCCATGCCTTGCGGCCCGCACCATCAACTGAACTTGGGTTTTGAAAGGTTGAACCACCCGTCTTGGTGCGAACGGGTTGCGTGTCTTCACGTTGCGATCGGATTTCTTCCATACGGCGGGCAATGGCACCACGATTACCGCGGATGCCCTGCATCACAACGCCAACCACAACCCAGTCATCCGGCAGGCTGGTTGATCGATATCCGAAATCCATTTCGTCGGCGCGCATATGGCGTTGATTACCGTCGGAATCAACCACGCGGGCGTAAAGCACGATATCCCGGATTTCGCGCTCGTAAGCCCCAGCGTTCATTTTCAAGGCACCACCAATGGTGCCCGGAATGCCCGTCAGAAATTCAAGTCCGGCCAAACCCGCGTCCCGTGCTGCGGCGGCAACGCTAACGTCCAATGCTCCACCCGCCGCCAGAATATGATCCTGACGAACGCTCACACAGCTAAACCCTTTGCCCAATCGAATAACAACACCGGGAACGCCACCGTCACGGATTAACAGATTTGATCCCACGCCAATGACCGTTACCGGTACGTCTGCGGGCTTGCCATCCATAAAGGCGGCCAGGTCATCGGCGTCTTTCGGCTTGAACAGAACTTCGGCTGGGCCACCTGTCCGAAACCAAGTGTAACGAGACAGCAAAAAATTTTCTTCATACTCACCACGAACAACCGGCAGGCGTTCCAACAGGTTTGTATCGAACGTAATTTGCGAGGCAGCATTCATGATGGCTTGCCCCCGATCAGTGTTTCCAATTCTCCGGGCAGACTGTTGGCCCACTGGGTGATATTGCCAGCGCCCAGGCACACAACCATGTCGCCAGCTTTAGCCAAGCCGTGGACCAGTTCCGCCAGATCATTTTCGCTTTCCAGTGCGTGAACCGCCCGGTGGCCACGATCCCGCAGGCCTGTGACCATGGAATCCCGATTTATTCCATCAATCGGTTGCTCACCCGCCTCATAAACGTTGGCGACAATGACCACATCTGCATCGTTGAAGCAGCTACAGAATTCTTCAAACAAATCGCGCAGACGCGTGTAACGGTGGGGCTGAACCACAGCAATGACGTGACCGTCGGTTGCGTTTCGGGCCGCGTTGAGAACAGCCGTAATCTCCACCGGGTGATGGCCGTAATCATCAATCACCGTGATGCCACCGGTTTCACCGGTTTTGGTAAATCGACGGTTTACGCCGCCAAACCCGGACAATCCCGCCTTGATTAAATCTTCTTCTACGCCCATTTCATCGGCGATAGCGATACCGGCGAGTGCGTTCTGTACATTGTGTTCGCCGTGCATGGGCAGGAACATGCCCTCGATCAGGCGCTGTTCACCATCACGGCGATAGGTGATAGATACGTCAAAATGCATACCACTGGCATCTGAATGCACGTTTATCCCACGCACGTCTGCTTGCGGGCTAAAGCCATACGTCACCACACGTCTATCGGATACACGGGGTATCAAGGCTTGCACCTCCGTATGATCAACGCAGAGCGCTGCAAACCCATAAAAGGGTATATTCTCCACAAACTGAACAAAGGCATCGCGCACTGCATCAAAGGTTCCATAGTGATCCAGGTGTTCCGGGTCGATATTTGTTACCACAGCAATGGTTGCTGGCAGCTTAACGAAGGTGCCATCAGATTCATCTGCTTCCACAACCATCCACTCACCATCACCCAACCGGGCGTTGGATCCCCAGGCATTGATGATGCCGCCATTGATGACGGTGGGGTCCAGTCTGGCCGTATCCAACATGGATGCGATCAAAGATGTGGTCGTGGTCTTACCGTGCGTACCACCAACCGCAATGCCCCATTTAAGGCGCATCAGCTCGCCCAGCATTTCGGCCCGCCGAACAACGGGCAGTAGATGTGAACGCGCAACCATCACTTCCGGATTATCAGATTTCACAGCCGACGACACCACAACAACACTGGACTCGCCCAGATTTTCCTCGGCATGCCCGACCATGACGGGAATACCCATCGCACGCAGGCGTTTGACGTTGGCGTTGTCAGACATATCACTGCCCTGCACAGAATATCCCAAACTATGCAGCACTTCGGCAATGCCGCTCATACCGATGCCACCGATACCAATAAAATGGAATGTGCCTAAATCCAGGGGCAATGCTCTCATGCTGCCGCCTCTCCTTCGTGTGAGTTATTGTTTGTGCCGCGCACGATTCTCTCCACCATGTCGGCCAGCCGAACAGCCGCATCCACGCGCCCGGTTTTCTTGGCGCATGCAGCGGCCGATGTCAGAACCCGCGGGGCGCTGATCATTTCCTTCAGGCGGGATGACAGATTTTCCGGCGTGAACATGGTCTGATCCATTACCCACCCGGCACCGGCTGCGGCAACTGCGTAGGCATTGGCAGACTGATGATCATCCACCGCGTGAGGATACGGAACCAGAATGGCCGGACGGCCGATGCACAAGGCCTCGTATACGCTGGAAGCCCCAGCCCGGCCGATCAACAGATGGGCCCGTTTCAAACGTTCAGGCACGTCGCCAAAGAATGTATTCAGTTCTGCTGTCACACCCATATTTTGGTAGTCGGCGCGTACCCGGCCCATATCTTCGGCGCGGCATTGCTGAACCACGTTCACACGCGACCGTAAGGCCGGATCTAGTTGATTAATGGCTTCGGGGATTACATCGCTCAGCACACGGGCACCCTGACTGCCGCCCATAACGAACAAGGACACATCTGTGCCATCTGAAATGGGTGGATAGGTGTTGTTGCTGGCGGCGACAATCTCGGGGCGCACCGGCATGCCGGTGTGGGTCACATAGGCTTCAGCACCTTCTGGGATAGCCTTGCTGGACGTATAGGATGTGGCAATGGCATCGACCCTGCTGGCCATCAAACGATTGGCTCTGCCCAGCACGGCGTTTTGTTCATGAATGGCGGTACGGCAATTGCAACGGGTGGCGGCCAGCATGGTCGGCACCGAGGCATAACCACCGAAGCCCACCACAATATCAGGTTCAAGCTTGCGCAATAACCGCCACGCCTGAACCGTGCCAACGGCCAGTTCGGGAATACTACGCAACAATCCAATGATGCGTTTACCAGCAATTCCACCAGCCCGTACGTGATATGTTTCCACATCTTTCATACCACCCACCGTTCCGCCCCGGCTGTCCGTCACGAAGACAACGCGCCAACCACGGTTTTGCATTTCACTGGCTAACGCACTGGCCGGGAACACATGTCCACCGGTGCCGCCAGCGGCCAAAACAACGGTGCGGGTCTGGGCGTTCACGACAACCTCCGTGCACCGGGCCGGGTGCGGGTGAGGGCCAAAGCCATCCCCATACCGATCCCCATGGCGAGCGTTGAAGAACCACCGTATGAAATGAACGGCAGCGTCATTCCCTTGGGTGGCATCATGTTCAGAGTGGATGCCATATTGATGATGGCCTGCAAGGCGAACTGGACCATCAATCCCGCCACACCCAACATAATGAACAGGTCATCGTCCTGAAAGGCGCGCGATATACCGCGCAACACGATGCCCGCAAACAAGATCACCAGTACAAGACAAACGATCAGCCCGAATTCCTCACCGGCCACGGCAAGGATAAAATCAGCATGTGCGTCGGGCAGTACTTCTTTAATGCGACCTTCACCGGGGCCACGTCCGAACAGACCGCCATTGCGAAGGGCTTCCAAAGACCGGGTAACCTGATAGCCTCCACCGGAAGATGGATCCAGAAACTGGTCCACCCGGGCCTGAACATGATCAAATACGAAGTAAGCGCCCACCGTGCTGGCCAGGAGCGCCACCCCCAACACCACAACGATCATCAACGGCAATCCGGCCAGGAAAAATTGGACGAACCATACAGCGGACACGGCGAACGTCATGCCGATATCCGGCTGTAAAGCTAACAACGCTACAATGCCCAAATACAATCCTGTTGCCAGTGCGTACCCGGGGAACCGGTCATCCAGTCGACGTTGCGAGAACAGCCACGCGGCCAATACCGCAAAACCCGGTTTCACAAACTCGGACGGTTGAATGGCAAAACCGCCCAACCTGATCCAACGGGTTGCACCCTTGACCTCAACACCAATAATCAGCGTGAGCACCATAAGAATGACAGCGCTCACCGTCACAAATAGCGCTAGCCGCCTAACGCCGCGCGCGCTTAACAGGGAAACGCCCAGCATGGTCATCAAGGCAACCGGCAAAAAGACAAGTTGCCGGGCAACAAAGTGATATGTGTCCAGCCCGATGCGCTCGGCTACGGCGGGTGATGCTGCAAGGCTCAGAACCGCGCCGAAAAAGGCTAAAGATGCAACCATCACCAGCAACCAACGATCGACCGTCCACCACCAGCGACCAACAATGCTTGTATCTGTGCGGGCAATGGTGTTCATGCGGCATCTCCGTGATTAAGGGCTGCAACGCATTTTTTGAAAAAGTCACCCCGAATTTCGAAGTTGGAAAACTGATCGAATGAAGCACACGCGGGCGAGAACAACACAATCGATCCAGACACCTGATCCTCGGTTGCCTGATCGTGGGCCTGACGTGCGGCTGTTTGAATGTCGCCTGACATATGGCATGGAACGAGATCACCAAATACCTGTTCCAGATCATTGGCAGCCTCGCCCACCAGATAGGCATGACGTACATTGCCCATGTAGGGTGTGAGAACGTCAAATCCTCCGTCTTTTGCGCGTCCCCCGGCGATCCAGTATATATCAGAATAACTGGCCAGCGCCTTGGCTGCGGCATCCGGGTTCGTTGCCTTGGAATCGTTGATGAACAAAACACCGTTCAGGGGGTCCAGACGCTCTTGGCGATGAACCAAGCCGGGATAGCTGATCATGGCTCGCGCAATTGCATCGGACGCGAGCCCCATCATTCGGGCCACGGCATACGCCGCAGCGGCATTCTGATGATTGTGTTCACCTGTCAGGGCAAGTGCCTCAGCCATCTTCAAAACAGTCGCGGCCTTATTTTGCAGATCGTCGACCAAATCACCATCCATGACGTACACACCGCCAGGTACAGTACGAGCGCCCGATATGGCGACAACTTGTTGGGCACCGTGGGCCTTCAAGTCATCGAAAATCTTTGATGTATAGGCGTCATCAACCCCTACCACAGCGACCTGTCCGGCCGATTGATTCTGAAACACCTGACGTTTGGCCGCGACGTAGCCATCCATGCCACCATGCCGGTCCAGATGATCCGGTGTGATATTCAGCAGGACCGCATAATCCATGATAGCCGTAGGGCACAGATCCAATTGATATGAGGACAATTCCAACACGTAAGCGTCGTTACCCGTCAACGGTGCCAAATCAAGTGCCGGGGTTCCGAGGTTTCCACCGATCTCAGCCAACTCGCCACACTCGCTCAGAATATGCCCCAGCAACGTCGTCGTCGTCGATTTTCCGTTCGTGCCGGTAATGCCAATGAAACGTGCATCACGTTGCGCCTGACAGAGCAGCTCTATATCGCCAATGATTTGGCAGTCGTTTGCGCGCGCCAGTTCAATAACAGGATGAGGCGTCGGAAAGTTGAGTGGAATACCGGGGCTGAGAATAAGAGCCGAACAATCAGCCCAGTTGATCGTCATCCAGTCTGCAACGGCAATACCGTTTTCCTCAGCCGCTTTACGCGCTGCATCATTGTCATCCCACGCATACACCACCGCCCCGCCAGACTTAAGCGCCAACGCAGCCGACAGGCCGGATTTACCGAGACCAAGTACGGCAACCGTCTTTCCAGCAAAGGTGGGAACAACTATCATATAACGTCTGTGTCCTCTTAACGCAGTTTCAGGGTGGCCAATCCGACCAGCGCAAGGATGGAAGCGATGATCCAGAAGCGGATAACGATGGTGCTTTCCGCCCATCCCTTTTGTTCGAAATGATGATGGAGCGGTGCCATTCGGAAAACGCGTTTACCGGTCAGCTTGAAGGAAACCACCTGAACGATAACCGATACGGTCTCCAACACGAACAACCCACCCACGATGGCAAGAACCAGTTCATGCTTGGTGATCACGCTGATGGCACCGAGCGCGCCGCCTAGTGCCAGCGATCCGGTATCACCCATAAAAATTCTGGCTGGTGGCGCGTTGAACCACAGAAAACCAAGACCACTGCCCACCAATGCACCACAGAACACAGACAACTCACCCGCGCCCGGCACGTAATGCAATTGCAGATAACTGGAAAATACCGAGTTCCCCACAAGATAAGCGATCAGGGTAAACACACCGGCCGCGATCATTACCGGCACAATGGCGAGGCCATCAAGACCATCGGTCAAATTCACCGCGTTGGACGATCCCACCATCACAATGATGGCAAATAGCACAAACACCCAGCCCAGATCGAGTAACACAGATTTGAAAAATGGAATGGCCAGCGTGGTGGTCAGACCGTCCGGTAAATGGCTGAGTATCCAGAATGCCGCCACCGCCGCGATTGCCAGTTGAAGGACCAGTTTCAGTTTACTGGAAAGGCCCTTGCTGTTGCGCTGGCTAACTTTCAAATAATCATCCATGAAACCGATCAGACCATACCCGATGGTGACGCTAAGGGCGGCCCACACATATGGGTTGGATAAATCTGTCCACAACACCGTGGCGCTGGTAGACGCGAGCAGGATCAGCACGCCGCCCATGGTAGGCGTGCCTTTTTTGGTCAACAGATGAGATTCCGGGCCATCTTCGCGAATGGGCTGGCCGCCGGTCTGGCGTTTTTTCAACAAGCGAATAATAACCGGCCCGAACAGGAAACTGAGTAAGAGGGCCGTCATCACAGCGCCGCCTGTGCGGAAGGTGATGTAGCGGAAAACGTTCAGCGCCGAAAATTGGTCGGCCAAGGGGACAAGGATTGTTTGAAGCATGGTTTTTCTCCTAAATTTCCCCGGTTGTTTGACTGTTGGTGTTTAGTGCCAGCAACGCATCCACGATGATGCTCACCTTGCTGCCCAACGATCCTTTGACAACGATTATATCGTCAGGCTGGATTGCGGTGGCCAAGACCATGGCAAGCTTGTCCGGGCTGATCGAGTGGCCGCCACGCATGGGCTCGGGAAGCACGTCCCATAAATCCTGTGTGTGCTGTCCGCAGGTGAAAACCAGGTTCACATCACTGGACTGCAAAGGTTCCAGCAGGGCGATGTGTTCTTCACTGGTCTGGGGACCCAATTCGAGCATATCGCCAATAACGGCGATGCGGCGCCCCTCACCCGAAGGATGCATACGGCCTAAAACGGCAAGGGCGGCCCGCATGGAAGCGGGGCTGGCATTGTAACTTTCGTTGATGACAACGGCGTCACCGGTTTCGAGTTTGATGGTGGCGCTATTGCCACGCCCTTTCAAAGGGCTGTATTCGGTAAAACGCTCTGCCGCGGCGACCACATCACCACCCGCCAGATGTACGGCGGCCAGTACCGCGATGCTGTTCTTTACCAGGTGCGCCCCCGGCGCGCCAATACGATACCGGTAGGTTTCGTCGTCAATGCTCGCAACCACGGTGGAATATCTGTCTTCCAATGCGACCGTAACAAGACGGGCCCAGGCTTTTTCATGATTCCCAAAGCTATGCACATTGGTAACGCCACACTGGTCAGCCGCTGCGCTAAGTCGATCAAAATACGGACTGTCCCGATTGATGACCACATGGCCACCCTCAACAACCCCCTCAAATATCTCGGCCTTGGCATCGGCGATCTCTTCCACGGAATTAAAGAATTCTATGTGGACAGACTCAACTGCCGTAATAATTGCCACGTGAGGTCGGGCCATCTTACTCAATGGCCTGATCTCATCCGGGCTGTTCATGCCCAACTCAAACAGACCAAAATCTGTGTCGGCGGGCATGCGTGATAAACTCAACGGCAACCCCCAGTGATTATTCAAATTACCCTGGCTGGCAGATATGACACCCTGATCAGACAAGACGAGTCGCAACATTTCTTTTGTGCTGGTTTTTCCCACACTGCCCGTTACCGCAATAATTTTGCCGCTCATACGGTCGCGGGATGCCCGTGCCAGATCTTCCAGGGCGCCAAGAGTGTCGTTTACAATCAATGAGGGCGTATCAGTGCCGCAATCGCCCACTTCGTGTGATATCACGATGGCGCTAGCGTCACGTTTCAATGCTTCATTTGCAAAATCATGGCCATCAAAATTCGGACCAGGCAATGCGAAGAACAGATCACCCGATTCCAGGGTCCGGGTGTTGATGGATACACCCGTTGCCTGCCAGTTTCCCCGTGCCTCACCACCGGTCGCCAACACGGCATCATCAGATGACCAGAGAACAGGGTGCATCGTCATGACGACACCTGTCTGATAATCTCACGGATGACACTTACATCATCAAAGGTATGAACCTGATCACCGACTGTCTGACCCTGTTCATGGCCTTTACCCGCCACCACCAACAGATCATCAGTCGAAAGGTTGCCTATAGCGGTTTCAATAGCCTGATACCGGTCTCCAATTTC
>Ga0233427_10000491_pt1 | contig 50583 bp, 35 predicted proteins | sample SI_118_April2016_5_FD_179885 | JGI IMG/M metagenome (GOLD analysis project Ga0233427, IMG submission 179885) | Seawater microbial communities from Saanich Inlet, British Columbia, Canada - SI_118_April2016_100_MG | ecosystem: Environmental > Aquatic > Marine > Inlet | place: Canada: British...
CGGTCTTGGTGTGTGCCTAATTGCTTGCCCTGGCATGAAGACTGAATTGAAGGCTCGACGTGATGCTGAAGCACGAAGAAAACTTGCCCTTAGAGCAAAAGCTCGAACTGCTAGTGCGTTCACAGCCTTCGAATAATCACTCATTGAACATTTGTTCAGTAGCGTCTTCTTGTCCAATCATTTCGCTCTTCTTTTGTTGAAGTTCTTCGATTTGTTTTTCTAATTGTTCTAATTCACTACTGGATTGAACATTAGGTAATTCATCTTTCTTCTTCATTCGTGAAAAAATAACGCCTGCAGCAATTAGTAATATCACTAACGAACCTACAGCGGCATACACTGTAGACCAGTTACTTGCATATGCATTATCGGGGAAATCATCGGCATTATTGCCAACTCCGTCACCATCATTGTCAAATTGCTCATCAGGGTCTTGCGGGAATTCATCAGTATTGTTTCCTACTCCATCACCATCATCATCATGAGTTTCGTCAGGGTCATCAGGGAATGCGTCTGAGTTGTTACCTAATCCATCGCCATCATCGTCATGAGTTTCATTAGCATCGTTAGGGAATGCATCTGAGTTGTCTCCTACGCCGTCTTCATCCGAATCTGTAGTTTCATTTGCATCATTAGGAAAGGCATCAATATCGTCGGGTAAGCCATCATTATCAGAGTCAGTTCCATTAGTGAGAATAGCATTAATGATAGTTACATTTTCCACTGGCTTATCGCTCTGTCCAGTATTTACTACAGCGATAGCATCAACATGATTTTGCCCTAGAGTAACTTGTCCAAATACAGTATGACAAGACAGAGACGAACAATCCTTGTTCGTGTCTTCAATACATGAACCCCCGCCAGCATGGACTTGATCGCCATCTAACCAGCAAGGGTTTGAACCGGTTGGAACGATGTAAAATTGGCTACCATCTGTGTTCAGGCCAGCATGAGCAGCAGCCAAAGAGCCAACGCCATGCCTTAGGCCGTTAGTGTGCTCACTTGGAAGAGACCATTGATTAAATTGGCATGTTTCTGCAGTGTAATTTACACCTTCATCATCTGTGGTTTTCCCATTACAGTATCCATACCACTTAGCAGTATAACCACCTGCGCCCATGTTCATTTCAAAGTCGCCACCTTGAATCATGAATCCTTCGATGACTCTGTGGAAACTCACATTGTCATAGCATCCCATCAATGCAAGCAGTGCAAAATTTTCCGAATGTAATGGTGCAGCAGAATGGTTCAATTGAATTCTTATTGTACCATCTGTCAATACACTTTCATTGTTTGTGTATTGCATTATTAAATCGACAAATCGCCAATTATTAGCAGCATGCATCATTTCCGGTGTGTATGTGGTGTAGCATGTTTCATGTGGCTCAGGCTCAACCCATTCGTCGTTTATAATCCAAATTTCACCTTCAGAATATCCCTTTGCAATATTAGGTGGAGGGAGACCATTTGCCTCAACTACAGTAGCGGTAACATTCAGAATTACAATGCCTGGAGCCATTCCCTGTTCTGCAGATGCGTTGATGTAAAACGATTCATTTGCATTAGGCCCAATATCAATCGTACCTGGCGCTGACAGAGTTAGTCCTTCTGCTGAAACTTGAATTTGGATTCTTTCTGCGTACGAATTAGAATTGCTCACTGTACAGTTGATTGGAGAAAACATTGTGGTATTGCCGTTCGAATATGAACTATCAATGTAGCCCATAGGTTCACTAGGCCCGATTGCATTGTCTTGGTAAGAATTGACACATTGAAGGTCTGCTGCAGGTACTGATGCCTGTGCTGAAGTTTGTAGTGGCATTGTTCCAAGAACAATCAGTAACACTAGTGCAAAGGGCCTGCGCATGCTAAACTCACGGTTAGTGGACTTAATCAATGCAGTGCCGGCATCAAAGTGAATTGATCGCTTCTTCGTGATGGGTCAGAAGGTTTCGTAGTTTGACCTTCAGTGATGGTGTCATCATGTCATTGTCAACTGTCCACTCTTCTGGGTCTAGAATGATATTACGTGCGGTTTCGTATCCTTTCCACTTAGGCTCAAGCATGTTCTTTGCTCTCAATTCAGATAGGAACCAAGTCTTGACTCCTTCATCATTACACATAGCAACATTGTCTTCAGGAACAGCTACACCAGCAGCGCTTGCTGCTTTTCTTAGTGCACTTGCTGCAGGATGAACGATTAGGTATGTATTTCTCATGTTGCGTCCATCAAGAACACACTGTTCTACAAGTGGGCTGAGTTTGAGATTCTCTTCAAGAGGTGCAGGAGAGACATACTTTCCATTTTCTAACTTGAATTGGCTCTTAACTCGTCCAGTGATAGATAGGTATCCGTCAACCATCTTTCCTAAGTCACCAGTTCTGAATCCACCATCGTCAGTCATCACTTCAGCAGTAGCCTCTGGTAAGTTCCAGTAACCTTGCATGACGTTAGGTCCGTATACTACAACTTCTCCTTCATCAGGTCGGTCTGGGTCGTCCCATGCACTCTTATCGATTTCAACACGGACACCATTTGCTGGCATTCCTACTGTGTTTAGGCGAGATTTCCCCTTACCCATCCATCCGTTTGCAGATACAAGCGGGCTGGTCTCAGTAAGTCCATATCCTTCATAGCAGTTGAATCCGACTTTCTGAACGAATCCAGCAACATCGGGTGAAAGTGCAGCAGCACCAGACATACAGAAACGAATGTTTCCACCGAATCGTGCACGTACTTTCTTCCAAACCAGCTTATCCCATAACTTGTCGAAGAAGCCATTTGGAGTTACTGAGTCACACTCGACTCCAGCCTTTGCGATTCTCTTTTCTGCAGACTTTTGTGCTTTTCCAACAAACATTTTCTTCAATCCAGTTGCGCTTTCGAACTGACTGTTTACACGGTCATAGAACTTGTTCCAGACACGAGGAACTGCCAATAGTGCGGCAGGCTTGATTTCAATACATTCATCTGCAATCTTTGTTAGGTCGGAAATCAGATTGATGTGAACTCCCATTCGCAGCATCCAGTGTAGATCGAATGTAGAACCGAATGAGTGAGCCCAAGGCAAGAACGCAGCGTTCTTGTCACCAGGATACAATTCGAATACCCCTTGAACACATAGTACGTTAGACAAAGTGTTCCAGTTAGACAGCATTACTCCCTTCGGATTACCAGTTGTTCCAGATGTGTAAATCAAAGTGGATAGAGCACTTGGGTCATCTGCGATTTCCTCTAGGTCAGCGCTTGCTCTACCCTCTTGCGTGAATTCCATCCAAGAACGGACTTCAACACCTTCTGGAGGTAACTGGTTTGCAGGTTCATCTCCTAGTAGAATGACTCCGGATGCAGGCCATCCATCATCAGGAAGTGCATCACACAACTTATCTAGAACTTCAGTATTCTGAACAGCAACTACTTTTGGAGTTGCATCTTCAAGAATGAAAGCCCAATCCTTTCCATGCTGGTGGGTGTACATTGCAGTGTAAGCAGCGCCTAGTGCATTTGCTCCATATGACAGCGCCGCCCACTGGAATGAATTGTCAAGAATGATAGCAACTCGGTCACCCTTCTCAACACCAATGTTTCGCAAACCCTTGGCAACTTGGGTAGATAAATCTCCAAATTGGTTGTAGGAAAGGTGTACCCTAGGACTTTCCGGGCCAGGTATGTATCCAATACAAGGTTCGCCGCCAAACATCTCTTGACTTACCATCAGCATTTGATACAAAGTTCGTGGATCATCACCCTCTGGTTTAACCCATTGTCTGTCTGAAGGTTGTTTTGGCCAAGCCATTTCTTTCGCGGGCATGACTTTGACAGAGTCGGTATTGATTATCAATGCTCGCCCAGTAATACCTTGCGAACATTCGCTCTCCAATCGGCCCCATCATTACGATTTGCAAGTGGCGATGCAGGTGAAGGATGCCAGCATGTTGTGATTTCGATATCCATGCCTTTAAGGGCAAGCAGCGCTCTCTTTTCCGCATATTTTCCAATACCAATCACCCTTGTAATTCCCATACCAACCACTACATCTCGGAGGTGTTCGTCACAGGCTTTTAGCAATTTTTTAACTGCATTTCCACTAATTTTATCCGGAGTTATATTTTTTCCAGTTTCTCCTAGCAGTAATAGTGGGCAATGATTAACCAAAAACACATTTCTATGGATTTCTTCAGGGGTTTCCCAAATATCTCTTAGCAGCCCCCATAGCCTTGTCCCACTAACCTCTTGTCGTGCAAAATCTAGGCCTTCGATTGGTCGTTTAGGATGACGCCCCTTTGGGTCAGAAATTTCTCCAGTGATATTGAGGAAATCTCTAGCGATATGTGTTGCACCAAACGGCACTCCACATTGGGCCATACCGTATGGTCCAGGATTCATTCCTAGGAGCAAGGTTGTGGCTCCAAGATTAGAATATTGTGTAAGATAAGATTCATGATATTCCCATGCATAATTGAGAGGATTTGTAACATATGCTAGATTTGTCTGTTTCAAAATTGATTTAGTTAGGGAATCGCATGACTGGGAGAGTTTCTTAGCATAATCGGTCGCTCCCATAGCCTCTCTCAGCCAGTTATTGATGAAAAAACGCTCGGCCACGGCGGTGTAGCCAGCAACACCCTCCACCGCCTAGAAAAGTTGCGATGCCGTGAAATAGGGTAGGGAATGGGCGAGGGTTGATGGGTGCTAGAGTTGGAATCGACGATATGGCTCTTCATTTCCCACGTTTATACATGGATATGGAGGATTTCGCAGAGATGCGGGGAGCCGATTTCGGCAAATTGAACAAGGGACTAGGACTTGCTGCAATGGCAATTCCTGATGTTCATGAGGATACTGCTACAATGGGGGCAAATGCAGTTTGTCGTCTGATTGATCGTAATGGCATAAACCCAAGAGACATTGGCAGAATCTACCTTGGTACAGAATCTGCTCTAGATGGAGCAAAACCTACTGCCACTTACATTGTTGACATGCTAACGCATAGATATGGCGACCGCTTTGGGAAAGATTGTTTCCGAGGTTGCGATGTTGTTGACATGACATTTGCTTGTATCGGGGCGGTAGATGCTCTCCACAACACTCTGGACTGGGTTGCTCGTGGAGGCGAAGAAGATGGCCGCATGGGAATCGTAGTTTTTTCTGATAATGCAAAGTATGACTTGGAATCTTCAGGTGAGTATACTCAAGGTGCCGGAGGTGGCGCTCTTCTTGTTCGCCACAATCCTCGCCTAATTGTAATCCCTGACCGCTGGGGTGTCTCAACAACACCTGTTCACGACTTCTTCAAACCAAGGAGAGAAGTCTCTATCCAGAGTGTAATCGACCATGTTTTGCAACTTGCTTCCGAAGCAGGTGCTACCTTTAGAGATGGTATGGCTGAAGCTATGATTAAGCATCTTCCAGAATCAACCGTTCGCAGACTAGGTATTTTCGCTCACGGTGAAGAAAACGTCAAAGTTCACAGAGATGAACCAGTATTTGATGGACAATTCTCTAACCGTTGCTACCGAGAAGCGGTCAAGCAGGCTTTCACACACTTCAGTGAGAAAGCAATCAAGCAAGGAAGATTCGATCCAGATATGGACATCATTCTAACCGAACAATGGGCTCGCATCATCATGCATTTGCCATATGCTTTCCAAGCAAAGCGAATGTTCCCTGACGTATTCCGTCACGACCGTCAACATCTTGATTCATGGAAGGATGTCGAAACAGAAATTGGCCAAATGCCTCTAGAGGATGACTTCGAAACCGTTGAGGAATGGGAGAAGGAGATGGATAGTTACCGTCGTGCAGTTTCCAAGACCGAAGCATTCAAACAATTCGTTGAAGATAGAATCGAGAAGGGACAACGTGCATCTTCTCTGATTGGAAACCAGTATACTGGTTCGATTTTCCTAGCACTAATGTCAACCTTTGAGGCTGACTATGAGGAGAATGCTAACCTTGACAATATGACTCTAGGATTGTGCGGATATGGTTCTGGTGCTAAGGCAAAGGTGTTTGAGGCTGAGATTCAACCTACATGGAGAGAAATCGCAAGCCGCTGGAATCTATTCGAAAGGCTAGAGGGAAGAATGGCAATCGACCGTGTAACTTACGAAGCACTTCACAAGGGATTGGCAAGGGAATCAATCATCACTCCACAAGGCGAATTTGCACTAGTAGATGTTGCTGGAAAAGGTCTCGATGAAGGTATGCGTACCTATGCTTGGGTTGAAGATTAATCCTTCAATATCTTCTCAAAATCAATTAGTTCTGGGATATTTACACCCGCAGATTTGAACCAATCTTCCACACTTTCAAGTGGGCGCTTTTTCGAGTGTGCTTTTGCCCTTGTTCCTATTAGATTCCAAGCGCCTTTGGCCGAGATTCCAGGAACTGCAGCCAACTGCTTTTCCGTAACGGTCCTCCAATCTAATCCAGTTTCAATTCCAGTAATTGAACGTGCACCATGGCCAGTGACCAGAATTTGAGAATAATTTTCTAGAGGAGCGAGATAATTCATGCCAACCAAAATCGGATATGCACCGATTTGACGGCCAAATGTAATTCCCGGTTTTCCATGAATCGTGGGGTCTCTTGCCTCAGGTCCTAAGTGTCGAGGAAGGCGAGTTCTACCATCATGCGCCTCCCACCAAACATCGTCTAGTATTGTTCCAATAGGTAACATCTCTTCCAGAAGAGGTCCGTCGAACTCTTCTCTCACACTATTCTTGAAAGAACGGAAATCAACATCATCGATTTCTTGGAAACCTTCACCCTCTACTTGACGAATATTGACTCTTCTAATCATGTGACCTTCTTCCTTCAATTCTCTAAGAAGTTTCAAATTGAGGCCGTATGTTATACTTGATTCACCATTTAATCCAGCAATAAAGTTGAGTCCTGGTAATAATTTGGGCAGCCCTCTTTCACCACGAGTTCTGCCATGTTTGTTGATTAGAGCAATTGCAGACTTCAATTGTTTAGCATCACAGTTTAACCAATTTTCTTCATGGACATTTGGGTCTGCCGATTCTAATCCAAAAGAGAGAACTGCTCCATCAGATAGTGTCTCTACCAAAGTTTTGGTAATTTCTTCAGACTCTTCCAGATGTTCTGCGATAATAGATGGGTTGCCGTTGTCTGTATGCAGGATTCCTAGTCTTTCATCATCACGTAAGCCGTGAAGTAATTTTGCTATTGGCTCAGGATTTGGACGAGGATATTCCATCTCAACAACACCTTCGGCCATGTAGGTGTAAGTATCTGTCATCCCACCTAAGCGAACATGTTCAACACCCATGTCATGAGCGATTCGCACTTCCTCGATGATATCTTCCGGACTGCGCCAAATAGGAACTCCTTTCTTTGGTTCAATACAAAACTTACAGCCGCGTTTGTACCTAACGCATCCTTGGTAGACTTCTACTTCGTAGGTTAGTGGGCCGTTTAGGTCTGGATTATTGGTTACTGCTTTGGATCTCGCTCCAGCTTGTGCCCAAGCAGTCCATTGCTCAGAATTACGCCTTTGGTGCTTCCATTCACTCTTGTCTAAAAAGTAGGATAATGTCGCATCTGTATCTTGTAATGCAAGGAATAAATTGTGACGAAGAGGACTCCATCCTTGATTTTTCCAACCACGAATAGCCCAGCCACCACACAAAATCGGAGTATTTCCTGGAGATTTAGTGATCAACTCACGAGTTTCACGAAGGGATATTGGAGCACCACGCAAGTACTTGCCTGGAACTACAGCGCCCGCTAAAATCACAATACCTAATCGGTTTTCTAGAGAAGGGGGTGACAGGCGGTAGGAATCTATTGTACAATATTCGTAAGGGATACCTTGTTGTTCTAGAACACCACAAATGTATCTGACATGGAACCCGACATAAGGCGGAACCCCGAAAGCAGCCGGTTCATCTTCATAACCGTCAATGACGAGCCAGGATGGTTCCTGGGTCTCAACCATTTCTACACCTCAATCCTTCTTTGGTCGGCGGTGCTTCTTCTTCTTAGAGTCCGCTTCTTCCTCAGCAAGAGCACGTAATTCTCGTGATGATTTCCCACTTGAATCTCCACTCTTGCCCTTTGGGCCACGGTTGTTGCGGTCACGTGGTTTTGCAATATCGACTTTGATTTCACGTCCCATCATATCGCTGCCATTCAGTTTCTTGGCAACTTCTTCGGCCTTTGATTCAGGCATGACAGTAACGAATGAGAATGCCTTCTTGCGGCCCGCATTATCTGCTGGCCAGTAAATGTGTACCGAATCACAAAGGTCCTTGAAGAGGGCACGCAGGTCATCTTCACTCGCTTTGAATGGCAGATTGCCAACGTAGAGTTTTGCACCTTCTGGTTCCTTACGACGAGGTTTGTCTTCCTTAGGAGCATCTGCATCACGTACACCGATTTTACGACCTTTTAATCTCAAGCCATCGAGAGCAGCAACTGCAGCATCGGCCATTGCTTTCTTATCGAAAGTAATGAATCCGAATCCGCGGCTCTTGCCTGTTTCATCTCTCATCAATGCGAAATCAGTAATCTTCCCATGCTCTGCGAATTTTTCACGCAATTCATCATCTTCGACTTCAAACGAAAGACCGCCAACGAATAATCTGCAACCTGGTGCTGCTTTTTGGCGACGTTCTTGACGTCCGCCGCCGACATCACCTTCGAATCTGAAGTAGGTTCGTTCACTACCATCTTCACGAATATCTTCTGCGATGAAAGTTGCTCTTCCCGCACTTCCTTTAGCGAATTGCGCCTCAGCAGCCCCGCTCCATCTCTTTCCAGATCCGTTTAGTGCAGACTTACCAGCCTCTCCACCGAAATCATCAGCTAATGCTCGGAATGCTTGATTGCCACAGGTTGGGCAAGATACATTCCAATCACCATTTTGTTCAGCAACGAAGGTATCTCCACAAGGCGGGCAAAGAGCCCAAAGTACGCCACAGTTTACATCTTCACGCATGTCGATACGAACTACATTTTCTGCTTCGCTAACCTTGGCACGAACAATATCTCTACGACGTAGTCCGTCCGCAGTATTGTGTAGGAAGCGGTCACAGATTCTTGTGACGTGGAATTGTGCGAAAAGTTGGTCGGCCATAATCGAACGATTTGGCTTTCCTTCAACGCTTAGGACTTGGATTTCTCCTGCTTTTTCATTTAGTTTTACAACCTCTCCAATAATCATGTCACCGACTTCAAGTCGGAGCATTTCATTGTGCGATGCTATGCTAATGACACCTTCATTTTCTGTTACGACACCTGTCAAAAGTGCAACTAGGTCGCCGTTTTGTTCAGTGATCCCCGCTCCGGGGCTATTCTTCTCTGTAGTACCAACTACGGTTCCTGGGGTGACGATGCTCGCCATTTTTTTCACGCTCATTTTTGGGGGGGAGTCACCCTAAGGGTGACGGGAAGGGGATAGTTGAGGCGGGGGCTGTTTGCTTTTGAACCCCTATCCTCGAGTAAAACGCCAACACTTGACAGCAGTAGCCCCCATCTTGGAGGTGTGATGTGCGTATATTGCAGGCATTCTAAAATCACCTTCCAGAATTATTTCACCCTCGGGAAGGTGTGTGGCTGAGGCGCTGTGCATCATATGTATGACCGGGGCGCATTTGATAGCGGCTTCAACAAACGGGCGGTCTGCCCCATGAATCTGAACTCCCCAAGGTGGATTTGAAATGACAATATCTGCCATTGGTATATCGATTTCACCAACACGACCTTCGATAGTTTCTCCAAGCGCCCTGCATAATTCAGCAGCATCGGGGTCACACTCAACAAACGTAACTTCTGCGCCAAGTAATTGAGCACCATGGCCTAGAATCCCATTTCCGGCACCGAGGTCTACAACTTTCTTTCCACTGAGGCCATCGATGCCATCAATTTGAGAAAGCCATAATGCTGCTAGATTGCCTTCGGTTTGATATTGCTCCAACTCAACACTATTGCAAGGGTGAGATGGTAGTTTTGACAGGGCAATCGCCAAGTGGCGAAGTTTCACAATAATCACCAACGGTTTCCTTGGTTTTGCTGCTGCTGGCCAAATTGCTGCATCTGTTGAGCCTGTTGAGCCTGTAATTGTTGCAAGTGGAATCTAATGGCTTCTGCTTCCATGCGGAGTCTAGCGATTAACTGGTCGCCCGGTTGTTGGCCACCGCAGAAACGACAGAAACGAGTTCCATCTACCTGCATTTGGCCGCAACTGATACAGAATGCCATATCTCTCCCACTCCAAACTTGTCCTTGAACCCTCGCATTCAACCAACCATCTGCATGAATACTGGCCAGGTTTCGAAATTCTGTGCTAGAGCCCTTTCAGATATTTCTTCCAACCGTGGGTCTGTCATCATATCAGATGGGTCAACACCTGCATCAAGAAGTTCCTTAATTAAACCACGGAATTCTCTTTCTATCGGTGAAGAATTATCCATTTCGGGAGTACCCTTTGGGAGAGGAATACTTCCTTCGTCAGGTACTTCGGCAGTTTCTGTAATTGGTGGAGATACAATCTCAGGAGCAGCCTCAGGTGCCATTTCTGAAACGAATACATCTTCGACGGCAAGTGGAACTTGCTCTACTTCTACCACCTTTTCAACCACTGGAACTTCAACAATTTCAGGTTCTGGTTTTGCTAGGCCGACGCCTAGGATTTCAGCCTGCTGTCTAGCAAGTTCAGCAGCTTGTTTTCGAGGTAGTGACACGAATGCTTTACCGACTAATGCACTAACTGGATAAGGCAAGAAGTATTTTCCGAGTGCTGGAAGACTAGGGTGCCGAAAGCAAAGGATTGAATGTCTTTCGAATGGTCTTTGGTTTGGAATGTCCATTGCAAATGGGACTGGCGCCAGTTCAATTGTACTGCGTAGCCATCCTTCTTGAGTAACTAATTGTTGCATCCAAGGGCCCATGTCTGCATTTGAAATATTTAGGAATTGGAATGATGCTGAGCGAGGGTCGAAACCCTGCTCGCTGATTAAATCCGCTTCAGCCCGAGGTCTATGGAATATACCCATTACTGGCTGACCATGATCTATCATGTCACCATGTAACTCCAATAATTTACGTTCTTTACGCGGACAAAGAAGCATAATATTGAGTCGCGCAGCCTCTCCATCCCATATTTCTCCCCATCGAGAATTCGCCTCATCTTTCATTTGAAGGAAAGTCATATTCGGAATCATTGCCGTGACGCCCATACAATCACCATGCTAGCGAAGAGAGGTTGACTATTTGGTGATATAGGATTCTTGAACTGCAAATTCTGCCAATAATATGACTCCACCCGCTGCTCCTCGAACTGTATTATGGGATAGAGCATCAAATCTAATGACATTTCCTTCAACTTGTACATTTCCAATCGTAGTTGTCATTCCATTGCCCGCCCAGAGGTGATCTGCCCGATTTGGCGATTCATCAATAATAGAATTGACTTCTCTTGGTGAAGACGGTAAATCTAGGCTTGGAATCGCCATCAAACGAATAACTTCCTCAATATCAGTGTCTCGACTAACTTCAACCCCACATGATACAAAGTGGCCATCCTTGTGAGGAACTCTATTGCATGATGCAAATACTGGAATTTCTAGATTTAAGAGGTGCTTTAATTCAGCAACCAATTTTTCTTCTTCACCTGGAATAAATGGGTTGACATCCCCTGATAATGCTGATTCATCGAAAAGTAATCTCCAGCCAGCACCTGACAACGCCTGACGAGTGTGTATTGAAACCGATTTTATTCCTAGTGGCATTAATCCCTTAATAGGCATAGCCACTGGTACTACAGTACAATTAGTTGCGCAAGCATGTCCTTCATAGGAAACCATTGCTTCAGGATTTATTTCAGGAATTACTAATGGGATGCCAGCGACTCTTCGAAATACACTTGCATTGGAGAATACATGGATGCCTCGTGCAACAAGGGACGGCTCTACAATTTCAGCGACATTGTTGGGTAGAGCCGAGAATGCGATATCTACATCCGGAATGTCGCTCATCGAACAAAGAAGAATGTCATAATATGGCCGCGGAGACTCTAACCTCCACTCGATTTCTTCGTAAAGCAATCCCACATTTTTAGGTGAACTTGCAATCGCAACAACCTCGAAAAATGGGTGGTCGTAAAGCAATTCTTGTAGGCGCTGACTAACTAGGCCGCTCGCACCAAGAATTGCAACACTGTACCGGGCCATCAGTTCTCCTCATGAGGCGTGAGGAAGATTCTCCTTATGATGAGTTTCCTTGCGATTGAGGTCCCGTCTTTGATGCTACCTAGTTTAGCATCCCCTACTCTTTTGGCATAACGAATAGGAATATGTCGAATCGAAATATTTTGATGTACACATGATGTATACATTTCAGCTTCGATTTCAAAACGCATACTATTGAGCCGTAAATTCTTCACAGCATAATTTGAAAAAACCCAAAATCCTGAACATAAATCGTTGATTTGTTTGCCGTATAGAGCGACTGCAAGCCAAGTTAGGAGATGATTTCCGATCCAATTTATTCCAGTCATAGCATCTGGTTCGAGGGTGCCATGTAATCGGTCACCAATCACGATACCAGATTCTGGTAATGCTGACACAAGTTTAGGAATCTCTTCAGGATAGTAAGTACCATCAGAGTCTAGCATTACCAATACATCATCACCATCCTCAATGAATCGTTTGAATGCTTGACGAATACCTGCGCCCTTACCTTTACCCCATTGTGGAATAACCGTACAACCCAATTCTTTTGCAAGTTCAACAGTATTATCCTTGGAACCGCCATCCACAACAACAACCTTTGTCGAATATCCCATTAGCTTCAATTCTTCAAATGGAATTCTGGCATAAACATCGGCTAAACCCAACTCTTCATCGAGTGTTGGTAGCATAATGAATAGACTTGGCACATTTTATGGGGCGATGGCTTCACAGTCAAGCCTTTCGCTTATTATTAAGCGAATGAGATGGTTTCTATCCAATGTACCCTTATTCCAGTTTGATCGATAAACAAGTCGCCACGGCCTGATGCGCCTAGTGGATTAATCCAATATTCTGAGTCACTTAATACACTAATTCCGATACCACCATAACCAGCATACGAACAAGCATTGTACCATCCTGAACCTTGGTATAATTCCCCATTGATTTCAGCATCAACATTTCCAACAAATTCCACCATCACACATATTTGATAAGCGCCCTCTTCACTAACAGCAAAACTGTGCGAACCTTCAGTCAAGTACAATCTATCCTTGCCGAGGTTGAATGGGTCATAGTTTCGCTGCGATGCCCAAGGGTCAGGGCGCATATTATCTCCGATAACTGGCTGGAAATCAGAAATCAATCCATCATCTTGGAGAATATACAGGGTTGAAGCCCCACTTGACCACATTTTTTCCCAATGAGTTGATGCTTGGATATATTGCATCATTATTCCTTTAGGCGATGCAAGCGCATGGGTTATACCCAAGTCTTGCAATCTTGCAATGTCATCATATGCTATTGCAGTCGTTGCAGCATTTTGTATCGAATGTTCTTGTTTGAGAATGCCCAGCGTGGGAACCGAAGTTACGCCAATATGCTCTGGAACTGAATAGATATGACCCCAGTGCTCATTTTCAGTATAAACAATAGAATCGTCTGGTAAGGCATCAAGCATATCGAATAGAGTGGCATCTCCAGTCGATGATACGTGCAATTGATCATGCTGAGCAAGATCTACAAGTGCACTATTTGCCACACCACAAAGTAGCAATGTCACAATCATTGCAGCCCTGCCACCGTCGGATGAAATCCCCCCTTCAAGACGAGATAATCGCATTCCTACCAAGACTGCAAGCGGGATATGGAATGCATGCATACTCATTGAATACAGAGCATAGGACATCATTGAAAGCAATGTGACCCCTTCCAATCCATCGAATAAATGGATTGATGATAATACCCAATTGATTCCTAGCCATAAAATTAGAACACGTGCGGTTTTATCATTGCGAAGTGTCCATGCCGACCATAGTCCAAGAGGCAATAACAGCCCCGCATACATTGCCAATGGAGCTCCACCCTGCCATCCATATTCGGCGAATACAGCAGTGCCATCGAATGCTGGAGAGATGATTAGAATGGCAAAAATTATTGAAGCAATTAGGATACTGGATTGAACTTTATCGGCTAGTGTTAGTGTACCACCCTTGTCAGCCAAGATTTTAGCGGCGATTAAAGTAGTAAGATAGATGAGACCAGTAGGGTGAATCATAGCAACAACTAGGGTAGTTAAAGCTACTAATTCCCATCGCAATTTTGAAGAAAACATAGTAAGAATCACAACCAAGCCCAATTGGCTTGCAACTGTGGGATAGCCTGAATCTAGGTTTTTTGCAAATAACGCAGGCGCCATCAGCATTGCCATTATCGTCCAATGGCCACATCCCATTTTGTCACCAATAGCTGCAATACCCAGTAGCAATGCTACAAAGCACCCAGTTCCAAGTAAAAATACGGCAACCTGGGGGGCACCTCCTAGCCATGCTGCAAACATTGGGAAAGCAGGTGGATAGATCCATTGTCCAATCGATGGGTCTTCGAGATTGAATCCTCCGGTACGGCTAATGGAATCGGCTAATGCAGAAAATCCAACCCAATCGACCCCCATTGGTAATCCATAGGTTAGTGGAATGATTGCGATGTAACAAGCGATTAAGGTGAAAATCCAAAACCATGGTGAACGTTGAATAATTTTCACATCATATACCGGGTTAAGTTCAACTCTCATAGAAATAAGTGCAATAATATTGGCCAAGACAAGTAGTGTCGTTAGCGAATTTAGATTCCAGCCGAGAACAAAACATAATCCTGATAATCCCAAGCAAACAAGTAAGCCAAAGGCCGGTGTAAACATCAAATGTCTTTTCCAATCACCATCGGAATCCAAACGTCTTGCAATAGCAATCCCCGGTAAGAATGCGACTTCTAATCCTAGGGACATTGCACTCGGGATTCCAATTCAGCCTTCAAACCTATTTGCGAAGGATGATGAGTTAGAGCCAGTTCGGTAACATCATGGCAGAAGTCATCATACTCCCAGAGGACTATTGGGTATTTGATTTCACTCGGGGAGAAGACCCTAATTTTGAGTGCCCATTCCCATATCAAATCGGACGCTATGATGAAGTTAGGCCTGGGATGTATACTCAAGAAATCTTTGATGGTGTCCGTGATTTACATATCGGTATAGACATTGGTGCACCAGTAGGTGAGCCGATACATGCCTTTGGGGCAGGTATTATTCATTCACTCGGAGTCAATGATGAAGACGGGTCTTACGGACCTACAATCATCATTCAGCATGAATATGATGGGCGACCGATTTGGGCACTCTATGGCCATCTCTCAATGGAATCATTGGAAATGGTAGAAGTTGGAAAAGCTGTTGAAGAAGGGCAAATAATTGCAACTGTGGGTGACAAAAGTGTCAATGGTGGATGGGCGCCACATCTCCACTTTCAATTGTCTTGGGAAGAGCCATTGGAAAATGATATGCCGGGTGTAGTATCTCGCGATGATAGAGAATGGGCATTAGAAAAATACCCCGACCCACGAATTGTTCTTGGCCCAATTTATTGATTTATTTGGGACAGGTATTCCTTGAGCGATAAGATAGGCTCGATTGCTGAAGGATCTTTACCGTGTAATAATGCTAGGGCAATAGACAACCAGTCCATCATAATGCAAAGGTGAAGTAGACTTTCGAGTAAAGTTTCACCTTCACCATTTATTCTCCATGCCAGTTCGGTTGGACAATTGGAAACAAACCAATCCATTCGCTGAATAACTCTAGGATGCATCTTGTTCCATGATAGCAAAATCAGGGCTTGAATTTCAGCATCTTGGTCTTGGTACTCACCAACACCACCCCAAGCAACCGATTCATTGTGACTGATTTCGGGGAATGCGCCAATTCTAGCGAAACGAGCAGAATTTTCATTCAGTTGATTCTTGAAACGAGATATTGCAGGAAGTAATTCACTCGGACCAAGAATTGCGATTGGGTTTTCCAGCATATTCAATGCAAGACTTGCAACATCTCCTTCAGGGTTGGAGATTATATCACAATCTTCAACAGCTTCCTGTAGTCGAGATAACGCATCATCTGAAATCTCAGTTTGTAAGATTCCAATTTCTACAAGTAAAGACAATTGACGTGAAAATATATGTCCAAAAGCAGTACGTGGAGGCTGCCCTGCAGGGCAAGAAATCAGGTACATTGAATCCGAAAGTTCACACATTCCCGAAAGAATTCCACCACTTGAAATTACAATTATTGTAGCTCCTTGGTGCATTGCTTGCTCACAAACAGACAGAGTTTCCTCGGTATTTCCCGAGTAGGATGTTGCTACAACAAGCCAGTCTGGGGTCCACCAATGTGGTAAATCATAATCACGATGGCACTTAACTGGAACAGCACCATTTAGATTACATAATTCTGAAACGAAATCTCCACCAGCGGCAGAGCCCCCCATTCCAATGAAAAGTACACCAGCCCAACCTCTGTCAATATCGGTTAGCCAAGGAAGCAATTCACGAGTGACACTTTCACGTCCGGCCTTAATGTCAGAAACAAAAGAACGGGTTAAGCCAATCTGATCTTGGCTATCAAGAGCAGTTGCTAGGCGAATTATACCTTCTTCCAACTCACTCACCATCCATCCCTAATTGCGGCAGGCATATCCATTCGTCATCAATTCTTGCCAACAATAGGTCCCTTCCAGCCTCATGTTCAAACGGTAATCTGACAGCGACCATCTTCCAAGTGTTGGGGTCCAAAAATTCAGCGGCTGAAGAATCTTCACTAATTGCACCAATTTTTATGAAATCTTTCTTTCGAGATACGACATTAGAATTTTCAAGGTCGCGCCATGATGCACCTGTGCGCTCTCTTCGCTCAATCTTTTCGAGTATAACTCCCTCTCCGGTCCAAGATGCAGGTCGCCAAAGCGATCCTCTCCATCGGATGACATCTCCAAGATTGTACCCTGGTTTTCGGTAGAGAAGAGTTAGGCGAGTTACATCTAAACCATCCTTTCTTCCAACGACGGAAGTGGTGGTAGTTACGATGCCTCCGTGTGAAGCGATTAGGCTTCTGCCCCATGCTCTAGCGAGTGCTTTCGAGCCAAGAACAACATCGTATCCTCCAGTTACAGGACCTTCACTTGTAATGAAGAACATAGGGTCTTCCGGCATATCTGCCATAACTTGGTCTAGGGTTTTCCTAAGGGTTTGAAATTCCTGCTCTGATAATCTGCGGGCACTTGAACGAAGTTGAACAGTAGCTTCGAAATAATTACCCGCCCTGCGTGTACAAGTAAGGCAAACTCCATTTGACATACGTGCTCTCATAGTATGTTTTTCATTATACAATAAATCGTCAATTACTCCTTCAATATCGAGGTGGATTAGGGTGTGCCTTCCATCTACCTCTTGGGGTATAATGCCCAATTCTAGGTCTTCAATTTCTGGATGGAATTGTACATTTCTTTGGATTAATTCATGCCACAAATCCTCAGGTTCTACATTGCTCCACTTGCCTTTGAAATCGACAATACCACACCGTGCACATCGAGTCCAAGGAACATTTTTGGGGACTTTAACCAAAGTTACCCTATCACGAGTACACTTTTCACACATACGATCTCTAAATAGCGGCGGTTCTGCCCCGCATACTAAACAAAAATCACCGCCGAGGTCCATACAATCACTGCCTTTGGATTACTCGGATTCCTCTTTGCCTAAAGCCTTCTCCAATGAAGCAATTTTTGCTTCTAGAGTTTTGGAGCGTGCAAACACAGTCCAAGTCCAAAGCGAAAGAGCACCTATCATGCCGAGGTATGCAGCGATTAGATAGGTTTGACCACTCATCGAGATTCCTCCTCAAAACGGCTTTGCAAATCTTCGAGATGCATCTCTAATTTGGTTAGCCGCATGCCTGCCATCACATGGCCTATGATAAGTACGGTGAATGAAATCGCTCCAATCAATAGAACTGTGCCCATATCGGAGTTTAGCGAACCTTCGGAAGTAGCAACAACTGGCCCAGGGTGCCTTATCTGCCACAACCTTGTTGCAATGTAGGTTACTGGAACAAGAACAAAACCATACATGCCAAATGCAGAAAAAGTATCACGAGTTTCAATTCCATCAGGTTGCGAACGCCTACCCAGTACAAGGTATAGCGAGAGGAGTGTTAGTATTGCAAATGTGTTGAGCCTGATATCTGTCCAATCCCACGGGACTCCCCACTCGGCAGCACCCCAAATACAACCTGACCAAACACACATCAGTCCGGTTGCTAGACCCGCTTCACTACTAGCTACATGCAGTCTCCATGCCCACTCGCTCCGCTTGAAAAACCAGACTAGAGAGCCAACAAAGAGCATTCCAAAAGCAATCATTGCAGCCCAAGCACTTGGGACGTGCCAATAGAAAATACGTTGAGCATCAGGTGCTTTGAAAGCGTCAATAGACACAGATGGAGCCCACGACATGCCTAGCCAGAATGTAAGACTTGCACCGGCAAGGCCGAGTATTGCTAGCGCCTCCCCCCTAATCTTCATCTAATACCAAGCCCGTAGGGCTTCCGTCTTCAATGTTCATGCTGATAGAGTATCAACAACTAGTGCCCATGGAAGTAAAAGAATAGGCGTTAGTAGGCGAACCATAACCGCATTTGGGCGTGATAGTCTGAGTGTAGCATTGCTTAGTAATCCAACAATAGATTCGGTAACCACGCCTAGCAATCCTCCCACGAGGATTAATTGAACATCAAATTCTCCTGTTACCGAAGCAGCCAGTGTAGTAAGTCCTGAGTAAATCAGTAATGAATGGGAAAGTGAATTTAGCGGTATTGACGATTTTGTATTCCACCATGCAAATGCTCTATTTTCAAGTGTCAATCGGTGTATGGGGTTACCACATAATCCCGCAGCAAGTGCTGGGGCTAAGATAAATGCAGTCAGCATCCGCCCTTCCAAAATAGCAGGCTCAAGTAAAGCTAGCATTGCTCCTAAAGTCAGTAATCCTGCAATACCATTGTTTGCAATTCCTGACATTGTTCGCAAATTCAATCGGTGTCCGACATATGATTTACGAACAGAATTAGTTTTTATTACCGTGAATTTACCAGATGCCGGCTCACCTTTCTTCTCTTTGAATGGGAATTCAATGATGCGATCTGCAGTAGAAATAATTCTAGAATCATGACTTGAAATTAGAATTGCATGGCCACCCGCTGCTAAATCACGAACAGTTTCGGCTAATTTCTCAACCGATTCATCATCTAAACCGCTATCGGGTTCATCCAATAATATAGCCACAGGCTTTGATGAAATCATAGCGGGGACAAGGCCACTCAGAAGAGCAACACGTCGTCTCTGACCGCCAGAAAGCATGGCGACTTTATCATGAATTCTATGGCTAAGACCCCACTTTGCCAACAAATCAGTAATATCGAATTCACTACCGGCGGCATCTAAGATTCGCTCCCCCACCAATTCATCACCCATTATGCAATCATCTTGTAGGCAAAGGCCGAAATTTGTGCGTCCCCTTCTACCTTGTGAGTCACGAATGAGTTGGCCAGAGATTTCACATGACCCATTTTCCATTGAAATAAGTCCAGCAGCGGTTTCAATAACTGTAGATTTACCACAGCCATTGTCTCCAGATAAGCAAACAACTTCGCCGCTGTCCACCGATATCGACCAACTATCTAGTACCTGTGAACGCCCACGGCGAACGGTGACTTCCGATAGTTCGATGATTCCCATCAGAAGTTCCGAGCAACCGCATGGGCTTCAAGCCGCCGCCTCCTCCGCCCTAACATGGAGGAGGTATTATTCGGGCTTTGGATAGTTGCGATTATCGCTCCTTTGGCTTGGGCTTGGTATCATAAAGCCTCGATTGCTATGGCCATGACTTTGTCACTTCTTTTCGGCTATATCGTACAATTAATCTGGGGGTGGACACTTGGATATGGCCCTGAATTGTATGACCTTTACACGCGTGTTTGGATGAAACCAGCACTTGTTGAAGAAGGCCATCTTCACACTCTTATTACAAGTGGATTTGTTCACTCATGGGATGACCCGTTACATGTACTTGGAAATATCATCATTATCGCCTTAGTTGGTATTCCACTTGAGGAAAGATTGGGGCGGAATAAGTGGTTGATCTCTTATATGGTTGGATTGATAGGAGGTTCAGTCGCTTGGACCCTCGCAAATAGTGGTTCTACCAATCCGGCTTTAGGGGCATCTGGTGCTGCGTTTGGAATACTTGGAGCATACCTTTGTGGATGGCCCGAAGATGAGGTTTATTTCCCATTAATTTTGATTAGGAAATGGCCTGTACAATTGATAGCTTTATTCTACTTCGGATTTGAAATTTACAAGGCTTGGCAAGTATATGGATTATCTGAAGTAAGCCATGTTGCTCACATCGCACATTTCGGGGGTTTTATTCTTGCATATGCGACACTTCCAATTTTGAAGAAAGGGATCGAATGGGAAGATGAAGTAGAGTTGACTGAAATTACAGAAGAGAATCCATTCAAAGGAGTAGATGAACTTGTCAAACGCCTTCATGATGAAGGCGATGAAAAAGAGACGCGGCAGGCTTGGTTAGAAGAAATTGCAGAGCGTGCAACTTGTCCAATTTGTGAAGGAGAATTACATCTCAAAAAGATGCGAATTAGATGTGTTGTCGAATCCTCCCATGTAGCATGGCCTTGAGTCCCGAAGGGACTCGTATTCACCCAAGGTTCATGTGTTATGCAAACCGCCCGTAGGGCGGGATGACACCAATGAGAGACCTCAAGGCGCTTTTACTAGTCACAGTTTTTCTTATTGCAGACCTCTCTGCACTGGCTTCAGCGGCTCCGGCTTCTGAAGAAATAATCATCGAAGAAGCAGGAGACCGATTACCTGAACGAGATGGTAGATATGCTTCAGAAGACTATGGGTGGTGGTTTTCATATGGTCCAGATTCTAACTTTGATGGTATGGATGACCGACTTGAAAAGGTCATAGCTGGTGAAGATTCGGTCTCTGCTACAGCAATAATTGGCGCAGATGGCCGTAAAACGGTTGCAATAGTTGTCGACTTTGCTTGGCATCCAACACAACCTGAAACGGATGCATTGGTTGCAATTTTACGCAGTCATGGATGGGAGGCTGGAGATTCATGGTTCCAAGTTCTCGATTCCCTAGATTCAATTGTAGTCGACCATGTTCCAGTAAGTTCACTGCTCGAAATCCAAGCACTCGAATCCGTAGTTGTCATCGAAATGCAAAATGTAATGGGCACATTCCTAGAGACTGCAAACCCTGCAACACGCATCCAACCATCTGACGAATATTCTGGAACTGTATACGACCGCGGTTATGATGGTGAAGGAATTGTAATTGCCGTTCTAGACAGTGGTGTAGATAATGAGCATCGTTCTCTAAATGACTTTGATGACCAAGACGATGAGCCAGATTTAGATGCTAATTCCTATGATGACCAAAAGTGGGTTGCTGGATATGATGCAACCTCACAAGCATCCAATCCAGATGGATCTCAAGACCCCGATGACGGTCAAGGGCATGGTACCCACGTAGCAGGAATCGCTTTGGGAACAGGAGACTCCTCAAGAGTTCACATCGGAGCCGCACCGGGGGCCTTCCTAGTTGATGTCAAAGTACTAACCGACAGCGGAGGTACTAATTCACAAAACTCTCTGAATGGGATACAGTGGATGATTAACAACAAAGATACAAATTGGGGAGATGGCGCTCAAGGAATCCAGATTGGGCAAATGTCCTTTGGTTCAATTGGTAATGCACTAGACCCTAATGATACTGGTGACAACGGAACTAGTGCAGAATCACGTTTGGTTAACAATGCAACATATGACCACGGAATTGCTTGTATTGTTGCAGCAGGTAATGATGGAAAGCGTCGTATTGCATCTCCAGGGAGTGCAGATGGCGCAATCACAATCGCTTCTGCTGATGATTCAGGTTCAATCAACCGGACCGATGATTTCATGGCAGATTATTCAAATTCAGGGCCCCGTGAAAGTGATAATGATGATGACGAATGGGACGAACTAAAGCCTGACCTTACAGCATATGGAAGCGGTATATATTCAGCATCAGCAGCTACAGGGACATCATTCCCCGGATCACCAAGGCCAATGGCTGAAGATTCATATGAATCAAAGGATGGTACTTCGATGGCAACTCCGATTGTGTCTGGCGTAGTTGCATTAATGCTTCAAGCTAATTCGGACCTAACTCCAGAAGAAGTAAAAGATATCTTGCGTAACTCAAGTGAAGAGAAAGGAAGTCCTAGTGAATCCGGAATTTCTGACCGTTGGAATGATGAATGGGGCTTTGGTTTGCTCGATGCATCTTGCGCGGTTGACATGGCACTTGAACGCAATTGCGCCCCGTTTTCAGGTGGAGGCGGAGTTGTTGTTCCACCAGATAACGACACTTCCGCTGGAGTAGAAATCACCAACATAGTCAATGGCTCTTGGTTTGTAGCAGGAGAAATAATCAGAATCGAAGGAGGCATTCTTGCAGATAGCGGGCCTTGGAATGAAATAAATATCCGAATTACCCAATATCTAGATGACTTTGAGGAAGTAGTTTTGCTTGATTGGACTTCAGCAGGAGGAGATACTGACTCATGGTATTTGGATGTCCTAATCAAGGATGATTGGTTTGATTCTGAAGAATTAAATGTTGTAATTGAAGCCAAAGCAATCGGGGATGACGAATTGGTTTCTAGCGATGCAAGATGGGGCAATATTGGTCGAATGATAGTAACATTCGGCTCACCCTCTTCTGGTTCTACGTTAACCGACACAGTGAGTTTTAGTGGAACAGCCCAAGGTATTGAGCCAAGTCATCTAATGTACCGTGTTAATTCTGAGGAATGGGAAAATGTTCACACCTTCGATGACACTGATTATAGCACTCAAGATTGGTCATTTACTTGGGATTCATCCAGCATAGACGATGGGTCGCACAAGATTTCGATAAAATTAGTGAATGTTAGTGGTGCTGAATCCGATATAGTTCGTAGAACCTTTACTATCGACAACCAACCGGCAGCTCCAGAGTTGAGGTTCCAGGGAACTGTCCAAATTATGGACCAAGATTTACCCGCTAGTAAAGCAGTAGCAGGTACAATTCTCGAAGTTCATTTCAGTGTAGTTAACACTGGAGATTTAGATGCAACTGACCTTCCCCTCTACTTGGATGCGCCGGGTGAAGACTCTAGCACCTATCCAAATGAAGGTAAATTGCCACGCGTGGATAAAGGCGAAACAATCTCAGTCATACTTTGGTGGTGGGCAACTGAAGCAGGAGTACATGATGTTACAATTCAAATTGATCCGAATGGATTGATGGGTGATGATCAAAGTGACAATGAGTATACATTCTCTTTTGAGATTGAAGAGCGGCCAGTCGAACCAACTTTACGTTTCTTGACTAGCGCAGTTACGACTTATGCATCCATTCCTTCACCGAGCCTAGATCCTGATGTCCCGATTCCCTACACAATCAATGTACGTGTTGATAACCTTGGTCAGAACGATGCTACAAACATCAAAATGAAACTACACACATGGGTAGAAGGTGGGTGGTATAGTACCCCCGGCGACACTAAGACCATTTCAATAGTACCGGGTTCAACAAGTTCATCCGGAAATGCAAAGGCACAATTCACTAACACCCACGATTCAGTTGGTGTTGTCAAACACCGAGTGGTGTTAGAAGGGAATGGCGTCACTGCACAATATTCAGAATTACGATTCAAAGTAATTGTTGATGAATTCGAAGTTGGCTCAAAGACTGGACTAACTCTATCTGATGGAGAGGCAGTGTTAGGATTCGTGGGCATTCCAGATGATGATGACAGTTCTAAAGGCGGAGGATTACTATTCACTACGAAAGATGGAGAATTACATGCTAGAACCCTCACCTCCACTTTTGGGATGCCAGGAGACACATTGATTGAATCTAATTGGGCTGGAGAATTTGCATTTGTTTTAAGAGATGACAAGAGAGTCCATCTTGCTTGGAGCAAGAGATTTGATGATCAACTTGGATATACCTTGGCAGATGTAGGAATGGCAAGTATTGGATTATCCGGAGATTTGAGCAGCGTTACATCATATTTGACTCCCCTAAAGCAATCTGAAGGCAGTTATTGGGGAATGGATTTTTCAGTTAGAGGAGATGAAATTGTACTTGCAGGATACCATAGAGATATCTTAACTGGCGGTTCATGGAATGATGTTACAAATATCTTCATGGTTCATAATGAAAATGTAAAATCAAATACAGGTTGGACTACCAAAATGAACGTCTTATCTGATATTGATATCAAACCACAAAATGGTGACGCATTAGCTGTAGCAATCGGACGAGATACGATTCATCTACTATACCAAGCAATGCGTGATGACGTTACTGGAATTGAGAGAGTGGGATTATTTTATGCGCATGGAGTCATTTCACAAACCCCATTTAATTTCCAAGCACCTGCAGGTGATGATGCTAGCATGCCAGAACTTTTGGTAATGGAGCACAAAAACAAGGACGTACTTGTTTCTGCTTGGATTGAAGGCAGTGGTCGCTCAGCAGAGATAATCACGGTTGTTCAAGATTCAATTTGGTCGGTTGATGATTACGTAAATACATCCGCACCCGGTGCTACAAAAATCATTATGATGAAAATCTCCAATAAAGAAATAAAATTATTCCACGATGAAATAGGAGTACTTGGCCCAGTATCTCGATATGGGATGTATAATCTTGGAGATTCAGAAATCGGTTTATCTAATCTAATTGCAGAAGGCCATATTGTTGGCGCAGGTAGTATCGGAGATGATGCGATTGTGGTTATGGCTTCACCATCTGGACAAATTAGTGCAAAGCAAATCGTGTATCTTTACCCTTCAGAAAGTGATGATAGCGATGGCATAATAGAAATGCTTCTGAATCCATTGCCAGGTGATAATATCGATCAGAAATTGATGTCTTTAGCCGGAATAGGAGTGTTCCTATTCATGCTCTTTGGATTGGTAATTGTTGTATTACGAAGGTCACACCGTGAAGAAGAAGAATTAGAAGTTTCAGCCGAAGGTGGAGACCTAGAATTACTAGTGCTCACTGAAGAGGATACAGGGCCACTAGTCGCCATCGATGCCGATGGTGACTCGGACTTGTTAGTTTCTATGAATTCACCAAAGGTCATTTTAGAGGACGAAGATGGCGAAGAAGAGTCTCGAGATCTAACTGCTGAATTAGAAGCAAAACTAGAATCGGGAACTGCATCGAAGAGATTGGAGCGTAGAATGAAGCGTAAAGATGACCGAGAAGCTCAGGAAATCTTCGAAAATATGGCGAAACATCTTCCACCGCTTCCTCTGCCTGGAAGTTTACCAATTATTGCTGCACCGATTCTCAGTGAATTACCGCCATTACCGCCACCTCCTGCACCAGGTGAAATGCCTATGCTGCTAGGAGATGGAAACTTACCTCCACTGCCGCTTCCAGCAATGCCTGCTCCAGAGAGAAAGGTAACTTGCTCCTCCTGTGGTGCTGGTATCACTGTCAAAGATATGACATTAAGGAAAATGGATTGTCCAATCTGTTCTGAAATAATCAATATGTGAGGCTCAATCATGTGTGGAATTTTTGGTTTTTTAGGAAATAGATCTGCAGCACCTTTGCTTGTTGAGGGTTTGAGGAAACTCGAATATAGGGGATATGATTCGTCAGGAATTGCAGTAAAGAATGAAACTCTACAGGTGCATAAAATAGTTGGTAAAGTGTCCGAGTTATCCAAAATTTTACCAAATCATATCGATGGAAATATTGGTATTGCGCACACAAGATGGGCAACACATGGTTTGGTCACCAATGAGAATGCTCATCCGCATCTTAATTCGGATGGCACCGTTGCTTTGGTCCATAATGGGATTATTGATAATGCCAGAGGTATACGTACACGCCTTGAATCAAAAGGAATTCAATTACGCTCAGAAACGGATTCCGAGACACTTGTTCATATGATTACAATTGGTCTTAATTCTGGCCAAGAGCCATTGGAAGCGGTTAGGCAGACTTTGAAACGAGTTACTGGAACATGGGGGTTATGTGTTCTTTTCAAAGACCATGATTTGATAATTTGTGCACGTAATGGTTCTCCATTGATCATTGGGAAAGGCGATGATGAAACCTTTGTATCTTCCGACCCGCACGCACTTTCCCAGCACACTCAGAATATCTTTTTCTTAGAAGATGGTGATATGGCGGCAATAACAAAATCAGGAATTGATATTACTCGCCTTGAAGGGGGCTCTTCAGACACTAGCATTACAGTGCTCGAAGAAGAATGGGGTGAAGCAGAGATGGCAGGTTATCCTCATTACATGCTAAAAGAAATTCATGAACAACCAGAAGCACTTCGAAGGTGTATAAGTGGGCGTCTAGATTATAAAAATGGGAGTTCCAAACTTGGCGGATTGAAATTAGAACCAGTGCGATTACATAGCGCAACCCATGTGAGATTAATTGGCTGTGGCACTGCACTTAACGCTTGTAAAATTGGGCAACTTGCTATTGAAAACCTAGCAAGAATACCTGCTGTGGCACACGTGGCAAGCGAATTTCGATACAATAATTCGGTAATTAATCCGAATGCAATTCACTTTGCGGTCTCACAATCAGGAGAAACTGCAGATACATTATCTGCGGTAAAAGAAATTCAGTTGAAAGGGGGTTCTGTACATGGAATTGTGAATGTAGTGGGCTCTTCCATAGCTCGGCTTTGTGGGCAAGGCGTATACATTCATAGTGGGCCTGAGCAAGCGGTAGCTTCTACTAAAGCATTCACAAATATGGTCGGCGCATTGCTATTATTTGCTATACGAATGGGTAGAACACGTTCGTTTTCTCGTGAAAAGGGCCAACTAATTGTAAAGAATTTTGGAAAAATACCTGACCTCATGGAGAAATACCTTTCCAATCCAGGACCGATAGATGAGGCTGTTGAATTGGTCAAAGATGCAAAGAGTGTGATGTTCCTTGGTCGCGGCCTTTCATCACCAGTTGCTAGTGAGGGTGCATTGAAATTGATGGAAATTGCTTACATTCCTTGTCTAGCATATCCCGCTGGAGAAATGAAGCATGGACCTATTGCTCTACTAGAAGAGGGAAGTCCAATCGTGGTAATTGCACCTAACGATAAACATCGAGAGAAAACAATCGCATCGCTGCATGAATGTAAGGCAAGAGGTGCAAAAATTATCCTTATACACGAAGAGGGAGATACGATTTCAGAAGAAGCCGATATCGCAATACCAATTCCTGCATGTGATCCATTACTAACTCCTTTACTGTCAGTGTTACCAACTCAACTGCTTGCTTACAAGACAGCCCTAGCATTAGGGTGTGACGTAGATAGGCCTCGCAATCTTGCAAAGTCAGTTACAGTTGAATAATTATTTCGAATTAACCCATTTCTGAGATTCATTATCCCAATAGTGAACTGTACCGTCTTCTAAACGAGACCAGTTGACACCATTTGCATCAATCCATTCACTTGGACCATCATTAGGAGATGATTTTTCAGGAATATTTTCCTTGTTCTGGTTCTGGTATAGCATGAATCCAACGCCACCAATTACTGCGATCAATACTATCATCAGTATCACAATCAATGTGTTTGAACTTTCTACTTCCATTTTTGAACGACTAGCATCAAGTGGGTATGCATCTAATTCATCAGCAACTCCATCTCCATCTTTATCCGAAGAATACCTTGATTCATATGGGAAATCATCGAGCATGTCATTTACACCGTCAAGGTCTGAATCTCGTTGTGATTCCGTACAGCCATCAACATCTACGATTTCGCCTGCTGAAGTATAGGTGCACTTGTCATCAGCGTCATTTACACCATCAGAATCACTATCTTTCTGCATGGTTGCACAACCATTGAAGTCTACGAAAACACCAGATGGAGTATTAGGACATAGGTCGATACTATCGAGATGGCCATCTCCATCGGTGTCACGTTCATTTGGCCCACAACCATCTAGATTTACCGAGGCTCCATCTTGAGTGGAAGGGCAGATATCATTACTATCTTTCACTCCATCTCCATCACTATCTCTTTGTGAATCTGAGCATCCATTTAAGTCAATAGAAGATGTATCGATAGTTCCTGGGCAAAGGTCAAAATTATCGGTAATGGTATCGGAATCAGTATCCTTTTGTGAAGGAGCACAGCCATTGGAATCAACAATTTGAGCAGTTGGTGTATTTGGGCAATAATCAGCGGAATCAACAATTCCATCATCATCAGAGTCTCTTTCATCATCAGAACAGCCAACTCCATCAACGATCGATTCAGGAGGAGTTGTCGGACATTGGTCACGATCATCTGTTATGGTGTCGTTGTCAGTATCTCTCTGGCTTGCAGAGCAGCCACTATTGTCTGGATTTTCACCTTGCGGCGTTGCAGGGCATGTATCGAATGCATCTTTGATGCCGTCCATGTCAGTATCGCGTTGTGTATCATCGCATCCTTGTAAATCAACGATTCCACCGATTCCTGTATTAGGGCACAAATCTCCATTATCACCAACTCCATCAGAATCAGAATCAAGCCATTCACTATTATCAGTAGGGAATACATCTGAATTATCACCTACGCCATCACCGTCGGTGTCAGTCCATTCGGTGATGTCAGATGGAAATACATCCGCATTATCGCCAACTCCATCGCCATCAGAGTCTAAGCATTCGGAATTATCATTTGGGAATGCATCACTGTTATCACCGCAACCATCGCCATCAGAGTCGCTAGTTTCGTTTCCATCGCTAGGGAATGCATCTGAATTATCACCTACACCATCACCATCAGAGTCTAAGCATTCGGAATTATCATTGGGGAATGCATCGCTATTATCCCCGCACCCATCTCCATCCGAATCTGCCCATTCATACTGGTCGTTAGGGAATGCATCTCCATTATCGCCAACACCGTCTCCATCACTATCTTCCCATTCGGAACCGTCGTTAGGGAATTCATCGGTATTATCACCATATCCATCACTATCGCTGTCATTCCACTCCGAAGAGTCTCCTGGGAACGCATCAATATCGTCAGTATAACCGTCATTGTCACTATCTTTCTGGTAATCAGCGCAACCATTCATGTCAACAGTATATCCTGGTAACGTATTATTACACCAGTCATCTTCATTGAGAACCCCATCTCCATCGTCATCAAATGCTAGTTGAATACAGGTTTCATCTACATCCCAGAGGCTTCCATTTTGGCTGTGTAAGTAGGCTACTGCGCAATACCATCCACTAGTATTCTGTGGAGTCCATGTCCAGTTTTCCCAATGGTCAGATGAACCGGTCCATGTTCTGTTTGTAGTGTATTGTAAAACTAGACCGTTGAAATCTTCAATTTCCACATGTACTCTCCATGGCCCATTATTGAGTAATTGACTGGAACTAATTCCGATACTTGTATTGTTAAAAGTAGTGAAATTGACTGCTGGTAAGGTTGGAGTATAACAATCGACTTTGTGCTCAAGAAGTGTTCCATTTGCTGCCCAAATGTCGGCCCAAAGACAATTGGAGCCTTGAGAGAGATAGCTCCACGATGCAGTGGTAAATCCGTTACCCGTAGTAGAAGTTGAGATGCTATTATTCCCACTATTGTGGATATTTGCACCATTTGAATTTCTTATCGACCAAGAATAATGAAAATTAGAACTAGGTTCTAAATCACTAAGGTTGACATTTACTTTCCAGTCATTAGGGAAATCAGTCTCGATGAAGGTTGGAGTCCAGCAATCAATCGATGTGTCAAGTTGTAATGTTGTTGAGTTGATAGTTCCTTCAAGAGTTGCAACTAGGCACCAACTCTCACTTATCCAGTTGCGTTGATGACTAATAGTTTGATTATTTACTGCTCCAGCATTTGATGCGTTCCAAGAATAGGACCCATTGTCAACTATCAGGAGATTACCACTATTCCACCTAGACAAATTCCAGTTTACCGAATAACTTGCATTCGCCGTTGTGTTGTAAATATACGACCATCCCGATGTAGCATTATTATTGCCAACAACAAGATCCCCATTTACTAGAATTGGTTGTGGGGTTGAAGAGTTAGTTGCAACTTCTAATCGGTATGTGTTGGTAGCGCCACTAAATCCATCAACCCTAATGTGATGGGTTCCATTTGTAGTTGCACTCCAACTGATTTGTTCATTGTTTGTTGAAGTCTCAGATGAATCTAATTCAGTACCTGAATTGTCGTATAGGAATAATTCGAGGTCTCCACCTGAGTCAATGAAGGTTAAGTTTAACCAATACGCATCACCACTACTTGCATAGAACGAATAGAAATCCTCGTCTGTGGAATTGTGGATAGTTGCACTTTGGCTACTAAACGGTAGAGAGATGGAGTGGGACTGATTGATTGCCTCATTTGGTTCATATGAATCTGCGATATTTTTTGCAGGAGTACTTCGATTTGCATGTTCAATGCTCATATTGTACCCTGCAGCACCGCTAGTAGCTAACACTCTGATTAATATCGTCCAAGTATTATTTGCAGTAGTTGATGAATTGAAGGTTGCTTGCTCCCAATCAACTTCGGTATCGCTGTGGTCAAGAGTAGTCTTGAAACCTCCACCTGTGTCTCTGTATGCCCAGAGTATTGCATCCATTTCTGCATGGTTATGTGTAAGATTAACCCAAATATTCTGATTGCCAGTCACATTGAACCAGAACCAATCTTCGTCGCTGTAGGAGTGCATTGTTAAATTCGTGTAATTGGTGAAGGTATTGATTTGCACAGCGGCGCTTTGTCCATCATTTGGCTCATAACTATCTTGGGTGGTTGAATTATTAGTGCCTGGGGAGTAAAATGTTCCATTGTGATAATCCAGAATTTGGCTGTTTGAATACTTGTATAATCGTAAGGAAAAAGTATAGTTTCCTGCTTGTACACAAGGACCCCAATGTGCAGAATCAGTCATCGTAGATTGAACGTTTTGTGTCATATATCCCGTGTCAGATGCACACATAGAGCCCGTTGGATAATAGATGAATAAAATCCATTTGTACTGATCTGCAGAGTCAAGGTTAGATGCTGTAATATTTGCTTCATCAGTGAGAACATTTGATGCTTGAATCACTTCATTGCCAGTGAGTGCTTCAACTGGCTGAACAAAGCCTGTTAATGGAGCACATAGAAAAAGCAATGCGATGAATGTATTCCTTAGCATGAATTGTTCCATCCTCATATTAATGACACATACCTCAAAGAATCTAGTCACTCAATTGAGAATCTTTGATCTGCAGAATTCCAGAGGATAGGTGAATATCCTAACTTGTGATGGGTATGACGCATTTTGATAACACCTATCTTTCGAGTGATATCGTCGCCTTCACGGTCCATTGTTAGGTGCATTACACCATCTGAAAGATAATCTTCAACACCATACTCTCCAAACTGTTTGTGGTCTTCACCAGTCATTTCACAGATAAAGAACGAAGTTAGTTCTAGTCTGCGGCATGCTTCGAATAGGCGGAAAATTTCGTCACGAGGATTTTCCATTTTGGTTAGAGTAAAGAAAGCACCAAGAGAATCGAATACTAACAATTCAAATCCAATAGATTGTCGATATGAAGTAAGTTGCTTGATCAGTTGCCCCATCCAATCGATGCGGTTACTCATTCCTTGTTCATCCAATTGAACACGTAAATCTGCCAAATCGATAATAGCAATTCGATTGCGAACCCTTGGGTCATCAACATTCATTCCCATATTGGACATGTGAGAGCGTAACGAATCTTTTCCTTGCTCAAGAGTAACATATATCCCACTGGTTTCGCCATATAGAACGGCATTATACAATAGCGAAAAGGTAACTGAAGATTTCATTGCACCAGACTGTCCAGCGACGATACAAATGTGGCCTTGAGGGATACCACCCTGCATATTTTCATCTAGTCCAGCGATGTGTGTTGGAATCCTTTCAATGTCACTCATGACCTCTCACCGGTACGGTGTAATAGCGATGTTGTCTTCAAGGTGACCCCCAAACGCCCGCATATGGGAATCTGGTTAGCTAGTGCTTCACAGCGTCGCGCACAAATTCTTCAGGAACGATTTGGAGAGATTCATATCGAAGCACTTGGGGGCGTAGATGAGACGCCGCCACTCGGTTCTGTATCAAGTCAGGTGTTGACTATTTGTCGTCGGAAAGCGGACTTTGTAAAAACCAATCATGGCTATCAGGCAGTAATTGTTGCAGATACGATGGTCAATGACCCAGATGACCCAAATATGGCGTTGGGTAAGGCTACTAATGAATCCGAGGCAACATCTATGTTGGAAAGATTGTCTGGACGGCAACACAAAGTTTGGTCTGCTACAGGCATCCAGATTTGTGGCGACTGGACTTTCTTTGTTGAATATGCTATGGTTGAATTTCAAGAATTAGAATCTAGCGTAATCAAAGAATTAATTCAGTCTGGTTCATGGGTTGGTAAAGCAGGATCATATGATTTGGCGGGTGCTATGGGCGAATATGCAAAACTTGTCGAAGGTGATGAATTGACAGTTCTAGGTTTTGCTCCAAGCGCATTAAGATTAATCGTTTGACAATTCTAAATCAAATCCAGGCCCTTGCTCGGGATGTGCTAAGTATTGGTCATAGTACAGTGGAATTTTATGCCAGTCATCGATACTGAAGAAAATATCCTTGAGCCAATAAATTAGAATAAGTATGTAGGATAGAGCATAAAGGGCAATTCCATACCGAGGGTATTGTATCAATATTTCACCGCTATACCAACTACTAAACATCGAATATATAGTGACCAATGTTCCTAGATTTATTGTCACTAAAATTAACCACTGAGATTTCCTTCTATGGATTGAAACTCTCTTATGGTCATCATGCAAAAATGCTGCAAATCCCCATAATGCTTGGAAACTAAATCCAAAAATCAATATCCATCTGTAATAAGACATCATTGCTTTGGTTGTTTCAACATATTGCATAATTTCCATGTAAGATGCAATTCCAATAAATGGTAACCAGAATATTGCAGTTATGACCATCTTGCTATAGGGATTACCCTGTTTGATCTTTGTTATAATTTGTTTAGGGTTTAACATAATGAAGATAAAGAAATATGGCAGTGAGGATAATGTTGCATTTATTCGCATCGAAATGTCACCGCTATTTGATAGCGGTTCTGAAATTACTGCCAAGAGAAGTAGTATTGTGAAAATACCATAACTCTTTCCTGTATTACTGGGTTTGATAATTTCCCAATCTAAACGTCGATTTATATGAGAAATAATAGTTGCAATAATTGCAAGGGGAATGAAGAAATCAAATACTAGTGCTTCTGAAATTTTCAACACTCCATTAAGGTAGTCGCGTGCAATCCAACAAATTATTGTAACGATTCCCAAAATTGGCATGATTGCTCCTATCGAATAGGAGAACGCCCCCATCGTGTCCGATTCTATTTTTTTGCTTTTGAAAATAGTCATAGCAGGTGAAATAAGACAGATTAGAGATCCGCATAGTAAGGTTAAGCCGATTGTTGAAAGAGTATGGAACACTGCAATGTCCCTACTAACTATGCCGAACATTATGGCAAATTGGCCAGACATATTCATTGTGACATATATCCGCATTACAGTTTTTTCAAAGCCTGGTACGTCATAAATAAGGGGGAGAATGCTAAATCCAAGTCCTGCGATAATACACATCATCCATCCAAGACCGATTTGCATTCGGAGTACATACTGAATTTCTTCTAAATTTTTATCAAAAAAATCGGAACCGTATGTGCCGACCCAAACAGATGCAAAAAAGAATATAATTTGCATGATGATTGCGGCTAACATCAAATCGATATATGTACCAACAGCCCAGTGCTGTTTATGGTGGATATCGGAATTCATTGTGTATCCGAAACAGGGCTGGCATATAGTTTCTAAGCCCACAATAACTTCAAATTAGTAATGGGGAAAGACCCAAATCATGTCGCGAAACATCGATTGATACTTTGTTACCGGGTAATAGGAGAAGTTTGTCTTCTGCATCTAGAGAAAATATCGGGACATCAATTTCATCACCCATTTGTTTCAAACTTCGCCTGCAAGCATTCGTTTGGGTGTCCATATGGATTAGACCTGTAAGGTCAACAATTACTGTATCACCTCTTCGAATTCGATCTTCGATTTGTCGCATAGGAAGGCGGTGCATTTTATCGGGCATCACATATCTAAGTGCTCTATCTGGATATCCAGAAGGAGGTGACGAATAATTAGAGAGGTCATGGAAGGCAATACCATCCGGTGTTACAGGTCCGACCCATCCATCTGGAATCTTAGAAGTGTGCCTAATCGGTGGAGGAATTGAGACTGGTTGTGGTGCCACTTCGATTGTAGAATTTGTTTCTAGAGGCGCATCATCTATTGGACTAACAATTGTCAATTGTTGGCCTGGTGCCTGTTCCGGCTTCTTAGCCTTCTTTTTGGAACGACTTACATTTTCTAAAGCTGGTGTTTCCGGGTCAGGGAAGCCAAAAAATTGCCAAAGTGTGCCCATTATTTCCACTGCTCATAGGTCCAAGTCATCTAGAAGATCGGCTAGGGCCTGCGACGCAGGGGTCGGTGCTGGTTCTTGAACCATGGGCTGGTCAAGTACTGCCGGAGCAGGTTCTGAATAGGTCTGTACTGGTTCCGGTTGTGAATAAACGGGTACCGGTTCTGAATAGGTTTGGGTTGGCACCGGTTCTGAATAGGCTTGGACCGGTTCTAGTTCAGAATAGACCGGTGCTGATGCGTGATCTGCTAGATATTGCTCACCATAGTATGCCCATTGCTCCATAGTCCAACCTTGTGGAAGGCCAGATGCCGGCAATGGTGGCCCTGAACTAGCAGTCTCCATTGGTGGCGGGGATGTTGAAGGAGAATCATTCCATACTTGGTCGGGAATATTCTTTGTAATCATTGGTTCTGAATCTGAGGAACGTCCACGCATGACAAGAACGCCCAATAGTACGGCAATGAATATTGCAAGAGCGGACACTATTGCCGTAGTCCCTGAAACTCCTAGCAAGCCTTCAGAAGGCTTTTCCACTACTTCAACAAGTATTGAAGCAGTCGCAGATTTCCCATCATCATCAGTAACTGTTAGATTTACAAAGAATTTACCTGGTTGGTCAAATTTGATAGTATAATTTTCACCATATCCATCTTGCGCTGCCCCCTCGGTATTGGGGTCATTCCAGATAAATATCAGATTGATTCTATCGGTTGGAGTATCCAATGAATCACTTCCAGTAAATGTAATCGTATCGCCTTCAGTGATTGAAAAACCATCGTCAGGAACAAAGATCACAGCAGTAGGTGGGCGATTAACGATAGTTACGTCAATCGAGAAGGTGTCTGTCGCATTATCGTCATCCCAGACATTTGCAGTAATAGTGCGCAGCCCACTAGTCGCCCAAGAGTATTCTAAATCTTGACCTTCGACATCACAATCATTTGTTAGAATGCCATCTTCATCGGAATCAACTGAAACTATCAAATCCCAACAGAAAATCAAGTCTTCAGCATCAGCAACATCGGTTGCTATTGCACTTAGATTTAGGACTTCATCTTCAAAAAGAGCCTGTGATGCCGGTAATGTCCCTAATACTGGAGCAATATTATTCACACTAACATATCCCAGAATAGTATCGCTTGTAGCACCATCATCGTCAGTAGCAAAGGCTCGGATAGTATGTAGCCCCGAGTCAGACCATGCGGCAGTAATTGCCGAATTTGGGCCTGATGTAGTGACGGTCCAATTTTGGTCAAAGTCATCTGGGTACCACGTAATCAGTAAGCCTTCTTTGTCAGACAGAGTATCATCGCCATCAATTGCCAGAGAAACAACAACATCTTCATCAACACTCCAAATGCCATCTTGCGGTATGAATGGAATTCCATTTATTGACAATAGCATCTCTCCAACTGTTGGTGCTACATTGAGTACCTCGTAGGTGAAGAAATCAGAAGTAGATGAATTGTCATCATCAGTGACAACTACCTCAATTTGGTGTTCACCTTCTACTTCAGGTGAAAGAGTACAATATGGTCCATATAGTCCTTCAGAACATGCGCTATTCGGCCATGTAATTGTAACATGTTGTCCTTCAGGAGAGATTGTATCAGTGTCACCACTATCGGTTGCATTGAAAGTAATCGAAGACCCTGCAGCAACTGTTGCCAAAGGCGACGTTAAGTTGACATACGGGTCTCGATTTAGAATCACAGCTTGTAGAATCAATTCGATTTCATCGAGTTCATCATCGACCACAATTACCTTGACATCCCATTCCCCATCATCAGTCCATGACCAGTTAGTTTGGCAATTCGGGGCATCGACGTATTCGGTTCTAAATCCATCTTGGATTTCAAAGAAACACTCAACAGGCCCACTATCCAAGTCATATGAAGAAGAAGCATCAATTGTTACATTAACAAATGTGAACACATTGTCGCCTAGTGTCATATTTACCACAGGCATCCTACCAATGAAAATATCCAGCGAGGCATTATTGTTTGAGCGATTCGCATCTGCAGTAACCATATTATCAGGGTCTACCATAAATGAGAGGGTTTGAATTCCAATCGCCGCATCAAGTGGAACAGTCCAGTTAACATCGACTCTTGCTTCTGAATAAGGTGCGAGTGCAGGAAGGGTTCCTCTGACAGTTGAACCATCTGGGGTAGTTATTTCCATTTCAGTGGATGGCGAAACCAAAACTCCACGGTTTTGAGCAGGAACGGAGAAATGAATTGTATCTCCTGGTAATGCATTATATCCACTTGCTTGGGATAAGATCACCGAATCATTCCCCCTTGCTCTTGTTACAATCATTGAATCTGGCTTAGCAACCAAATCAACACCTACAACAGACAAATCCATCACAATTGTAGCGGCTCCAACAATTTTGTTTACCGGATCCCAAATGATTACTCCATTACTGGTCCAATCATCAGATGCAGCAGATGCATCTTGTAGAAAACCAACATCCAAATCTGGAGTAACTTCTCCATTTGAATCGGTAGTTAAACTCATAATTACATTATCACTTTCATATCGTAATTGTAGATTCTTCCCTACTTCGTTGGCTGAATTGACAGTAAAGTGGCCAACGACTTCTTCAGTTGCATTCGGCAAGATTGCAACAAATTCAGGTTCAACTGTTATGACTGCATTTCTAATTCCAGGCGATGATTGTGGAACTCCTCCAGAAGAATCTACTGGAGAATATGTTTTCAATAACCAATCGATTTGGAAACCGGCAGGATTGATAATTCGATACCATGCATATGACCTTACAGAATCACAATACCATTCAAAGCCGTTAGCAGAGCCAGTATTGTTCCAAGCATTCACTTTGTGTGAATCAGAACAGCCACTGTACGAGGGAGGGGTAACACCAGTTTCTGCAGGAGTGCCATCAGATGTGACTTGGTAAGTGGTATTATCTTCAACATATGGTGTATCAAATGTAGTTGGGTCGAAGTAGTCCGAAGTTCCAGTAACATTGGTTCCAGACTGGTAATTACTGGTCCATTGGTCACCTGTGCGTAGTGGGAAATCAAACTTTTCTCGAGGAGGCTCATACACAGTTGCAAATGTGATATCTGCTAATTCCTGTGCAATCCAGCCTAAATTGAATGGAGCAAACTCAACGAGTAGGGTAAATTCGCTATCCCATACCGCAAGGTCACTAGCACGCAGAAGGTCTGTCCCCTCATATACAATGTCGAGCCGACCAGAAGTTCCTTCCAGTGTTGCACCATTATTTCCAGAAGTGAAAGTACCATCAATACTCAATTCGTAAACCAAGGTTTGAATACCTTGGATCGTTACAAATTTAATATCTGTGACTTCCATAGAAGTGTCGCCAGTTAGTGTATTAATCGAAGCAGAAACATTGGCAGCTTGTATTAATCCCGCAACATCGAATTTGGTTTCATATACCCAGGTATCTCCGATTCTCCATGTTGGGACATCATGAACATCAACTCCCGATTCCCCGGCTAAATTAGTTTGATTTTCTTCAAATTCATCGAGCATAGATAGTGGCCCATACGCAGTCATTAATATCAGGATAAAGATGGGGACAACTGTTCGCATTGACATACGGAGTATGCCCTTTACTTTTCATTCTGTCCGTTCTCAGATTCTTGTATTTCTATGAACTGGTGGCCATAATGTTGCCACTGTTCGATTGTCCATCCCTCGGGCAGCCCATCTTCAGGAAGGGGCAATGCATCAGGTTCACCCGCATCCGTTGGTGTTTCAATCGACTCTTGACTGAATACATCCATTGAAGGCGCTTCAAGTGGAACTTCGATAGTTGGTACATCGTCATCATCCCACACCGATTTACGCTTTTTCTGACCTTTCTTTAAGAATATTACAAGTCCAAAAATAATTAATGAAATCATTACTAACTGGAGGAACGGGTTCGCTTCTTCACCAGTCAAAGATTCCATTACTTCCTCAAAGACAGTTCTATCTGGCGAATCAACTTCAATCACTGCGGTTTTACTGCTTGGTTTCATAATTTCTTCATCCCAAGCAATAGCCTTAATCGTGAATTTACCAGCCCTAGGAAATGAGTATTTTACGATTGAACCAACTAAATCAGCGTCATTGTCCTTGATTCCATCTCCATCGCTATCAATCGAGCAGTCCACGTCCCAAACCACTGTCAAGTACTCTCTGTCAATCTCTGAGTCAAGAGTTGGTGATGCATCAAATTGGACCGTCTCACCAGCGATCGCACTATTTGGTACGACCATTCGAATCATTGGTGGGAGATTGAGAACAGTAACCGCAGCAGTAGATGAATTTCTTGCCCCATCATCATCAGTCGCATGAAATACAATATTATGGACACCTGCGTTTTGCCAAGACCAAGTTAAATCTGCGCCTTCAATATCACAGTCATCATCTGCTGAGCCAATGCCATCGGTATCTGCCCCGGGGTCTATATCCCAGCAAATAATCAAATCTGTCATGTCAGATGGTGTGTCCCATGCTACGCCTGACAGGCTGACAGCCTGTCCTTCTGCAACTGCCATTATCTCCGGCAGATCTTCAATTTGTGGCTCGATATTTCTAACATCTACCCAGCGTTCAACCCAGCCACTATCTACATCTTCCGAATCGATAGCTCTAACCAAAACGGTTTGCATTCCAGATTCACTCCAGAGCATAGGGACTCTGGATTCTCTTCCCTCTGTATCGGCCCCAAATGACCATTCATATCGCAAATCTTCGAGATCATCTAATGAGTCTTCAGCGCGAGCGGATAGTTCGACTTCTTGGTCTTCACCGACCAACCATGTCATCTGTCCAGTGGCATCAATCAATACATTATTTTCATCCCACATTGTAACTGCAACATCATGAGGTGCAATATTTGTAAATTCAATATCGATGGTTGCATAGGTTTGATTTCCATCATCATCGGTTCCAATTGCAGTGAATGTGTGTAGACCTTCTTCCCATGCTGTTGTGGTACAAACTCGTGAGTAGTACCCTTCTTTACATTGAGCATTAGGCCAGTGCACATCGACAATTCCGGGCCATGGGTCTTCTGAATCGGAATCATTTGCAAATACGTACAAGGTAACGGGATGTTCAACTTTAACCTGTGAGCGTTGAGAGATAATCTCTACATTGGGAGCACGATTATGAATTACGACTTCGAGAATATTTTCAGAATAATCTCCTTCTTCGTCATATACCGTGACTAGAATTGAATATATCCCGTCATCAAGCCAAGTCCAATTTATTGAGCAACTATTACGCATTACTTTTTGATGAGCCATTGAGTAAGTACCATCATAATATTCGATATCAAACATACACCAAACAGAGCCTCCATCTTCATCGAAACTAGTGGAAGCATTTAACAGGATTTTTTCATTAGTCCATGCACTCTGATTTTCCCCTGAATATGTTGGAATACTTCCAATAAACAGGGAGAGAGTACCAATGTCATTTGCGGAATCTGCATCATTAGGATTAGCCATTTGGCGGTCGACTTCCCACTGTATGGTCTGATTATCAATACTCGAATTGATATCAACATGCCATTCAATTTCAAAAATGAATTGTTCAAACATTTCTAGAGAAGGTAATATTTCACTCACTTCATAGCCATCGGGATATGTGATATGAGTCGTAGTTGGATTACTAGCCGTAATACCACGGTTGTAAACTGGTAATTGGATTGTTAAGTTATCACCGGGTAGTATATTGTACCCCGAAATAGAATTCATAGTAACTAATTCACCACTACGATTACGCAAGATGTTTGCACGTTCAAATCCAGCAACCAGATCCAGCCCCACGATATCTTCATCCAAAGTTACAGTTGATACACCGAACATTCCCCCACTCGCAGCTACGATTCCATGGCTTGCCCAATCAATCGTAGTGGCCGAAGTATCGGTCGCATTACCAACTGAAATAATCGCCCAAACGCTCCCATTTGATGCAGTAGTAAGAGTTGTTGAGAAGCCCTCAGATTCATGTCTGATTTCAACACTGAGGCCGGATTGTGGATTTCCCGAAGCATCACTAACATTGGCCCAAACTTCGATAGGTGTATTCAATGCGGTAATTTGAGTTGATAATTCAACATCGATTTTCATATTTCGATATCCTGGATTAGAATTGGCAATAACGCCACTGGATCCTACTGGAAGATATTGCTTAAGTCTAAAATCAATTACTAATCCAATATCTTCCTCGGTATGTGACCATGCAAAATTACGAACCTCTGGACAAAACCATTCGTATGATGTTTCAGTTCCATTATCATCATAGGAAGTTAGTTCATATGATGCATTACAGCCACCATATCCAATTTGCTCTCCTAAATCGTTTACAGGTTTACCAGTATCAGTGATTTCCCAATTTGTGTGATTGGCTCCACTGGTTGGTTGTGGAAACGGCGTAATATATTCGGAAGAACCCGACCATGCAGTAGATGATACATAGGATGTATTCCATGTTTCTCCAACACGCATTGGAAAATCATAATTTTCATTGATGGGGTCGTATGATGTGCTAATTGTAATATCTGCAATATCCTGTGTAAATGCAGAACCAAATGATGGAACGAAAACAACATCTAGGGAGAGGTCTGAGGATAATTTAGCAAGGTCTGATACACGCCTGACTTCATTAACTTGATATTTGATCAATACAGTTCCATCATAACCTGCAAGCATTACTCCTGCTTTATCGAAATCAGCGTTAGCTGATGTTTCATAAACCAAAGTTGGAATTCCATTTATATTAATTTCAGAAATTGCATCGACAGTTGTTGTAGAGTCTCCCCCGATTTTGCCAACTGAGGCATCAACCCCAGCGCCTTGAATCAAACCAGTAGGGTCGAATGCGCCTGCGTATATCCACTTGTCTCCAACCCTCCAAGTTACGACATCACTCACACCTGGGTCTTCACTTCCAACACCTCCAGCACTTACTTGTGGAGGCACCACAAGTGTCGATAGAAAGAGGAGGAGTACCATCCCCACTTCTCGGCGCATGAATTGATTATGCTAATGGCGGATAGATATAGATGAGGGCGGCACGGATTTTAGTAATTTTACATAAATAGAGTAGAAAACAAGCGATATCACCCGATTTCCCAATCATGTTGGGCAATAGACTCATGTTCATAGTCAGACTGGCCGTAACATGCGCTGGTACGCCTTCAATGGTGATGCTGATGGCATTTGTTCCATGGTTCAATGGGGTTTAGTGCATGGCATTGATGGGCAAACAGTGACTGGTGTCAAGCGAGATATCGAACTTCTTGAGAAAATAAACCCCGGGCCGGGAGATGAAATAATCGTAATGGATATCTCGCTGGCACGGAATCACCAAAGAGCTAGTCAAATGGTCCGAGATGGCATCAAAATTACTTGGTTTGACCATCATTTACCCGGCGAGAAAATCGAAGGCGTTGAAACCAATATTAACACTGCAGCCGAAGTTTGTACTGCGCGTATTATCGAGTCTTATTTAGGGGTAGAATCCGATTGGGCCCAAGTCGCTCTCCACGGGGATGGTTTGTCTTCTTACTCGGCCAAACCTGAGTTCAAAGAATTGGGAGAACTTCTCAATTACAATGGATATGGGGCGGACCTTTCTGATTTACACTTTCATCCAAATGAATTATTGAATTTATGTCTTAAATCTGAAACCCCTAGTAATTTTATGCTAACATCCACATTTCAAACATTGCAACAAGGTTTTGCTAACGATATGTCTCATGTGAATTCGATAGTTGAGGTTGAAGGAATATATTTGCTTCCCGATGAAGCCTGGGCTCGTAGGGTAGTGGGGGTAATGGCTCATAGAATCAACTCAGAAGGCCCCGGTCCTCATGTAATTGCAATCGACAAAGGTGAAACTTTGCAAGTTTCATTGCGTGGACAGAGTGGCATAGGCGAGTTGTGTTCTCTGTTTGGAGGAGGCGGCCGCGCGACCGCAGGAGGCATTGATGCTCTCCCAAAGGGAGAGATACCAGCCTTGATGAATGAAGTCAATGTCCGAAGGTTTGCTTGAGGTGCTGTGATGGAGGATAGAATGACTCATCTTCAGAGATTGGAAGCCGAGGCTATCCATATCATGAGAGAAGTTGTTGCAGAAGCGGAAAACCCCGTAATGCTCTATTCGATTGGTAAGGACTCATCGGTAATGTTACATCTTGCAATGAAAGCTTTCCATCCCGCTAAGCCGCCATTCCCAATCATGCACATAGACACGATGTGGAAATTTTCAGAGATGATTGCGTTTAGGGAAAAGATAGCCGAAGAATTTGGTCTTGATTTAATTGTACACATCAACCCTGAAGGCAAAGAGATGGGAATGAACCCATTTATTCATGGTTCTTCAACTCATACAGATATGATGAAAACTCAAGGGCTAAAACAAGCATTGGATGCTCATGGGTTCGATGTTGCATTTGGTGGAGCGCGTAGAGATGAAGAAAAATCACGTGCAAAAGAGAGAATCTTTTCTTTTAGAAACGAAAGTCACCACTGGGATCCCAAGCGTCAACGGCCTGAACTTTGGAATCTCTATAATTCAAAGAAAAACCAAGGCGAATCGATACGTGTTTTCCCGCTATCAAATTGGACTGAATTAGATATTTGGCAATATATCCATCTCGAAAAGATTCCAATTGTACCACTTTATCTTGCCAAACCTCGGCCAGTTGTCGAGCGCGATGGCGTTCTGATTCTAGTGGATGATGATAGAATTCCAATGGCAGAAGGCGAAGAACCAATGATGAAAACAGTCAGGTTCCGTACTCTTGGATGCTATCCATTAACCGGGGCAGTTGAGTCTGAGGCCGACACATTACCGGAAATCATTCAGGAAATGCTACTGACTACAACATCAGAACGTGAAGGCAGAGTTATCGATTTCGATAGCACAGCATCAATGGAAAAGAAGAAGCAAGAGGGGTATTTCTGATGGCACATATCAGCGACCTCATTGCCACTGACATAGAATCATACCTTGCTGCCCATGAGCAAAAGGAGTTGTTGCGATTCATTACTTGTGGTTCAGTCGATGATGGGAAATCCACTTTGATTGGCCGTATGCTGTATGAATCACACATGCTTTTTGATGATCATTTAGCAGCACTTGAGGCGGATTCAAAGCGAGTTGGAACACAAGATGGAGAGATTGATTTCGCCCTACTTGTTGATGGATTAGCCGCTGAGCGTGAACAAGGAATTACAATCGATGTTGCTTACAGATTCTTTTCTACCGAGAAAAGAAAGTACATTGTGGCAGATACACCCGGCCACGAAGAATATACGCGAAATATGGCGACAGGAGCATCCACTGCAGATGTGGCAATTATCCTAGTTGATGCAAGTCAAGGTATTCTAACACAAACACGTCGCCATTCGTTTATCGTTTCAATGGTTGGAGTTAAGAGAATTATTTTAGCTGTTAACAAATTAGATTTAGTTGATTATTCTCAAGAAGTATTTGATTCAATACTTGCAGATTACAGTAGATTTGCCGATGATGCCCTCGCACTAGATGCGATAACAGCAGTACCAATTTCTGCGCTAAAAGGCGATAATATAGTTGGTCCAAGTGAAAATACTCCTTGGTATAATGGACCTTCAATTATGGATTACCTCGAGACTGTAGAAATCGCCTCAACATCACAAAAGCGCTCGTTTAGAATGCCTGTTCAATGGGTGAATAGACCAAACCGTGAATTCCGTGGATTCGCTGGAATTATCGGTAGTGGAACCATCTCTCCTGGAGATAAAGTCAGGGTCCTGCCCAGTGGCACAGAATCTGTTATTGATAGAATTGTAACTTGGGAAGGCGACCTTGAGGTTGCAGGCGCAGGTCGTTCAGTGACACTTACTCTAGCGGATGAAATAGATATTTCACGCGGTGACATCATTACAACTGCTGATAATCCATGTGGCAGTGCAGACCAATTCCAAACTCGAATATTATGGATGGATGAAAATGCAATGATGCCAGGTCGTCAGTATTTGTTCAAGGCTAATACACAAACCACTTCTATGACACTTGGGCAACTCAAGCATAGAATCGATGTCAATACATTGGAAGAGTTACCTACAAAGGTACTGGAAATGAACGAAATAGGAGTTTGTAATATTTCATTATCAAGCCGAATCGCATTCGATTCTTATGATGAAGATCCAACTATGGGCGGTTTCATTATTGTAGATCGTATGACCAACAATACAGTTGGAATGGGACTGATTGATTTTGCATTGAGGCGAGCGGATAACATCCATTGGCAATCAATGGATGTAACCAAAGAAAGCCGGGCACAGCAAAAGAGTCAACGGCCACGTTTGGTTTGGTTTACTGGGCTGTCCGGTTCAGGGAAATCCTCGATAGCAAATATTTTGGAAAAGAAGTTACAAGCAATGGGTCGCCATACAATCAGTCTTGATGGTGACAATATCCGCCATGGCCTGAACCGAGACTTAGGCTTCACGAAGGCAGACCGTGTTGAGAATATCCGTCGTGTTGGTGAAACTTCGAAATTGATGATTGATGCAGGGCTGATATGTATTTCATCATTCATTTCACCCTTTGAATCAGAACGGCAAATGGTTCGCTCACTAGTGGGTGAAGAAGAATTTATCGAAGTATTCATCGATACCCCCCTAGAGGTTTGTGAACAAAGAGATGTCAAAGGCCTCTACGCGAAGGCCCGTGCTGGCGAGTTACCAAACTTTACAGGAATATCTAGTCCGTTCGAAAGCCCAGTAGATCCTGAAATTAGAATTGACACTACTCAAGTAAGTGCCGAGGAAGCGGCTGACCAAATTATCGATTATTTGAGCCGCTCTTGAATTCGCTTTGCGACTTCATCCCATTGAAGAGCATCTCGTAACTTTATCATTGATTCACGAGATGAATCCAAATTCTTTTGTCCGATTGCTGAAATACTTGCTACGATATCATCGACACTTCTGCCGCGCATCTTAATTGCACCAGCAATATCATCGAATATTGAAATTGGAGTTACAGCTAATGGAACTCCAGCGGCAACACCCATTCTAACTGCGCCCGACGCCGACTCCTTGGTATTTTGATATGGAAATACTAGCAATTCACACTTTGACAGAGTAGATATTGCAACATCATCATCTAAGAAATCTGTAACCAAACGGACACGTCCAGTTAGGCCTTTATTTTGGATAAGGGAGTTGACTTTTTTCTCCATATTTCCACTGCCTTCTCTTGTTGCACACAGCAATAACAATTCATCCCAACCGGGGAGTCTATCGAATGCTTCAATCAATTCCAACTGCCCTTTGTGGGGTAACAGGAATCCAAAGGTCCCCATAACTCTACCTTCCATGGGCAGAGATTCCGCAGAATCAGAGGGTGGAGGATATATTCCATGTGGAATCATTACTACATTTTCTTCAATTCCAAGAGTTCTTAGATTTTCAACATCTGCTTCAGTATGCACCATTACAGTTGAGCATGATTTCAGACCATCTATCGCCTTCTCAATCCGCTTGCTCGGGAATACAAGAGAACGGTCTCGTGTATTGTGCATCGTAATGAAGACTTTTACTCCCATCTCCGATAATTTCAGCAACAACTCATTGAGATATGAAAATCTTAGCAAACCAGGTTGGTGCTGAATTACCATTTGTTGAATACCCTTAGCAGCAACTTGAGCAATAATGCCTTCAAATGCATTTGAGTCTCTACCCCAACATGGAATCGCACCCTCAACATCACCTTCACCAGATTGGCACATGACGATTACATCATCCATCTGTTCAACTAGAAAGCGAGAATATGTTGCAATACCACACCTGATATCCCAAGTGCTAATCCAGCCAATCATTATTTTCACTCCTTGAAATCGAAATCAGAGTACTTGTCAAGAATTGTCTTTACATCACTCGATCTCGGAGAATATTTTTTCTTTCTTTCGCGTAATGAGAAGCCATCCATATCGACTTCAACATCAATTGAGTTTAGTGCCTCAAGAGCCTCTTGGTTAGTATAGGGGTAGCGTAAGAATGCGACTTTATCGATATTGGATTGTTTTGCATTACGGAAACTTTCGAGGAACATAGAAAATCCAACAGGGTCATTGGGAAATGATTGCAAAAACCTCGAAAGAGGAATTTCTGGGGCGTTAATCCCAAGGCACATCTTCGCCGCATTGGCCGTTAGAAATTTACGACGGTCCATTGAACGAATCGCATCAAGATAATCTCCATGAATTACCAAAATTGGTTTTCCAACACTCTTTCCCGGATGTTGCTTATGGCAAATCAGGCCATAATTATCAGGTCGCGTCCTAATTCCTTGAGATTCCATATGGTCACAAAGCGCATTAGAGGCTACACCGCCATGCGATACAACCCAGATATCGATACTATTTGCATCGACCTCACTAGGTCCGAGTGGCTGCATTGAGATCACAGCAGGTCTGCTAACTCATCTTGGATAATCTGTACAGCCTCAAGAATCTCGTCCTTGTGGCGAGCACCGGTGATTACCATCTTTCCAGATCCGAAGATCAAACAGACTACCTTAGGATAGTCTAATCGATAAATCAATCCAGGGAATTGCTCTGGCTCGTACTCAACCTTATCGAAAGGCAAGTGGAAGGTTAGGTTGTTGAGGTTCAACTTGCGAGGTAGTCCTGCGAGTGGGTCTCCTTCTTTCAATTCTTGAGTATCCATTCTCTGGGTACCTTCGTAATCTTCGGGATAGTGTAGAGCATAGGTTGCAACCATGTTCTGAACTTCAATTTCGACATCCTTTAGGTCCCAAGTTGTGATTCCAGCAGAACGTAGATCATTGATCATTCGCTCGATACCGGTGTGAATGTTATCCTCATTCTTTCCACCAGTACATACAGCACGTCCGGAACGGAACATTAGGATAGCAAGTTTAGGTTCTGCTACACGGTATACAACCCCAGGAAACTGCTCAGGTTCATATTCACAATTCAATTGAATTGCGATATCTGGGAGATCAAGCTCTTCCGCTACTCGAGTGCTGGCAACGACATTTACTACAGTCAAACGGTCCTCATCGTTCATGGTTGAGCCGATTATAAACCCCTATTTAAAGGACCGCACTACTCAAAGGGATTCCAAAGAGTAGATTCTCCCTCAAAATCAACTGTCATTCCTTGTGCCGCAATCCTACTTATCAGTGTTCTACCACCTGCCAATTCAATCGCCTCACTCGTTTCTTTAGGGTTGCGGGTCAGTGCAATCATACACCCTCCACCACCAGCGCCAGTTAGTTTGACACCTAGAGATGAAGGGGCTGCTGCGCTGATTAAAGATTCTAATTCAGGACAAGAAATACCAAGGTTACGTAGCATTAAATGATTTTCACTCATCGCCCTACCTACATTTTCCATATTCCCTTCCACTAATGCAGTAATGCCTCTTCGAGAAATAATACCAATAGTTTCGATTTCACGGATTCTGTCAGGGTGTTCTTCGATTAGAGATGCGACATATGCGACTTGTTGTGATGTGGGCGCATGTATTCCAGTATTGCCAATTACTAGCCATACATCTTCGGTAGATTTTGGAAGTTCTACAGAATGTACTTCCCATGAAACACCATTCAGGCTTCGAGAATAGATCCAATTCAAATCATTTTCAATTTTATCTGAAAGTACAATACATCCGCCATGTGCGCATACACTCGAATCAAGAGGCGATGCCCTTCCTCCTTGTGCAGTCGCTTCAACTGCATGTGCTAAAATCGCACATTCATCCACATCTACCGCTTTTGCTCCAACCTCAACGAAATCACCTTTTTTCAACTCCCACGGACCAGAATATGCATCCTCAGGACTTGCAGCAGTCCAACCTTCTGCCCAATCATCATCTTTGATTTGCCGACCTCTAGCACAACGTAATGCTGCACTAGCTGCTACGGACAGAGCTGCGGATGAACCCAATCCGCTAGCGGGAGGGATATCGCCATGAATTTTGATAGCCAACGGTGGACCATCCTTCCATAATCTTTGTTTTAATGCTTCAACATGGGGGTGGCGCGATGGGTCAAATCTCATTCCATCAATACGCCAGACATCGCTTGGTTCTAGTCCAACAGACATCCTTTGGTCAATTGCTACGGCGACGGCTGGCTGGCCATAAACCACGGCATGTTCTCCAAAGAGAATACACTTGCCGGGAGCACTGGCTTGCACCATGGAGTGCGGTTGTGTAGGAGGTACTTGGCCGTTGGGTTGAAGGCGTGAGTCCACTTCGTGAACTTGATGGACCACCCACTCGATGTCACTTATGCTGGTATTTCAGGGTGGTACCTTCTTCTTGCTCTAGGTGCTATATCCATTGGTTTCTTTGCCTATCAAGTGCAAAAAGCAACACGTTTGGTCCTTCTTGGATCCAAAGATAACAGGTTCGATTCTTGGGGCGCTCGATTCAAGGAAACTGCTCGTGTTTGGCTTGGTCAGCGTAAGGTGTTAGAGGACCCCGTCGCAGGTGGAATGCACGTTCTGATGTTCTGGGGTTTCCTGATGCTATCCACTGATATGTTCGATTTGGCAAGCGGTAATAGATTCAGCGAGCATCTTCTGCCTGATGTACTGAACCCTTTTTGGAATGCAATGGTTGAACTTGGATATACCAGTGCGCTAATCGGATGTTTCCTTGCTCTAAATCGTAGAGTTCTATTCACTCCTGAGAAATTAAAGGGTAAGAGTCAGTTAGAAGGAAATGTCATTCTATTGTTGATTATGACAATCTGTACAACCGCTTTCGTTGTAGAAGCAGGAGAAGGACCTCATGCAACTTACGAAATGATTGGAGCCTGGGTTGCAAACACATTTACAATTTCGCAGAGTACAGTAAATATTGCATATTGGGTACATATGCTAGCGATTTGTACTTTCCTTTTCCTTATACCAGTATCAAAACATATGCACTTGGTAATGGCACTTCCAAATGTATTCTTCTTTGATACACAGCCCATGGGCAAAATGCGTCCACTACAGATGGATGAAAATGGAACCGCAGTACCGCTAGATGAACTCGACATAGAGACATTCGGTGCATCTCAATACACCCAATTATCTTGGAGGAGTCTAATCGATGGTTGGGCTTGTACTTCTTGTGCAAGGTGTCAGGATGTCTGTCCCGCCTATGCATCAGGCAAAGACCTCAACCCAATGCAAATTATTCACGATGTAAGAGGATATGCAAACGAACATTCAGAATTGCTTCTCAAAGGCGAGGCTCCAGAAGAAGACATAATCTCCAGATTTGGAGAAGCCGCTATTTGGGCTTGTACCACCTGTAATGCTTGTGTCGATGTTTGCCCAGTTAATATTGAGCATGTTCCAAAGTTGACCGATGCTCGCCGTCATCTAATGATGGAAAGAATGGAATTTGATGAATCTGTAGAAGATACAGTCATGCCACTGATGGCAACAATTGAGAATCTTGAGAATGATTCCAACCCATATGGAATACCAATGCATGAGCGTGGCGATTGGGCTGCTGACCTCGATGTTAAGGTAGCAGAACCTGCTGAATACATCTACTTCGCTGGCTGTGCTGCTTCATTCGATGAGCGTAACAAGAAGGTTGCTCGAGACACAATTTCGATTATGAAAGAGGCAGGATTGGATGTTGGTATTCTTGGAATGCAAGAAGGATGCACTGGAGACGCAGCTCGTCGTGCAGGTAACGAATACTTGTTCCAGATGCTTGCAGAAACCAACCTTGCAACCTTCGAGGAGATCGGTGTGAAGAAGATTGTAGCATCCTGTCCTCACTGTTTCCATACTCTGGGAACAGAATACAAGGACTTTGGTGGACAAG
>Ga0233427_10000493_pt1 | contig 50338 bp, 50 predicted proteins | sample SI_118_April2016_5_FD_179885 | JGI IMG/M metagenome (GOLD analysis project Ga0233427, IMG submission 179885) | Seawater microbial communities from Saanich Inlet, British Columbia, Canada - SI_118_April2016_100_MG | ecosystem: Environmental > Aquatic > Marine > Inlet | place: Canada: British...
CGTTTGCTAAATTGAACTGTTCCCCTAGATAGTTAAATTGTAAAATAGCAAAGTCTGCATATTTAAAAAATCCTAATAGTCCTAAGTTTCCTACTAGACTTAATATTAATAGTATTTTCTTTTTTAGAATATTTTTATTATCCCATATTGCTTTACCTACATAGAAATCAAGCAAAGTGGATGCTATCAAAAGAATGATTAAATAATTACTTGAATAATAAAAAAAGAAATAACTAATAATTAATAAAAATACATGCTGAAATTTTTTATGTTTAATCGCAACAATTGTTGTTAACAAAATAATAAAAAATACAACAAAATCAATAGTATTGAATAACATTATTTTTCAATCTCATCTAAGATCATTTTTGAAATATCTTTAGAGTAAAAATTTGTATTATTATTTGCAGCTAAATGAGTGTGATCATGCCATACATTCAGATCTGAATACCTATCTATCTCTGAGTAAACTACTATTTTTTTTGTTATGGAGATGTTTTTTATAATATCTTCAAAAATAATTCTTTCTTTTTCAGAAAAATAATCCAAAAAAACTTTTGAATGCGGTGTAATGAATAAAATTACTTTAATATCATTTTCTTGCAATTTGTCAACTATCCTTTTTAAATATAATAAATTTGAATTTATTTCAGCAGGTTGAATTGTTGAGAAGTATTCTTTTTTAATCTTATACAAGTCTACAAAATCTATTATTTGACTTGCTTTTGGATCATATGTTAAAAATGGGCTATTTTGATATGGGCTCTTTATTTTATCTATATCATTAATTGGTTTACTTATTGTTCTGATTAATGCAAATTTTGGATTTTTTAACACGCCTTTTTTATCAAATTCAATTGAATCAAATAATTCTGATATGCTGGGAATGCTTGGAAGAATTTCATTTGTCATACTAACTAAATTTCTTCCTTTTGTTTCAAAAGCTCTTGGTTCTATACCATATAATACTATTTTTGGATTTTCCCCTACAATCATTTCAATGATTCTTTCCCTTTCTTCAAAATCATCACCTGGACTTCCTAAATTATATATTGTAAAATTTTTTCCATTTTTTTGTAGTTCATTTGATATTAAAATTGGATTTAAAGCATATACGTGACTTGAACCTAAAATAAAAATTTTATTTTTACCTTCTAACTCTTGTGAAAAAAATTGTTCATTTGTTAAAAATAACTGATCTGGTAAATTCCAAATTATAATTAAAAAAACAATTAATGAAAATACAAGTGAACAAATAACTGCAAGTGTGATATTTCTAGTATTCATAAAGCTCAATTTAAAAAAGAAATTTTTTTATTAATTAAATAAATAAATAATATTTTTATCTTTACACTTAAAACATTCCTTTCTATAAAATTTTGATTAAAATATAGTGATGAATTAATGATCAAATTTTCCATTTCTTCCAATCATAATTTTCAAAAATAATATTTTCCATTTCATTATCATTTGGTTTCCATGCTACATCTGCCATGACTAGAATTTTTGAAATATTTTTTGATGGATTAATAATTGCTGCACTTATTCCATTTGGAACTGAAATTAATTTTGAACTTTTTGAATTGGCCTCTATTTCATGATATTTTCCATTCTTATCTTGAATAATAACAACCATTTTACCCTGTATACAAAAAAAGTAACTTGTTCTATTTTTATGAAGATGTGGACCTTTGATTTCTTTTGGATTAACTGTGTTTAGATAAATCATTCCTGGATTGTTTATTATTTTATCCCAATTTCTCCAGATTACTGTTAATCCTCCATTGACATGTGCATCTAAAACATCCTTTGTTTCATGGTTTTCTAATTGAAATACTGAAAAATCATCTTTTTTCATCTGAAAAAGTACTTAATTTGAGCAATAAAAGTTTGATTACTTTTTCATTAGTGCCTTGTATATCTTTTTAAGAATATAATTTTGTTATAAATCATGAAACTTTTAGTAACTGGAGGAGAAGGATTCATTGGTAGTAATTTTATTTTACATACATTAAAAAATTTTCCAAAATATGAAATTATTAATCTTGATGCTGGATTTTATGGTTCTAATAAATTAAGTTTAGATAAAATTTCAAATTATGATAATTATGAATTTGTTAAAGGTAACATAAATGATTCAATAATTGTTGATAATTTAGTATCCAATTGTGATGCAGTTGTTAATTTTGCAGCAGAATCATTTGTAGATAGAAGCATTGCTGATGCAAAACCTTTTCTAAAATCCAATATAGATGGAGTTTTTACAATTCTCGAATCAATTAAAAAATATAAAAAAAAGTTTCTTCAAATTTCAACTGATGAGGTATTTGGTAGTCTTGATGTAGAATCTGCATTAGAAACTTTTCAGTATAATCCTTCTAGTCCATATGCTGCAACTAAAGCATGTGCAGAAATGTTAGTGAATTCTTATCATGTTACTTATGATTGTGATACTGTAATAACTAGATGTACTAATAATTATGGTCCAAGACAATTTCCTGAAAAATTAATTCCAAAAACATTACTGTTAGCAAAAAATAATAAAAAAATTCCTGTATATGGTACAGGCAAAAATTTACGAGATTGGCTTTATGTTACTGATCATTGTGATGCAATTTTATCTTGTTTACATAACGGTAAATCTGGAGAATCTTATAATATTTCATCAGGTAATGAAATTGATAATTTAACTATTATCAAAAAAATTCTTTTGATAATGGATAAATCTGAAGATTTAATGGAGTTTGTAGATGATAGACCTGGTCATGATTTTAGATATAGTATGAATTCTAATAAATTGCAAAATGAATTAGGTTGGAAATCTAAAACTGATTTTGATTTAGGAATAGAAAATACTGTAAATTGGTATATGAATAATTCAAAATGGTGGAAAAATTTGTCAGAAAGCATATTTGAACATACACCATGGAAAAAATAGAATTATTTTATTAAGAGAGATTTTGTTCTTTGTAATATGAAAGGAATTTTACTCCATGCTGGTCATGGAACTCGATTACGTCCTTTAACACATACTGGCCCTAAACAGCTTCTTCCTATAGCAAATAGACCCATGTCAGAATATTGTATCGAATCTATGAAAGAAACTGGCATAAATGAAATTGCAATTATTATTGGTGGTATAGGTGCACAAAAAGTAAAAGATTACTATGGTGATGGTACAAAATTTAATGTTCATATCACATACATTCATCAAGATTTTCCTCGTGGAATTTCTCATGCAATTAGTTTATGTGATGATTTTATAGGTAATGAAAAATTCTTGGTATTTTTAGGAGATAATATTATTCAAAAATCTATTAAAGATTTTAGTATTGATTTTGAAAAATCTAATGTTGCAGCATCTATTCTATTATGTGAAGTAGATAACCCCAGTCGATTTGGAATTGTAGATATTCAAGATGGTAAAATTAAAAAAATTATGGAGAAACCTGAAAATCCTCCAACAAATTTAGCAGTTACAGGAATTTATTTTTTAACACCCATAATTTTTGATATTATTAAACGACTAAAACCGTCAAGAAGAAATGAATTAGAAATCACAGATGCATTAGACATGTTATTGAATGAAAATCATATAATTACATATAACATGATCACTGATTATTGGAAAGATACTGGAACTCCTGATGATATCATTCATGCAAATGGAATCATTTTAGAAAACCTTTCTACTTATTTTAATGGTGAAAATGATGGAACAAATACAATTGAAGGTAATATTATGGTGGGTGAAAATAGTATAATTAAAAATCATTCAACATTAAATGGACCTATCATTATAGGTAAAAATTGTATTATTGATGGTGCTATAATAGGTCCACATACAAGCATAGGGGATAATTCAATATTGACTAATTGTAATTTACAAGATTCAATTATCATGTCCGATTGTAAAATTACTGGAGATATGAAAATTAAAAATAGTATTATTTCATATAATGCATCAATAATATCTGATCCAATTAATGTGGAGAAAACTTTTCTTTTAGGGGAAGGTACTAAACTTATTCTTTAGTTATTTATTCTATTTTTGTAATTACACATTGTGATCCAAGTAATTGTATTTGAGGAATTTTTTTATCTTTACAAAATTCATTAAATGCTTGTTTTACTCCGTCAGTGTGATAATCATGTGTCAAAATTATTCCTCCATTAATCATTCTAGGATAAAAAAATTTTAAACAATCAATTGTACTTTGAAATAAATCTACATCTAAATGTACAAATGAAAATTTTTTATTTTTAATTGGCTCTGATGTTTCTGGAAATTTTCCTTTATAATAAAAAATATTATTATAATCCGACAAATAGTTTTTCACATTTTCTAAACTCGTATTGCTAAATTCCCCTGTTTTCCAATATGCTGTTCCAAAATGTGTATCCTTTTCAGATACTTTCGGTAGTCCCTCAAATGTATCGAACAAATGTAATTCTTTTTCATTTTTTACTTCACTAATTAATTTAGAAGATCCTCCTTGATACACTCCAACTTCAGCCATATCTCCATCTAATTTAGATTGAGATTTTGCGATTGAATAAACATGATATGCTTCAATAGGGTAAAATGCAAAATCTACTTCTTTTTTCACATTTTTAATCAAATCAATAATTTTTTGATCATTATAAAATGATAATAATTTAAATTGAAATTTTGTATTTAAATTACTCATGAATTTTCCAAAAATATTTGAACCGTAAACTAATTTTCGTGTATTATCCACCATAATTCTATTATCTTTTAGTAGAATGGTTAATTTAATATTATGACCAAAAATTTTACACATTCTCAATATATTGACGTGAAATGATTGGAAATAATATTAAAATGAAAAATATTGGAAATGCTACAATACCTTTAGTTAGTATTATAATTTTAAATTATAATGCCGGAAATTTATTAATTGATTGTATTGATTCAATTCAAAAAACTAATTATGAAAATTATGAAATAATTCTTGTTGATAATGATTCTCAAGATGATAGTCATTTAAAATGTAGTAAAAAATTTCCTAACATTTGTTTAATAGAAAATAAAGAAAATTTAGGCTATTGTGAAGGAAATAATGTTGGACTAAGAAAAGCAAAAGGTGATTATATTGTAATTTTAAATCCTGATACTCTAGTTGATCCTAATTGGATTAAAGAATTAATTTTAGCATATGAAAAATACGGAGATGGTTTGTATCAGCCTAAATTTCTTACAACAACTAATCATGATACACTAATGAGTACTGGAAATATGATTCATTTATTTGGTTTTGGGTTCTCTCGTGGTAAAGGTGAATTTGATGATGGTAAATTTAATGAACATGAAAAAATAGGTTATGCATCTGGAACTTGTTTATTTTCAAAATTAAAAATTTTTAATAGATTGAATCTATTTGATCCCTTTCTTTTTGCATATCATGATGATCTTGATTTATGCTGGCGTGGAGCTTTGGTTGATATTCCATCATACTATGCACCAAAATCAATTGTTTATCATCCATCTGAAGGTTTCTCGTTTAAATGGAGTAATTTTAAATTTTTTCTTTTAGAAAGAAATAGACAATATTGTATTTTAACACATTATTCACGCAGTACTTTTTTCAAACTACTTCCATCATTATTGTTAGTTGAAATGTTTGTTTTTATTTTTTATTTTAAAAAAAGAATGTTATCGTCTAAAATTAAAGCTAATTTTAGTATTCTAAAAAACTGGAAACATATTAATCAAAAATATAATGAAATTCAAAAATTTAGAACTGTAGATGATAAAACGCTTGTTAAATCATTTAATGATGAAATGTATGTGCCTAAAGTAATTAGTGCTGAAGTTTATAATGACATTTTTAATAATTTTATCAAAAAATTAAGTATATTTGCTAAAAAATTTATCTAATTTTTTTAGCAATAACTATTCCAATAGCATAATCTTTTTCATGTGATATTGAGGCTGAAAATACATAATCATTTTTTCCATACACCCTAACTATTGGTTTTTTATTTTGATGATCTGTGATAATTTTTGAAAAACTTTCTTTTGTATTTGTTGATTTTATTACCGATTCCTTTATTGCAAATTTTCCCGCAAAATGTGTGTAAGGATCTTTGAACTTTAAACAATAATTAATTTCATTTTTTTCAAAAATTTTTTTATAAAATGATGTTTTTTTAGCAAATGGCATATCTCTAAATCTATTCACGTTAACAATATCTATTCCAACACTCATATTTTCATTCATTTTTCTTTCTCAACTAATTCAACTAAATTTAAATTAGTTTTTTTCATATTTAGTAAAACAAAAGCAATTTCCCTTTCTTCAAAACCTTTTACCTGTGATACAATTAATCTTCCACCCTTTTCTACTATGTCATTAATTGTTTCAGATAAATTATCTACTTCAAAACAAATATGATTAAACCCTCCTCCGTTTTCTAAAGCCCTTTTTACTGGTGATTCATTACCAATTGGTTCGATAAATTCTATTCGTAATTCACCAATTTTGATAAAACATACGTTAACTTTTTGTGAACCAACTATAGTGGGAATACTTGTTTCATCAAATTTAACAAATTTTGAAAATTCCCCTAATGAATCTTGAATATTATTCACTACTATTCCTATATGGTGAATTTTCATTCTATTTTCATTCAAAATTTATTCCCTTCTGTTTTAAAATATTTTTAAAATCTTCCACTTTTTCTATTTCTAATGATTCATCCATAGTAAATTTTACATCAAAATTTGTTTCAATTTCATCTAAAAGTACGTAACCTGTAAATGAATCCCAATTTTTAATATTTTCTGGATTTGACTCATAATTAATTTCATCAATTGAAATATTAAATACTTTGGCAATAATTTCAAATAGTTTTTTTTCATTCATTTTAATTCAACCTCTAAATAATCTGGAATTTTAATTTTATTTTTTAATAAAAATATCCATTTTTCATCCTCTTTCTCAAATCCATAATTTTTAAGAAAATTTTCAGCTGGTTTATTTTTTTCAGTGGGAATAAAAGTTGCAATAATTTTTTCAATTCCTTTATTTTTAGCTATTTCTAATATTTTTCCTATTATTCCTTCTTCAATACCTCGCCCCATTATTCTACAACTTAAAAGAAATGTATCAATAATCCATTCATTTGGTTTTGTTTTAATTATGAATACATTTGTTATTCCATTTTCACCAAATTTATCTTCTACTTCTGAACACCCCACAATCATTGTTTCATCTTTAACAAATTCCCTTATTTCTTCTTCTTGATATCTTTTAGTTGTAAGATTAAATTGATTAGTTTTTAATATTAATTGAGAAATTCTTGCAACTGATAATTTATCATCTAATTTTATTTTAATTTTAATATCTAATTTTTTTAAATATTCATTTAGATTTTCAGTACTTGATTGTAATTTTTGTCTATTTTGTTCTTGTTTATACATTGTTTTTCTTTGTACGTCATCATTTGTAATTTTTAATGTGTTAAAATCATTCAAATCTCTTAAAATTTGTGCATAAATTGATGGATCTTTTGGTAATTCTATTGTATTTACTTCTGGTAAGCTCATTCTGAGTAATTCTCTATTAATTGGATCATCATCAAAGAAAACAATACTGTCTAATCCAATATTCAATTCTTTTGCAATTTCTTTCATATTTGATATTTTATCATTCCAATTAATTTTGATACACGAAAAATCTTTTTCTCTCAGAATCATGTGGGGATGTTCATTAATCACTTTCATTGTTTCATTTTGATTATTTTTGCTATTGATCGCTAAAATAATTCCATTTTCTGATAGTGATTTTATTACTTTTTGAAATTCTACAAAGGATCTACCTTCTGGATATGGGCCCATTTTTATTCCTTCAAATCCATCTTCACCTATGATATTTCCCCATAGTGTATTATCTAGATCTAAAACAAGACATTTTTTATTCAAACCTTGAATTGGTTTAACATAACCTAAGAAATCATAAATTAAGTGTGGTATGATATCAAAATTTATTTTAATATCTCCATAATTCATTTTTTTATAATCTAAAATATTTTTTTCTCCAAATTTTGTAACAAAAGAATTAAAATCATAAATATACAATGAATCTATATTTCTAGATAATTGTTTTAATTTTTTATTTAAATTTAAAATAATTTCTTTAATTCCATATTCTATTTTTGATTCATATATTCCCAATGACGTATATGTTGGAATAACAAAATTTGCCATGACTATTTTTGATTGACTTTTTTGTGTGAATACTTGTATTAAATTTTGTATTTCATTTATTTTTTCATCTGTATATTTTTTATTTTTTGAATTAATATTTGAAAAATAAAATGAATCTTCTAAAATTACTCTATTATCAATAAGTAAAAATGTTATATCTGGTTTAAATTTGTACAAATTACTATTGTCATTTAATATTTCTTGAGTAAATTGATTATATGGTGAATTATATGTTAAACAATTAATTTTTTCATCATTACATTGCACTTGAATTGTTTCTTCAAAACCATTTAATGAAAAACTACCAACAAAAGCAATACGTATTTTTTTTTCATGATTTTTAGGTTTAATTATTTTTGATTGATTAATGTAGTGGGATAATTCTCTAATCTCCATATTTTTTATATTTTTTATTTCATTGATAAAAACTCTGTGACTGATTAATCTCTAATTTAATTTATCAAATCTTTTCTTCTTAAAGGTTAAAGGTAACTAATAATATTTTCAAGCAAATGGATGTGGAATCTAAAAATGCTTTTTCTTTGAATGAGGCTGAATTAATGGAATATTATAGTTTTAAGGGGATTTTTGGAAAATTTAGGCTTAGATTATTTGTTTTAAAAAATTGGATATTTCATTCATTATCTTATTTTTCTCCTCATTCTGGATTTGCCGTTAAAATGCAAAAATCTAGAGGTGTTGTTATAGGTAAAAATTGCCATTTTTGTCCTTATGTTCAAATTGATTTAATTTATCCACATTTAGTAAATATTGAAGATAATGTAACATTAGGTTCTAATTGTATGATTTTTGCTCATACTAACCCCACTGCAAATTTATTTTTAAAAACTGGGGAGTATAAGCGTAAAGTAGAATCTGTTACAATTAAATCCGGTGCTGTAATTACTCCTGGTTCTATTATAATGGCTGGCATTACTATTGGAAAAAATTCTATTATTTCTCCTGGAAGTGTTGTTACCCAAGATGTTCCTGATTTTTGTATAGTTGTAGGTAATCCTGCACGTGTTATTAAAAGAATCAAAGATACAACATGATACTTAATTTTAGTAAACGTTCATTTGAATTAAAAACATTATTAATTTGTTAAACTAATGGCTATGAATATTTTAGGTATTGATTTTGAGGAATGGTATCATCCAGAATTAATTAAAAATCATGTAAAAGTGGATCAAAAAATTCCTAAAGTTTTCAAAGGAATGGATAAAATTTTAGATTTATTAAATAAACATAATATCTCTGCAACATTTTTTGTAGTGGGAGAAATTTTACAACACGATCCAGAATTAATTGATAAAATTATTTCTAATGATCATGAGATAGCATTCCATACAATGCATCATGATAGAGTTGATTCACCTAATTTTTCAAATAATTTTAATTATGAATTAAAAGAATTTCAGAAATTAACTAACAATAAATCTAAAGGATTTAGAGCACCTACTTTTTCTTTAAATGAAAAAAGTTCCTTTGTTATTGAAATGCTTGAAAAATATAATTATATTTATGATAGTAGTATTATGCCTGCAAAAACTTCAATGTATGGAAATCCTAATGCTGATAAAAAACCATATAAAATTACAAGTAAAAATTTAGAAAATAATTCAAAAAATGGAAAATTATGGGAGTTTCCGTTAATGGTAACTAAACTCTTAGGAAAACAAATTCCTACAGCTGGTGGATTTTATCTACGAACTTTACCCTTATACGTTATTAAAAACTCCATAAAAAATTATGAAAAAAAACAGATACCTGCATGTTTTTATGTTCATTCTTGGGAATTAACTCCAGAATTAATGCCTAGAATACCTCTTTCTAAAAAAAATAATTTTATTACATATCATAATATTGAAAAAACACTACCAAAATTAGATCAGCTACTCTCTAGTTTTAATTTTACATCTTTTGAAAAATATATTGATAATAAATTATAATTTTTTTATATATTGTTTTCTTTAAAATATTTCAATGTTTCAATAATTCCTTCCTTTACTGATATTTTTGGGTTCCATCCTAATTTTTTTATTTTTGAATTATTAACAACAAAATTTCCAACATCTACTTTTTTTGTATATTTTGGTTGTTTAACATATTTTGTTTTTGCTTTAGTCAATTTTTCTAATTCGTTCCCTATCTGATAGAACCATGTTTTTTTATTTGATGAAATCCAATACAATTCACCCTGTTTTCCTTTTCTAATGATACAATTTATTGCACTAATTACATCAGAAATATAAATTATATCTCTAAAAAATTTTCCATCGTTATAAATTGTAATATCTTCATTTTTGAAAGCTTTATGAATTAAATAATTTATTGCATTTTTATTTGGAATAATTTGTTCTTTGGGGCCAAATGAATTTGTTATTCTAAAAATATTTGTATTAATTCCATACACTTGATTGTAAATTTTAGTATAATATTCACTAGATAATCTGTTTACGCCATACAATGTTGTTGGATTACATTCAGTAAATTCATTTACTGGCAGTTTTTTTGGTTTACCAATTACTACAAATGTACTACCTAAAATGAATTTACATTTTGGTAATGTTTTTCTTATAATTTCAAGTATGTTTAATGTGGATTTAGTATTTGAATCAAGATCATTAAATGGTGATTCAAATGATTTAGAATGTGATGTATTTCCTGCTAAATGTATGATAACATCTGGTTTCTTTTTAACAATGAATTTTTCTATTTTTGTATAATTTGTCACATCAACTTTCTCAAGTTCTATCTTTTTCTTGATATTTTCAACATTTTTTACACTTGTTTTAGTACATATGATAATTTTGTGACGTTTTTTTAACAAAAATTCTGCAAGATGACTACCCACAAATCCTGCACCTCCAGTAATCATAATTTTCATACATACATCAATTATTGATTCCTTAAAAAAATTTCTTGTAATTTATTAACATCCGTGCTAAATTTTCATTAATTGACTAGTATATCTGAAAAATTCAAAATTTTGAAGAAAGCCAAATTAGTATTTGAAAATTGGACAATTTATCCTCTATCTTATTATAATTTTATACGTAGTGATTTTATTATTTTTAAAACTCGTAGTAAAAAAATTATCAAACTACGAAAACAATCTACTGATTTAATGGCATTAACTCATGTATGGTTAATTGAAGAATATAAAAAAAAACATTTTGAAATTAAACCAAATGATGTTGTTATAGATGTTGGTGCACATATTGGATTATTTACAATATATGCATCTCAATTTTGTACTGATGGTAAAATTTATTCTTTTGAACCTTCCACTGAAAATTATCAATTATTGTTAGAAAATATTCAATTAAATAATTTAAATTGTGTTACAAGTTTTAATCAAGCCGTTTCTAATTCTAATGACTCTATTGATCTATTTCTTAATAATGATGAATCTGGTCATAGTATGTTTTCAAAATCATCGAAAAGTGTAAAGATTGATTCTATTTCTTTACAAAAATTTTTTGATGAAAATCAAATTAAGCGTTGTAATTTTTTAAAACTTGATTGTGAAGGTGCAGAATATGAAATCATAAAAAATCTACCATTAGAATATTTTCAAAGAATTGATAAATTTGTAATTGAATATCATATGGCTGATTCTCATCCTGAATTTTTGATTGAATTAAAGGAAATTTTATCTCAACAAAATTTTAAAATTGAAACTAAAAAATTATTTTCTGATATTGGATTCTTATATGCTAAAAAAATTTAATTTTTTATAATTATGCCTAATCCTTGATTACCTTCTACTTTAATGACATATTTTTTTACATTATTTGAAGTTGTGAAATCATGAAATGCATCATTATCTATTATGTCATCAGAAATAATTATGCCTTCTTTTTTTATATTTTTAATAATTATATTAAATTCAAACATCATATTTTCATATGTGTGAGAACTATCATGAATAAAAATATCCAAATTATTAATTTCAGTTAAAATATTTTCTAATTTTTCTGTAGATTTTCCAATTACTAATTCCCATCTATTTCTTAATTTTTTAGGAATTATACTGCCAATCATTTCTTTAGTTTGCCATGGTCTAAAAATAGAATCTATAGAATATAATTTTCCAAATTTATTATCTTCTAATGCTTGTAAAATATATGAACTACTAATTCCATATGCAACTCCTGTTTCTATGACGTTCTTTGGCTTCAAAATTCTACATAAATGATACAAAAATTTTCTTGAATCTGAATTAATTGAATAATCTGTTGGATAAGGTTTATTCTTTGATGGGTATTTTAATTTTTTTAATTTTTTTAAATTTAATTCTACATGTACTTTTAATTTTTCTAATTCTGTTTGATTTAAATTTTCTTTTGGAAATATTTTTTTAAAAAATTCTTCAATTGAATCAAAATCATATTCATATTTGTAATTTTTATGATTTTCATCTTCTTGATTTTGTTTTCTTTCTTCAAATACATCTTTTATCAATTTTGGTTTAAATATTGATTTTGTTAAAATCTGAAAAATAATTGAAATTTTACTCATTCTCATTTTTATTCATAAATTTTACTTATATTAGTTAGATTTTCTAGTAATTTTCATCTTTTATAATGATACGTTATTTACTTTAACTAGAAGTATAATAACAAAAAACATTAGAATATGAAAATTGCATTAACGTGTCCTGCCTCGCTGCCTGCTACCCAATTTGGAGGAATAATGTTTCTTTGTGTCCATGTTGCAAAAAAGCTTTCAAATGAAGGACATGATTTGACGATCTATACAACTGATCTTGATTTTGCAAATACTACTAAATTTAATAAAAAATTACCTAAAGAGGAAAAAATTGATAATTTCATCATTAAACGAACCCATGTTTGGATGTCTTCTTTTCTTTTCTTTTTTAATCCTGGTATGTATAGTCAAATGATGAATGATAATTATGATGTAATTCATACAGTGGGAATTAGAAGTTTTCAAGCTTTTATTTCTGCTGTAGTATCCAAAAGAAAAAAAATCCCTTTAATAATTTCTGATCAGGGGGGATTAACTACTCACCCCGATTTAAAAAATGGATCAATTAAAAAAAAAATTTTAATAAAATTGCAAAAACCGTTACTTAAATTTATAATTAATCAAGCAAGTAATGTCATTGTTGCTAACGAATATGAAAAAAAAATCTTTTTGGATTTTTGTAGTGAAGAGAAAATTTCAATTATTAAAAATGGAATTGATTTAAATGAATTAAAATTATCTAATGTAAATTTTAGTAAAAAATATGGAATTAATGATGAATTTATTTTATTTTTAGGTAGATTTCATATAGTCAAAGGTATTGATACTCTTTTAGAAGCAATTAATTTAATTAAAAATCATCTTACTTTTAAAAAATATAAAATTGTAATAATGGGAGTTGATTTTGGTTTTGAATCTAAAATGTTTGAATTAATTAAAAAATTTAATTTATCTGAACAGGTGATTGTGATAAAAAATCCTCCAAGATTAGATGTTTTGAGTGCATATTCTCAGTCAAAATTTCTAGTTTTACCATCAAAATGGGAATTATCTCCTTTAACTCCTTTAGAGGGATTTGCATTTAAAAAAGCAGTAATTAGCACTACTGCTCATGGAATTCCATATACTTTAACAAATAATGAAAATTCAATTTTAATAAACCCTAATAATTCTAAAGAATTGGCAAATGCAATTATTGATTTATTAGAAAATTCTAAAAAATGTGATGATTTAGGTTCATCTGGATTCAAATTAATTCATGAAATTTGTAATTCAGATACAATGTCTTTGAACTATCTAAAAATATATCAAAAATTTTTGAAAAATCATATTTAGCACTTACTATTAATTACTAAATTCAATTTTCAAAAAAAAAATTGTCAAACAATAAATAATTTAATTCTCTAGATAAAGAATTGAAATCAAAAAAAGATGCATTTAATGATAATTCTATATCTATACCTTTTGTAATTCCTATGATTACAAAAGAGGATAAAATTGCTGTAAATAATGCATTAAATTCTGTATTATTAACTGATGGTCCTAAATTAATTAAATTTGAAAAAATGTTTAGTAAATATACAAATTCAATAGCAGCAATTGGTGTATCTAATGCAACTTCCGCATTATTGTTATCCTTAAAATCTTGTGGGATTGGAAAAGGTGATGAAGTTATAGTTCCAGATATGACTTTTGTTGCAACTGCTAGTGCAGTTATTCATTGTGGTGCAACTCCAGTTTTAGCTGATGTGGAAGAAGAAACTATGAATCTTAATCTTTCATCTATAGAAAAAAATCTAACTAAAAAAACTAAAGCAATAATTCCTGTTCATTTTGCTGGTCGAATGTGTAAAATTAAAGAAATTTTAAAAATTTCTAAAAAAAATGATCTAAAAGTAATTGAAGATTGTGCTCATGCATTAGGTTCAAAAATTGGTAAAAAACATGCTGGAACATTTGGAGATGTAGGATGTTTCAGTTTCTATCCTACTAAGAATTTTACAACTATTGAAGGTGGGATGATAATAACTAATTCAAAACAAATTTCTAATTATACAAAATCTGCAAGAAATCATGGTATTACAAGATCTTTGGATAGTAGATTTTCCAATGGAAAACCTTGGGAATATGATATTGAAAATCCTGGTTTTAATTTTAGATTAGATGAAATACGTTCAGCTTTAGGATTAAGTCAAATGAAAAGATTGAATAAATCTAATGATTTACGTAAAAAGGCATCTGACTATTATACTTCTCAATTAAGTGATGTTAAAGGAATTATCACTCCAAAAAATTCCAAAAGTAATGAAAATTCATTTCATCTGTATATTATTAGAATAACTAAAGATTTTCCTCTTACTCGTGATGTTTTATTTAAAAAATTATTGGATAATGGAATTCGAACATCCGTACATTACAAACCCTTGAATCAATTTACTTTATTTAAAAAAATGGCAAAATCTTATGATAAATTAAAAATTTCCAATATGCTGTATGATGAAATTTTATCTCTTCCAATGTATCCTACAATTCGAAAATCCGATCAAAAATATGTTATTAAAAGTATTAAAAATGGTATTATTTAATAATCTAAAATTTAATTAAAATTATGAAAAGTTTTTATAAATTTCTTAGTTCACGATTGGAATTTGGTGAAACTTTAGATGTTAATCGAAAACCCGTTTTTAGAAGTTCAGCAATTTTTCCTGTAATTCAAAATAATTTTTACACTACAAATATTATGTTTCTTGGATACTGGCTCATTAAACGAAACATACATGAAATTACAATTTTGATCACTCTAAGAAGTAAAGAGGGAAAAATTATTTCCCGAAATACTTTGTTAGTGGATTCACCAAAATCATATTCTATTGAATTAAATTCTTTATTGCAAAATATACCAAATAAAGACTCTGAATTTTTTGGTTCAATAGAATTAGAAATATTCTCTACTCAAGATATGGTTTTTCCATATCCTGCACTTGTTCTAAACTACTATGGTGAGAATTTTAATACATGTGTTCATACTTTAGGTAGAATTTATAATGATTTTGAGGATTTGAATGAAAATGAAGTTTTTCGAGTACCAGAATCTGGATTTGATATTTCATGTACCGATGATCTTGAACCTTTCATATCTTTTGTTAATGGTCCTATAATTAACACAAATGCATTATTTAATTATGTAATTACAAATCACGAATCTGAAAAATTTAATGGCAGTTTTAACCTTGGAGAAATTCAACCTTATGAAACAATGTTATTAAAATTAAAAGAAAATATTCTTGATTTGAATAAAATGTTAAAAAATAAACCTGGTTCAATTACACTTGAGCATAATCTAGAAGGTTTTTTTCCACGTTTTCTAGCAGGAAATTTCCAAAATTCTTTACACTCAGTTAGTTTTACACATACATTTTATGATTGCTCGTCTTGCAACGATAAATCTGATTATTGGGATCGTACAACTGATGATTTTTATGATTGTTCTGTGTACGTACCAATCTTTAATGATGATAATCAATACACTGAACTTGTAATATATCCAAATTTTTCCCCCTCTGATTTTGATTTACATATATCATTACATAATTCTGAAGGAAAACAAATTCATTATCTCAAATCATTTTTAACAATAAGCAGTAAGGATTCTAAATTATTTAAAATTAATTTTAATGAAATTATTAAAAAATTAAAAATTGATAAACATGAAATAAAATCTGCTCATCTTATAAGTGAATTTGAGAATAAAATCCCTTCGAGATTAAAATTTGGATTAAATGTGGGTCAGGTAAACATGAAATCAAAAATTCCTTGTAATGTTTGTTTTAATTCAAAAGCTGGAAATCCCTTTATTGAAAAAAAACCTGGTTCATTTCATTGGTGTCCAATTTTTAATAATGAAAATTCTGTAGTATCAATTGCAAATTTTTCTCCTAAGAAAAATTATACAAAATCTGCTAATATTGTTTTAAAATTTTATAATGATAGTTCATTGAAATTAGAAAAAGAAATTATCCTAGAACCTAATTGTGAATTTAGAATTAATACAAAAACTATTCCTGAATTAAATAAAATTATTAAAAATGAACCTATCTGGTTAACTATGGAGGCAAATAATCCAAATATTCAAGGATATTATTTTAATTTTCATAAATCAGGTTCTGTTGCCGGTGACCACTTTTTTTAAAATTATTTTTGAAAATTTGATTAAAACATCATTTTCTGATATCAATTAGACGGATCTATAGATAAGAAAGTTTTTTACAACTATAATAATAGGAATTTTGTGTTTAAAAATAAAAAAATTCTGATTACTGGAGGTACAGGTTCTCTTGGTCAGGCGTTAACAAAACGTTTGTTATCTTTAGATGTTGATACAATTCGAATTTTTAGTAGAAATGAAAGTAAGCAAATTGAAATGGATTCAAAATTTAATGATAAAAGATTACGCTTCTTTTTAGGCGATGTCAGAGATTCAGAAAGATTGAATAGAGCATTTGAAGATGTTGATTTTGTTTTTCATGCAGCTGCCTTAAAACATGTAGATAAAGTTGAATACAATCCATTTGAAGCAATTAAAACAAATGTGATTGGTTCACAAAATGTTATTGATGCATCATTACATGAAAATGTTGAAAAAGTAATATGTGTAGGTACTGACAAAGCAGTTTCCCCTCTTAATACATATGGTGCAACAAAATTATTAATGGAAAAATTATTTGTCACAGCTAATAATTATATAAATCCAAAAAAACATAGAACAAAATTTATTGCATTACGTTATGGTAATGTTCTTGGTAGTAGTGGTTCAGTAATTCCAAAATTTATTAATCAAATATCAAATAATCAAACAATTACTATAACTGATCCTAATATGACTAGGTTCAGTATTACTATGGATGAAGCTTTAGATTTTATTCTTACTGCAACAAAACTTGGCTCAGGTTCAGAAATATTTATTCCTAAAATTAAAGCATATTCAATAGTTGATATTAAAAATACATTATTTGATTTATTAAAAAAAACTGATGAAAAAATTTCTGGAATTAGACCCGGTGAAAAATTGCATGAAGTTTTAATTAATTCTGATGAAATGAAATATGCCTGGGAAGTTGGTAATGTGTATGTTATTTTAAATCCATTAGAAAAACTAAACAAACAAAAAAGAGCTTATTCGAAAATGAAAAAAATCAAAAACTTGGGCGTTTATTCTTCTGATAATGTTGAAAAATTATCTAAATCAGAACTAAAAAATTTAATAAAAAAATCTGGTTTGTTATAATTTTTTGAAGTATTTTTACAACACATTCCTCCATTATATTTTTATTCTATACTAGTCAATTTTGAGTATGGAAGTTATTTTATCATCATCAATATTAAATAAAGTTCCAAAATTGATTGATATTCAAGGACAGTCTTACATTATTAGTAAAAATGAAGAAGGAATTCCTATTCTTTTTAGTGCATCTTGTCCTCATCAAAATAATGTAGTGAGTGAACTCCATGATACACCATGGAAATGTCCAAGTCATGATTGGACATTTAATCCAAAAACAGGACAAAGTATCAATGCACCACAATCATGTTTAACAAAAATACCAATTAGATTGGAAGAAAATTCTTTGCATGTAACTATCCCTGATGTAGAAAACCAAATAAATTTTCCAAAATATGATACAAAAATTCCTCCAAAAATTACTATTGTTGGGAGTGCTTCTTTACTAATTGAATGGAATGGGTTCAATATTCTTACTGATCCTTGGATTGAAGGTTCAGCTGTTTTTGATTCTTGGATAAATTACCCTCCATCTGGAATATCAGTTTCTAGTTTGCCAAAAATTGATGCAATTTGGATTTCACATGAACATTCTGATCATTTTAATGAAAATACTCTTTCATTAATTGATAAATCAACTAAAATCTATGTACCTGATTTTGATGATTGTAGATTAGAAAAACTAGTTAGAAAACTTGGATTTAAAAATATTACAAGCATGCCTTCTGGAAAATTATTTTCTTTATCTGATAAAATTAATGCTGTATCGTTTACGTCTGGAAGTTTTTGGAATGATAATATTCTTTATCTACAATTAGGTGGATTTACTATTCTTAATGTTAATGATGCAGGTTTTAATTGGAAAATTCCAAAAATTATTGGAAAGGTGGATTTAGTTTGTTCCCAATTTTCTCCTGCTAGTGGATATCCTGCAACTTGGACCCATATAGATATGTCAAAAAAACTAGAATTAATGAAAGAACGAAATATGGGTATTTTAAAAATGATGAAACAAATTACTAATCTTTGTAACGCAGATTATTTATTACCATTTGCAAATTTTAATGAATTATATCAACCTGAACATAGAAAATTTGTTGAAATTCAACCAAAAAATAGACTCACTTCTGTTTTAGATTTTTTTAAATCTGAAAAAGTAAAAATTATTGATCTTTTACCTGGAGAATCATGGGATGGAAAAGAAAATAATTTTTCTAGGAAAACAAATAGAGAAATTTTTTACGATAAAGAATATCTTTTTACATATTTATCTGAAAAATTTCATTTCGAAAAAAAGAATAGAACTTATTTAAAATTTAATTTAACTCATACTGAAATTGAAGATTATTTTAAAAAATTTATTGCATCAGAATTAACAAAAAAAATTGGCAAATATTCCATTTTCATGAATCTATCTTCTGAGGATAGAACACTAAATGCTTTTATCAAATTTGAAAATGGAGAGATTATTTATGAACCAAAAGAAGAAATTTGTGATGCTAATATGACTATGATCTGTCCAGGAAGTATCATACAAGATATCATCCGTAAAGATCTTAGTTGGGATGAAATCAGTAGTGGTTATTGGTCAACTTTTTCTCGAAATCCAGATATCTATAATATTGCATTATGGCAACTATTTCATGCGCCTTGGAAAGCACGTAAAAATTTCTCATCAATTATGGAATTAAATTTTGATACTCAAAATATCTCTATAGCAGATATTATTGAAAAATATGGTAACCCTGCTCTACGCACTTTAGAAAAATTTGGACTTTATTGTGCAGGGTGTGAAGCATCAATGGGAGAAAAAATTATTGATGGATGTCGTCTTCATGGTTTATCTTTAAAACAAACAGAAGATTTAATTTATGAAATTAATACTATTATTCAAAATAAAAATTCTAATTAATTCTTCTTTGGTAATTTTATAATGAATAAAATAAATAATAAAAATTCAATTTTGTTTATAGATTCTTCAATATCACTTGATGATGTTATTAAAATAAAAAATGATATTTCAAATATCCAAATTTTTACATTTGATTATATTTCTCATAAATTATTAAATAAAAATAATATTACTCATAAAATTTCTGAAAATTTTTTGTCTGACAATATTTTAGATCTAATTCAGGAAAAATCATATCAATTTGCAGAATGGTATAAAATTCCTAAAATTAATAGTTATCAGAATTTTGAAAATATTGATCTTGGAAGTTTATTTAAAATTGAATTCTTTGTTTTTCTATTACCATTTTTAAAAAAAATATTTGAAATAAAAAATATTATAAATTCTTATGAAAATTTAGTAATTTATTCACCAAATTCATTATTTTCAATTTGTTTTAAATTTAATAAAAATATTAAATTAATTAATGAAAATCAAAAAAATGAAAATAATTTTCATTATGATTTAATAAAATTTGAAAATAGTTTTTTTAATATAGAAATTTCTCAAAAAACATATAAAAAATTAAAAAATTTTATGAATAATTTTTTAAATTTATTTTTTAAACTTAAAACAAATAATCCTGATATTTTGTTAGTTGAATTTAACACTATTTTATATAAAGAACTTTTTTTTGCAATTAAGAAATTTTCTTTAAATTCTGTTTTTTATGGATTAAGAAGACCACCTATTTGGAATTTAAATTCATTTTCTATTTTTCGTAATTCAAAATGTAAAATTACTACATCAAATATTCAAAAAAATAATTCTAATGTAGATCATAATGTATACTTGGTTAATGAAAATTTTACAAAATTAATTGAAAATCATGACAAAGATCTAGAACTTTTTTTTACATTAAATAATTTTTCATTTTGGAATATTCTAAAACCAGTTTTCATAAAATTATTTCAAAAATATATTTTTGAATCTGTAGAAAATATTATTATTTCAAAAAAAATGCTAATTGACGTAAAACCAAAACATATTCTTTTGTTATCTGAAAGTGGGAAAACAGAACAAATTATATTAAAATTGTCTAAACAATTTGGAATTGATTCTTCTATATTACAACATGGATTAGGTCATGATAATAAAAAAGGACATATCTATAACAAATTTACTGGAACAATTCTAAATGATGCAGATCATTACTTTGTTTGGGGTAATTCTCAATTTCGTTATGCTAAAGAATATAATTTATCTTTAGATAAAATAATAAAAATTGGAAGTATTGTTCATGATCAAACATTTAAAATTTTTACTAAAAATAGTGGTAAAAATATAAATCAAGATTTCATACTTTTAGCTACACAAGGTCCATTACATATGCATGTAAATGATTACACAATTCAAGCAAATATTGAATATGAAAATATTATTCGTGAAATATGTAAAATTACAAAACAAAATAATAAAAAATTAATAATTAAACTTCATCCATATGAAGATGATAGTGGAGAATCTGAAATTGCTAAAGAAATTGATCCAACTATACAAGTAATAAAAAATGGTGAAATTTTACCATTAATCAATTCATCCAAGTTTATGATTTCTTTAGGTACAAGTTTATCTAACGTAATTTTGGATGCACATATTTTAAAAAAACCTGTAATTAGAATTCCATTTGGTGAGTGGATGGGTTCTCCAGATCAATTTCGTGAATCATCTTGTTTTAATATTCAATTAGAAGAATTTGATACTATACTACAAAAATTATTTACTGATAAAAAATTTAGCAGTGAATTAATTGATCAAGGTCAAAAATTTGTTAATGATTGTCTAGAAAATAAAGGAATTTCAGCAGAAAGTATTGTTAAATATTTTAAAAATTTTTTAACCCCAAATTCTACTTACACCTAAAGGTACGCTAGAATTTATTTTTAAAATTTCTGGATTTTTATCAATAAACTCAATTATTTTCTCTAAGGAAATTATTTTTTTTGCATTAACAAATTCCTTGTAAATTAATCTAGATATTATAAGATCTTCAGGCGTATCCACGGTTAAACGAATATCTGGCCTCATAATTTTTTTAGGTGGTTTTGTTTTTAATATTTTAAATTTTTTCTGATTTTGATTAATGTATAATGTACAAAGTTCACTTCTATGTTTACGATTTCCATTTTTATGTGAAATTTCTAAAGCATTTTTATTAATTATCTCATAGTTTGAACCAAGAGGTAATCCTTCTATTATTGATAAATCATATTTTCCAGAAACATGTTTTTTAATTAAATTATCTATACCTTCCCAATAAATAAATGGATTTTCAGGAGTTACTCTAAAAATTATATCTGATTTAGAATATTGTGCGGCATCAATCAATCTTTTTAGTACATTAGTATCATCACCCAAAATAAATTTTAAATTATTTTTTTGTGCAAAATCCACAAAAATTTCATTTCCTGGTTTATTACTAATAGCTAAAATTATTTCTGTAATTGATTTTGATTTTCTTATTTGATTAATTAATAATTCTAAAATTCTGAATTTTCCAATTAATTGTAAGGGTTTTGCAAATAATCTACTAGAATCTACTCTACATGCCAGTATTGCAACAATTTTCTTTTCTGAATTTTTTATGAGTGACTCTGTAATTATTGTATTTTTAGATATATCTTTAATACATTTTTTACCTAGAATATCATTTAATGATAATGGTTCTTTTTTTAATTTTGTTCTTTTAAATTCTATCATTGATTCTGTAATTATTGTATTTTTTTTCAAAGATTTTTTAGTTATTGCATTTTTTTTATGTAATATTCTATATTGTAATTCATTTTTTCCTAATTCAAAACTTTGTTTTCCCATTGCTAACTGAGATTTTTTAATTAATGCCACTAATAATAAAAATTCATTTGGATTTAGCGCTGAAAAATAATCTAATCCTTTTTTAGAACGATCTAAAGTGATATGTTTTTCTATAATTTCAACACCTAAACCTATTCCTAACAAAGGTACAATCATAGATAATTTTGAATCTCCAGAAACATGATCCATTAAACCAATTGGAAGTGCAAATTTTTCTTTTAGCGCTAAAATTCTTTTTAAATTGAGATCTTTAATTTCTGTAGGGTATCCTTGAAAACTATGCATTAAAATTAATTCATTTTTTGAAAGTGTGGTAACTGCATAATCAATTTCTGATAGAGTACAACCTGCAGTAGATAATAATATTGGAATTTTTAATTTTGTTGCAAATTTTAATAATTTTGGGTTATTAAGATCAGTTGAATGAATTTTTACTCCATCTATTTTTAATTTTGAAATATCTTGTATTCCTTTTAATCCAAATACATCAACATAAAACTTTATTTTTAATTTTTTGGAAAATTGAATTAATTCTTTCCATTCTTTATCACTCATTTCTAAATTTTTATACATTTGATAATTTTCATGATCACGTTCTGCAAGTTCATCAGCAATAATTTTTTGAAATTTTACTGCATCTGCTTTTGCATTTGCTGCTGCTGTAATAATTTTTTTTGCTTCTGTAATTTTACCTTCATGACTATTTGCTATTTCTGCAATAATGAAGACCTTTTTTTGCATAATTTTTTGCATTAAAATTAAACAGTATCAACATCTATTAAATTTTGATTAATTACTACGAAACTATTTTATCTGTATATTCCTCAATTAACTTACTATCATGAAATCAATACAAAAAAAAATTAAATTATTTGATCCTGTAATTGATTTATCTGAAAGAAAGGCTCTTCTAAAAACATTTGATAGTAAATTTTGGGCTTCTGGTTCTGGCTCTGGAAATGTACAAAAATTTGAAAATGAATTTAAAAATTATGTAAAATCTAGATCATGTGTTGCAGTGAATAGTGGTACAGCTGCATTAAATTTAGCATTATCTCTATTTGATATAAAAAATAAAGAAGTCATTTTACCCTCTATGAGTTTTGTTTCTACTGCACATTGTATTATAGAAAATGGTGGGAAACCTATTTTTGTAGATATTGAACCTGATACACTTTGTATTGATCCAGAAAAAATTAAGCAGGTGGTTTCAAAAAATACTACTGCAATTATTCCAGTTCATTTTGGTGGTATGCCATGTAACTTAGATAAAATACATGAGATTGGAAAATCATTTAATCTAGATATAATAGAGGATGCCGCACATGCAGTTGGAAGTACATGGAAGAATTTTGAAAAGATTGGAATTCATGGATCAGCTGTATGTTTCAGCTTTCACCCTGTAAAGAATCTTGCAATGCCCACTGGAGGATTGATTTCATTAAATCATAAAAACCATAAAATATTTGAAAAAATTCTTCATTCAAGAAGATGGTGTGGTATAACAGATAGAAAAAATACTGATTATGATGTAAAGGAAATTGGTTGGAATTATTACATGAATGAATTCTCGGCAGTAATAGGTTTACAACAATTAAAAAAATTAGATAAATTAAATAAAATTAGAAGAAAAATTGCAAAAAAATATTCAAAAGAAATTAATCTTGAATCAAAAATGCCATTTGATAATAATTGTTCTTATCATTTATACTGGATTTTAGTTAAGAACCGTGAAAATTTTAGACAAAAATTAAAAAATAAAGGAATTGAAACTGGCACACATTACAAACCAATTCATAAAATGAAAATGTATCAAACCTCAAATAGATTACCTATTACTGAAAAAGCAGGGAAAGAAATTGTTACCATTCCAATTCATCCAAATTTATCTGAATCTCAGATTGGAAAAATAATAGACAGCGTAAATTCATTGATAAAGTAGTTTTCTATAGTAAATCAATTTAACTACTAAAATCAATATTTTATTAAATGAAATCAAAAAAATTTCCTATTTTAATAAATAATAAAATTTCATTTAATAATTATTCTATTACTCCATTAAGAAAGTGTGATATACAAAAAATAAGAATATGGAGAAATGATCAAATGAATATTTTAAGACAAACAACTACTTTAACTCCTCAAAATCAACTAAATTATTATAATAAATTTATTAAAAAATCATTTCAAGATAATAAACCAAATATGATTTTATTTAGTTTTTTGTTGGATAAAACCTGTATTGGATATGGTGGACTAGTACATATTAATTGGAATTCAAGAAGTACTGAAATTTCATTCCTTAACACTACTAGTAGATCTAAATCAAAAATTATTTATCAGAAAGATTTCTCTATTTTTCTAAAACTTATCTTCAATGTAATTTTTAATGATTTAAAATTTAATAAAATTACAACTGAAACCTACGATATTAGACCTTGGACAATTAAAATTTTAGAAAAATCAGGTTTTAAAATAGACAAAATTTTAAAAAAACATGTTATTATTGATGGCAAACCGTATAATTCTATCTTACATTCCAAATTGATAAATACATAATTTTATAGAATTGATTGATAGTTAATTATGACAAAAAATAATAAATTTCAAATTATTGCTGAAATTGCTTCAAATTGGAATGGTAGTGAAACTTTAGGAAAGAAAATAATTAAACAAGCCTCCAAATCTGGAGCTGATTATGTAAAATTTCAAATGTGGAGAGCTTCAGATCTTTATGAAACTACTCATCCTAATTGGAACGAAATTAAAAAATCTGAAATGACATCAAACACTGCAAAAAAATTCAAAAAATATTCTGATAGCCTTGGAATTAATTGTATTTGGAGTGTTTTTTATCCAGAAGCTGTAAAATTATTAGAAAATCTTGATGTTTCATTATACAAAATTGCATCTAGAACTTCTGCATTAATGGATTCTAATTCTTTAGAAACATTAAAAGCAATAGCTAAAACAAAAAAACCTGTAATTATTAGTATGGGATTTGGTGGAGATAAAAAATTAATGGATTCAATTTTTAGATACAATAAAAAATATTATCTCTACTGTGTTTCAAATTACCCTACAAAGTTATCTGAAATTAATTTTAAATCAATGCAAACATTTGCTGGTTTTTCTGATCATACTGAAGATTATTTAGCACCTCTAATCTATGCCACACAGTGTGTAAATTCAAATAAAAAACGATTCTATGAAAAACATGTATGTGTTGATGAATCTATTGGACCCGATAAACCATTTTCAATTGATATGAATGATTTTAAAGAATTAATTTCTAATATACGACAAGTTGAAAGTTTGAAGACATGATCGATAAAATTGATGATAAATTTGTAAACTTAGGAAAAGATGTTTTTATTGGAAATAATGTAACATTTGATAAAATACAAAAAGAAAATAAACAAGGAATATTCAAATTTGGTGATTATTGTTCTATACATGATAATTGTAGGTTCTTTATTTCTAATGCAGAATTCTCTGTTGGTGATTATGGAACAATTCATAATAATAGTTTTGTAACTGGTTACAAAACCTGCAAAATTGGTCATAATTTCTGGCTTGGACAAAATTCTATTCTTAATGCAACGGATAATTTGAAAATTGGAAATAATTGTGGTATTGGTGCTTATTCAAAAATTTGGACTCATGCAGCGTTTGGTGAATTATTGTTAGGTAGTAGAATTGCAGTTGGATTACATGATTTTAAATCTAAATCTGGTGCAATTACAATTGGTGATGATTTTTGGGGAATTGGTTCTATAACAATTAGTCCTGGTGTAACAATTGGAAATAAGGTAATTGCATTAACTAACTCTCTTATCACTAAAGACATCCCTGATAATTCTATAGTAGGTGGTACTCCTGCAAAACCTATTGCAATAGACGATGATTTTAGAGCTTATGTTGATTTAACTGATAATGAAAAATATTCTTTAATGAAAGAATTTGCACAAAATTTTTCAAAAATTAAAAAAGTTAAAATTATTTTTGATGATATATTAAAAAAAATAATCTTAGGAGATCATGAGGTAGTAATAAGATGTATTTCTGAATCAGATGAAGATGTGAATACTTCCTATTTTGATTTCATTAAAAGAACTTATACTAAAAAACACAATTTTCTTGAAAGGGAATTTATGAAATTTATTCTTGATTATAAAGCAAGATTCGTTCCTGAATGATGATTACTAAGGATTTATACGTGAAAATTATATACAAAAAATTGTTTTTTATATATAGCTAATTTTTATTTGAATGAATATGAAAGATAAAATAATTTTTTGGATGGGTGGAGATTTTACTCATTTTTCATTATCATATTATTTACAAAAAATGTATGATTGTGAACTTTATGGAATTGTGGATATAACAAATAAAACTAAAAATTTTTTTCAAAAACAAGATCTTGTTAGTTTTAACAAAACATGGTTCTTTCATGATCATATCAATATAAACAAAAAACCTGATCTAGAATACTTAAAGTATATTGAAAAAAAATATGATCTTAATTTATGGAAATTCGCAATCAATGAAAGAATATTTTATAGATTTTTTAATTTTCATAAATTTACTACTGATGAAATTTTATGTATATTAGAATCTGAATGTAGACTCTTTGAAACTATATTGGATGAAGTTAAACCTGATTTTTTTGTAACTAAAGAACCTACATTTCATCATTTAGAATTATTTTCTCAAATGTGCAAAAAAAGAGGAGTAAAAAATCTTATTTTAGGTCTACCAAATTTAGGATACAGGTGTATTATTTCAGAAATACCTTCAAAACTTGATTATTTTGATTCTCTTGATGATATCGCAACAAAAAATCGTACTTTTGAAGAATTACAAAAGTATCTAAAATCATTTGATATATCAAAACAAATTAAAACATATGATAAACAACATGGAAATTCAAAAAAAGATTGGTTAAAAGCTATATTCAATTACTTATTATCTGAAAATACGAATGTTAAAACTCATTATAATTATTTTGGTAGAAGTAAATTCAAAGTAATTGTAAACATGGTTTCATCGATTCTTAAAAAATATTATAGACAATCTTTTATTAATAAAAATTTGGTAATGGATGTTGATCTAAATTCATCATTCATGTATTATCCATTAGGTGTAGATTTAGAAAGAAATTTACTAATTAATTCACCATTTCAAACAAATCAAATAGAAATCATACGACATATTGTAAAATCATTACCTGCAGGTTTCCAACTTTATGTGAAAGAAAATCCATCACAAATTACTAGAGAGTGGAGAAGTATTTCAGAATATTCTGAAATTATGAATATTCCTAATGTAACAGTAATTCATCCCTCTTTTAATTCTCAAGATCTTATAAAAAATTCTAAATTAGTTTTTACAATTACTGGTTCTTCTGGATTTGAAGCTGCATTTTATGGAAAACCATCAATTATTTTTACAGATGTTGGTTATCAAATATTACCATCTGTAACTAGGATAAAAGAAATTGAAAGTCTTAATCACAACATACTTGAATCTTTGAATAAAAATATTATTCCTTTAGATTTAGAAAAATATCTTTTAAAATTAGAAAAAAATAGTTTTGAATTTGATTGGTTAGGATTTGGTTCAAAATTTAAAGATATATTTTATTATGGTGGCACGTTAGTAGATGTAACTATTTCTTCAGATAAATTAAAAAATTTTTTGGATGAATGCAGTAATGAATTATCTCTTCTTGCGTCTGAACATATTAAAAAAATCGAACAACATAAAAAAAATAGATAGTTTTTGTTGATATTTAAAAATTAAATTCTATCACATTATTTTTTTTTACAAATTGCAAGAAAAATCAATGGAGAATGATGATCTTCATATGGTATAGGGATGTATGTAGGGTTATCTTTTTCACGATTTTGTTTTTCATTTTTTTCACGAATATTAAGAATAGTTTTCTGTAAATGAAGTTTATAAAAATTTGAATCAGGATCTAATTTTAAGAATAAATTTTTTGCAGCATTTTTTAATTTTGGTATGGTGTTAATTTCAGTTTTTGATTCAATATTCATATTAGTTTCAGAAATATTTCTCTGTGAGAATAAATCTATAATAGAAAATTTTTTGCTTAACAATTTAATAAATTCATCTTTTGTGAATTCATTAGCAGTATCTGATGAATTTATAATAGATCTCTTTTTATTTGCAGTAGAAATAATTAAAATTCCATTACTTTTTAAAAGTTCATAATATGCTGAAATTTTTTCTTCTGGATTATTTTCATATTGAATTGTTTCAAAAGTAATAATTGTATTAAAGAATGAATCATCAAATGTTTGGTTTTTGGAATATTTGAATTTTAAAATATCATTTTCATCTAAATAGCGATTGGTAATTCTATCATGATTTATTGTATTTTGATGCCATACTTCACTACAATTATTGTTTAGTAATTCTTTTGCAACTGAGAATCCTGTATTGATTAAATGTTCATTATGTAATACTTTTCCATTAGAAAATTCTTTAACAAAATTCAATCTATATTTTTGTTCTTTATAGAAATCCCCAAATTTTTTTAGAGATAAGTGTTCAGATTCAACTTTTCCTGCATTACGACCCCATTCATCATTTATTCTAATAACGTCGTCAAGTTCAATAGTTGATGATTCTATAAAAGCAAGATCTGTAATTGCTTCCACCCTATGAATTATTCCTGGCTTGATATGATAGATTTTGCCCGAATTAATTTCAATTTTTTTCATTTTTTGGATGAACTCTTGTATCTCTGTATTGGAATATCCTTGATCATTAAATTTTTTGATATCAATAGGGTTATCATTATAATGCAAGTACCCCTTTCCAGATTGAACATATGTTGTTTCATGCTTAAATTCATGAAATTGAATACTAGACTGAAATGATTTACGAATCATGATTTCTTTTAATGCATATTTGAAATCTGGTGCACCATCTGCAATCCATCTTTCATATCCCCATGGCTTGGTAATTGTTTTAGCATGTTCTATATCTGTTATTTTTATAAAATCTTTTTTTTCACTCAATGATTATCTGAATATTTAGGTGGTATTATTATTTGTGAAGACTTGATCATTAATGAGTTTAGAACCAAATGCCATCAATAATTTATCGAATGGAGAATTATGAAGAGGTGCCATATTGAGAAATGTGATACCTGTTAGGATTTTAATTCGTTTTAAATTAAGATTTTTTGAAATTATATAACTTTCAAATTTTTTTATTAATCCATCTCTTAATTTCCATTTTTTCAGATATATTTTGGCATTATGATTAGACTCAATATACTCAAAATTATTATCTCGTATATCCTGAAAATTAATAATTAATCCAGCATAAAGTTTTGCTAAGTCATAATATAGATCACCAAATTCTACAAATCCTGCAAAATTAGGCCTACAATCAATTAAACAGAATTTATTTTCATTATATAATATATTTCCAAAATTAAGATCACCATGAATAAAACATGGAATACCATTGAAAAGTTCGTCCCACGATATTTTTTCAAGTATTTCATCTAATGAATGAATATCATTCCCATTTACTGATAAAGGCAATTCATAATTTTTATATTTTTCTTTAAAATTATTTATTCGTTTAATTGTTTTTTCATAATAAAATTTTTTACATAAATTATTCATTTTTTTATCTTCAATATTTACTGAATGCCATAAATTTTTTTCTAACCAATTTAAAAGTAATTCAAATTTAGATACGTCATTCAAATTATAGAAAATATTACCTTCAAAATAATCATAACAAAAAAAATTTTTTCCAGATGATTTAATTTTAGGAAAAATATCTGAATGTATTTTTAATTTTGATATTAATTGTAAAATATTCTCAGATTCTGTAGAGAATTTTATTACCATGTTATTAATAAAATAAATAAACTCATTAGGTTTTGAGAAATCAAAATTTTCAGATTCTGATAATATTTTTTGATATTTTTTTAAATCACCAATATCTTCCCATTTAATATCCACTGCAGTAAGTGTTGATTTTTGAAATAAGGAAATAATTCCATTAGAAATTTGATGCTCATTTTTAATTTTTTTATTATTTTTTAGACCTTCCCAAAATATTTCATAATCTTTGACAAATAATGGAGCAGAAAATGCAACATAATCCGAATTACATATTTGTTTATCTCTAATTTCATGAACTAAACCATTTTCTACTTTTAGATTACAGTATGAATTTGATTCATCTTGAGATACTTTTGTAGTTCCAATCCAATTTGTTTTTGGTAGATTTTCTAAATTTGTATGTAATATGCAATCACAAGGCATATAGTAAAATGGTTCATTTAAATAATTTTTACAATATAGCAATGATAAACCAGGACCACTACCTTCATTCTCAAAATTTTTAACATCAACGTATTGAAATTTTCTTTTTGGATGAGCCATGGAAAGATATTCCTTTACTTGATCACCCATGTATCCTAGGGCGATGACAAATTCATCTGAATCTTGAAAAGAATCTATAATGTGACTAATAATTGCTTTATTTCTAATTGGTAATAGAGATTTGTTAATTTTCTCCCCATATTCTCCCATTCTAGTTCCTTTTCCAGCCGCAAGAATACATATTTTCATAAACTAAATTATAACAAAGCAGTTCTTTACTAAAATATTTCTATATGTTTATCAGACCTATTATTATAAACCAGTATAGAGTAAATTGATTATGGCATCAGAAATTGGTATAACTCCCAAGATTTTTTTGATTGATGTTGATGGTGTAATGACAAATGGTCAGTTTACATATACTAAGGAAGGCAAAATAATGAAGAATTTTGGACCTGATGATCATGATGGATTATCACTTTTGAAAAAATTTATAGAAATAAAATTTGTAACGGGAGATAAGAGTGGTTTTGAAATTACTAAAAAAAGAATTGTTGATGATATGAAATTTCCTTTAGATTTAGTAAGTACTGTTAATAGAAGTCAATGGATTTCAGAACATTATAATTTATCTGACGTAATCTATATGGGAGATGGAATTTTTGATCATTATGTTTTTAAAAAAATAGGATATGCAATTGCACCTGCAAATGCGGATAAAATTGCAAAAAAATATGCAAATTATGTAACCGAACGTAATGGTGGTGATAGAGCAGTTGCAGAGGCATGTTTACATATTTTAGAAAAATTCTTTGAGCCATATGATCCAGATAAATTACCCGATTCGAATTTAAAAATGTCAGGGGAATGGATAGTATAAAATTAATAAAAAATTTATCTGATACACAAAAATGTACTTTATTAGGCATTGGTCCTATGAGTAAAAATTGTGTTGATTCAACAATAAAAATATCAAATAAACATGATATACCAATCATGATAATTGCTAGTAGAAGACAAATAGAATGTAAAGAATTTGGAGGAGGTTACGTCAATAATTGGTCAACAGAGGAATTTGCTAATTATATAGAAAAAAATGATGTTAAAGGAAATATTATTTTATGTAGAGATCATGGTGGTCCATTTCAAGGTAAAGATGAACAAGGAATTGACTTTGAAAAAACAATGGAAAATGCAAAGAAATCTTTTTTGGTAGACATTAAATCAAATTTTAAGATTATACATATAGATCCAAGTGAATTTTTAGGTGGAAAATGTAACATTGAAGAAATGCTGCCAATAATTCATGAACTTTATGATTTTTGTTATTCCACTGCAAAAAAATATGAAAAAGAGATTTTTATTGAAATAAGTATAGGTAGGGAAGATGGAGGAATTCATAGATATGAAGAAGTAGAATATGCAATTTTAAATATAGAACATTTTTGTAACACAAAGAAAATTCCACTACCATTATTCATTGTAATTAGAACAGGAAATTATGTAATGGAGACAAGGAATATTGGGGTTTTTGAAGAAATTGTTAATGGAAATAAGAAAGATGATGAAGAGAATATCAGAAAAATCATCAAATTATGTAATCAAAAAAATATTATGATTAAGGAACATAATGCGGATTACATATCAGAAGAGTCACTTAGATTTCACACCGAACTAGGAATACATGCAATTAATGTTGCACCAGAATTTGGAGTAATTGAGACTAGAGCAATGTTAGAATGGTTTGAAAATAATGATCTGAACAGTGAAAAACAACAGTTTCTTGATATTTCTTTTCAATCAAAAAAATGGAAGAAATGGATAATCCCACATTCAAAAATAACTGATATGGAAAAAGCTATAATTTCAGGACATTATGTTTTTTCAGATGTAAGAATTAATAATATGTTAGAAAAATTTGATAAATTAAATGAAGGAGATAGATTGAAAACTTTTCTGAAAAAAGAGTTAGAAGAAAATCATCTAAGATATATGAAGTGTTTAAAATTAATTTAGATTATGGAAATTAATATTTTAGAATTAAGAGTTAAAAAATTATGTTTTTTTTGTAAAAACGATGATGTTATAAAAAAATTTAATATTTTAAATGCACCATTAGTTTTAGGTTGTACTAAACAAGAAAATAATTATGATAAATTAATTTCTTTTAATGTTTTTCAATGTCCTGCATGTGAATTAATTTTTACAGATGCAAATTTAGATGAGATAGGATATTCAGATGTTCATTCCGAAGCAGTAGGAAAAATGTGGCAAGAACACCATGCAATGTTTTCTAAATTTATTGAATTGAAGAAAAATATAAAGACATTAGAAATTGGGCCATCAACAAATCCTATCTCTAGAAAAAATACAACTTTTGTTGATATGTTTAATGATGTTCCGTTTGTATTACAAGAAAATGAAACATATGTTAAATCAAGATTTCCTGATATTGAACTAGATAAAAAATTTAACAGGATAGTTGCATCTCATGTATTTGAACATTCAACAGAACCTGAACAATTTTTGAAAAAATGTATAGAAATGTTAGATGATGATGGAGAAATTTTTCTTAGTATACCAAATTTTGAGTTTTGGATAAATAATAAATATTGGAATGGAATTACTGCAGAACATCAAATTTATCCATCAATAAAACAGATTAATCATATTTGTAATAAAAATAAATTAAATCTAAAATTTGAATTTTTTAAAAATCATTCAGTATTTTTGAGAATCAATGAGAATAAAATAGAAAATGATTACAAATACAATAATAGTATTAATATTTTAGAATGGGCAAAATCAATAAAGAGTTCCATTAAAAACTTAGAAGAGAAAATAACTAGTGAATGTATTGAAAATGCTATGATTGTTGGTGCAAGTCATATTTCACAATATCCTATTTTAATATCAGATAAAATTAAAAATACTATTCATTTTTCATTAGATAATTCAATATCAAAACATGATTTACGACTGTATGGTACAAAATGTATTTGTAAACCATTTGAAATTTTAAGAACAGAAAAAAACCCTACTGTGATTTTATTTAATTCACCATACAAAAATGAAATGAAAGAACAAATTAAAAAAATCAATAATCTAACAAAAATTATAGAGTGTTAACAAATTTGAGAATAAAATTTATTTGCATGCAGTTTTAACTAATAGTATTGAGTATCGGAATTTTAATTCAAGGTAGTATTACAGAATGGACATCACATGTAATTAATGAATTCACAGAAAATTTTCCAGATGCAGAAATACTACTTTCTACATGGAATGATGAAGATGTTAAAGATATTGAATGTAATATAATCCAATCAGAGAAACCAGAAAAAACTTTTCCACATGAATCAAATATTAATTTTCAAATAAAAGGTATGAAAGAAGGTTTAAAAAAAATACAGGCAGATGTAGTTTTAAAAACAAAAACTAATCAGTTCATCCATAATCATAAAATTTTCGAGATTTTTGAAAAAGAGTGTAAAGAAGATCAAATCATGACAACAGGATTAAATTCATGGAAAGATAGGGATTATCGAATTACCGATTTTTGTCAACTTGCTAGAAAGAAAGTATTAGAAGAATATTGGTATAACATACCATATTATGATGGTAGTTATGCAATAGCACCAGAAGTTTATTTAACAAAAAATTATGTGGTTAATTTTAAGAAGGATACAAGACCTTGGAACATTACAATTGATGAATATTTTTGTTTAAAGAATTATTTTACAGATTTTGATATTGAATTTGAAAAATTTGTTGATGATGAGCAAAAACAAGAATGGTTAAAGAAAACAGTTAATGAAATATAATCAATAAATAATTGTTATTTTAATTAATTTTGATATGTCATATTTATTAATACCATCTTTCAATATTTTTCGTGGCATCACTTGAATTTAGTATGACTCTTCCTGCTAAAATTGGAAAATTTATAGAATTTTCTAAAGATTATCAAAGTTTTTCAGAATACCTGCCACAACAATTAAAAAAAATTACAATTCTTGAAAAAAATGATCGAGGTACTGTAACTGAAGAAACTTTAGTTTTTTCATCTGTTATTAAGAAAGAAATTAAACAACAATCACTTCATTATGAAAAATCAAAAACTATCTTAATTACTGAAATTCTTACAGGCCCTGCAAAAGGTTCTGTAATTGATACAAATTTCTCTATTACTAATAGTAATACAAAAATTGATGTGAAAATATCTCTTAAACTTGCACTTCAATACAGAATTCTTCAGCCTCTTATAGTCAAATGGTATAAATTGATTTTACAAGGAATATTATTAAAAATGAATGCAAAAATACTTTCATCAGATAAGGAATTAAGGAGTTAACATATTGGAAGATTTTTCTGGAATAATCAATTGGAAAAATTTACTTTCAAAATCTGATGATTTTCAAAATAATAAACCGTTTAAATTTGGATTCATGGAAAATATTTTTGATACTGATTTTTATAATAAACTCTATGAATCATATCCTAATCTCGATTCCTTTGAAGATGGTTCAGATTGGTCAAAATCTCAATTATATCGGAGATGGGGAAATACACTTCCAAAACAAGTTGTTGATTCAGGAAATGATGTTAATCTAAATGAAGAATGGAATAAACTAAAAAGATATGCTGAATCTAATGAATTTATTGAAAATTTTAGAAAATTTTCAGGAACACGGATTAATAAATTACAACAATTTCATTTCATAAGTTATAGACAAGGCGGTTTTCAATTACCTCACATACATAATGTTGGACCAAATACATTGGTAATGATGTTTTATTTTTCTAAAGGATGGAAACAAGGTCAATCTGGTGGAACGTATATGGCATCAGAAGCGGATGAATCAAAAATAATTTTTGAACCATACAATCTTGATAATTCCTTGGCACTATTTCAAGATGGACCTAAAGCTGCACATGGAACTAGAGTTATTTCAGAAAATGTGGAAAGAAGAGCGCTTCAAATTACTCTTGAAGAATGGACTCCAGAAAATGGTTGGTCTAGTGGACATATATAATTAATAATTTTAGTAAAATTAAATAATTTTTAATTTAATTAACTTTTTACCTGTCCACCATCAATTACTAAAATATTTCCGGTTGTAAATGATGAAACTGAGGATGATAAAAAAACTACTGCATTAGCAATTTCAATTGGAATTCCAAATCTATTCATTGCTACTTTACTTGCTATCATATCGTATACTCTTTTTTTATTTTTTAAAATTTTTCTCTCCCAAATAGAACCTTTAAACAAAATATTTCCTGGTGCTACTCCATTAATTCTAATTCCTAATTTTGCAAAAGGTTTTACATTATTTTTAATATAAGCGTTCAAAGCTGATTTTGCAATTGAATATGGAATTGGCGCATCTGTTATTTCAATACCTGCAATTGAAGAAATACAAACAACTGAACCTGATGTTTTTTTTAATGATTTCTTTGAAGTGTTTATCAAATTTATTGCAGAATTTAGATTGATATCTATCATTTTTTGCCACTCTGTATCTTTTTCTTCACCTGGTTTAGATGATTTACCATCCCCTACATTACATACAAGTATATCGATATTACCAAAAATTTTATTTGTATATTTTACCAATTTTTCACATTCTGATTTTTTTGTAACATCAGCCACAAAATAATCTGTGTTACTTCCAATTTTTTTAACAGATTCCTTCAATTTTTTTTTATTTCTACCATTGATTATCACATTACACCCTTCTTTATGTAACGCAATTGCTATTGCTAATCCTATTCCTCTACTAGAACCTGAAATTATTGCATTTTTTCCTTTTAATTCTAAATCCATTTTATGTCACATCTGTGTTTGTTTTAAATTGATATGGCGAAGGTCCTGAAACTTTATTATTTTCTAATTCTTTATTAAAATTTTTAATCTGTTTTTCAATATCAATTTCTACGCTGGAATTCCATTGTTTTAATAATTTATCAAAAATTGGTCCACGTTTTCCATTTCCAATATTTTTTTTATGAAGACTTGTAACAGGTAACATACAAAATGGTGTGGCTGTCATAAATGCTTCATCTGCATTTTCCACATCTTCAACCTGCAAATTTGTCTCGTGATAAATTATTCCAATTTTTTTAGCTAATTCAAAAATATAATTTCTACTTATGCCTACTAGTATATTTCTTGGTTCAGGAGTATACAATTGATTATCTTTAACAATAAAAAAATTGTCTCCACTTCCTTCTGCAACAAAATTATCTGGATCTAATAATAATGGCCAATTATTTTCGCCTGCAAATTCAGATGTTTGAATATTTGCCATCATGTAATGTAATCTACTTCGATTTTTAACTTTAGGATCAAGTAATTCTTCTGGAATAGCTTTCTGTTTAGGAATTACTGCATTGATTCCTGTATCAAATAATTTTCCCATTCCCTGTACAGTCCATTTCAATGGAAAATCTGCTACCATAATTGTGGGCTCTAATTTATGATCAAAAATTTCACTATATATTGACAAAGGACCTCTACTTACATTAATCATCAATCTATGCTCATCAGATTTAGAAAAGACAAATTCATTTTTTTCAATTGTTTTGTAACAAATTTCTTCCATTTCTTTTTTTGATATGTTGATTGGAATTTTCACATGTTCTATAGAACAATATAGTCTGTCAATATGTTCCTTAAGTTTAAACTGTTTTTTATTAAACGAACGTGTCATTTCAAAAACCATGTCTCCAAACATTAATGCAGAATCAAAAATTGAAATTTTAGCTTCTGTTTCAGGAACAAATTTACCATTTACATACACGACTCTTCCTGAATTTTCCATTACTCTCTACCTTTGTTTCAATAAATACCGGTTCATTAAAGTTTCACAAAATTTTATATCATTTTTATTATCAATTTCAAAACTTTTCCAAAATTCCATTAAACTAATGCCTATTTTTCCTCCTAATTGATTATTAAATTTTTTAATACTTTTTGGCGTAAAAATATAGAATGAACCATTTTCAACATATTGTGGCTTTATTGTTTGTCGTCTTCCTCTATTCTTATAATCATAATTCATACTTTTAAGTACTTTTTTTTGTTTTTCCCAAATAAAAAAATCTCCAATTTCAGCACCTGAAAACATTGAATCATATTGATTTTTTTTAAATTTTTTTAATCCATTTTTTATGTCTTTAAACTCTCTTAGTGGTGATGTAGGTTGTAGTGCTACAACAATATCTATTTTTTCCTTTTTTTCAATTTCATTTATTGCATGAATCCACCCTGAAACAGAACTAGATGAATCACTAGAAAGATTTTTTGGTCTTTTAATAATATTTATTCCATAATTTTTTCCAATTTTTAAAATTGATTCACTATCTGAACTTAACCAAATACTTGATATTTCCTTTGTTTGTTTTGCATGTTCTATACTCCAACTCACCAAAGGCTTTCCACAAAATTTTTTTAAATTTTTTTTTGGAATTCCTTTAGATCCTCCTCTTGCTAAAATTATTGCAACAGTATTTTTTGTCAAATTTCTTTCTCAACCAGTTCACAAATAATATGAATTACTGTTCTGTGCCCTTCTTGGATTCTTGGAGTTTCATTTGATGGTATGTTAAGTAGGATATCACATAATTTTTTTAATTTACCTCCATCTTTTCCCGTTAAGGCAATTACTTTAGCACCTTTTTTAATGCACATTTTGATACCTTTAATTATATTCGGAGATTTTCCACTAGTTGAAATTGCAATAATTACATCATTTTCATTTACTAATGCCTCACATTGTCTGGAAAAAACTTCTTCAAATTTGTAATCATTACTAATACTTGTTAATATTGACGAATCTGTTGTTAGTGATATTGATGGTATACTTTTTCTTTCTAAAAGATATCTACCAATAAATTCTGCCGACATATGTTGTGCGTCAGCTGCACTTCCCCCATTACCAAAAATTATTATTTTACCACCAACCCTTAGACTATCTAAAATCATGTTCACACTTTTATCAATCTTTAATGTTAGAATTTGTGATTTTTTAATAATCTTTTGGCTCTCTTCAAATCTATTTTTAATTTGTTTTTCAAAATTTTTCTTTTTCATTCGTTCATTCATTTCAATCATTTTCCTTAAAAGAAATTATTATATCTGCAATTTCTCTTAAAACTCCATCTCCACCTTTTGCATTACAAACATAATTACACTTTTTTTTAACTGACTCTATTGCATCATAAGGACAAACAGAAAGTCCTACTTTTTTTAGTAACTCTACATCATTTACATCATCGCCTATATACAATATTTCGTCTGAACTTACTTCGTATCTTTCACAAATTTTTTCCAATATTTTCTCTTTTTGAATAATGCCGTCATACAATTTCTCAATCTTCATTCGTCTAGACCATTGTTTTACCATTGGCGTTTTTTCTTTTGTAATTATAATAGTAGGAATACCATATTTTTTCATTAATGTAACACCCATACCATCTCTGGTATGAAATTTTTTCATAATATCTCCTTTTTCTGTGTAATACATTCCTCCGTCTGTTAAAACTCCATCTACATCTGTTAAGACAATTTTAACCCTCTTGCATTTTTCCAAAATTAATTTTTTCATATTGTACTTCTTGCTAAATATTCTAATATTTCAATATTAAGCAGTAATTATCGAAATTGAATATAAAAATTGGGATAATGCAAGGTAGACTTTCAAAACCTATTGGAAATCAAATACAGGCATTTCCTACAAATTCTTGGATGAATGAATTTGAATTAGCACAAAAGATTGGGTTTAATTGTATTGAATGGGTTTTTGATGATGTCTCTAATCCACTTTTTACAAATAATGATAAAATCTTAGAATTATCTAAAAAATTTAATATCAAAATAAATTCAGTTTGTGCTGATTTGTTTATGGAAAAACTTCTTTTTAGAGAAAATCCTCAAATTATTGAATCTCATATAAAAATTCTTGAAAAACTTATCATTCAATGCAGTAAATTAAAAATCCCTATCATTGAAATTCCTTTAGTTGATTCTTCCTCATTAAAAACAGATAAGGAAAAAATTCAATTTTGCAATAATTTATCAAAAATTTTACCTTTAGCAAAGTCTTTGAATGTTCATATAGCTTTGGAAACAGATCTATCTCCTCATGACTTTAAAAAATTATTACAAAGTTTTGACACTAATGAAGTTAAAGCTAATTATGATGTTGGAAATAGTACTGCAAATAAATTTAATATTAAAAATGAACTTGAAATTTTAAAACCTTGGATAATTAATATTCATATTAAAGATAGATTTACTGGTGGTACTACTGTACCATTGGGTACTGGAGATACTGATTTTGAAATATTTTTTTCAACTTTAAATCAAATTAACTATGTTGGAGATTTAATTATTCAAGGTGCAAGAGAGGATATTTCTGTAGAGAATGACCCTAAAATTACTTGCAGTAAATATCTTAATTTTGTTAAAAAATATTTATACAAATATTCATAAACCTTCCAAACCCCTACTTAGTAAAATGAATATTATTGTAACTGGATCTGAGGGACTTATAGGTACACAAATTTGCAATTTTCTAGAAAATAATCATAAAATTTTAAAACTTGATTTACAATTAGGACATGATTTAACAAATGAAGATTTTGTTAAAAAATGGTTTTCTAAAAATAAAGCAAATTCTTTAGTAAATTGTTTTGCTTTAAATGATCATGTAGATAATAAAAGAAAAAAACAAACTCTTTATGATTTTTCTTTACAATCTTTTTCAGATTTTATGAATGTAAATTTAACTAGTTTATTTTCAGTTTGTCGTGAATTTGCACGTAATAACACAAAAGGAAGCATAGTAAATTTTTCTGCTTCAACAGGGATTGTATCTGCTAGACCTGATATGTATAATGGTGCACACAAACATATTGGTTATTCTGTTTCAAAAGCAGGTGTTATTAATTTGACAAAATTTCTTTCAACTCATTTAGCTCCAAATATACGTGTAAATTGTATATCGCCTGGCGGTGTAGAATTAAATCAATCTGACTCTTTTAAAAAAAAATATTCAAAACATACACCTCTTAAAAGAATGATGAAAAAAAATGAATTAAATGGAATTATTGAATATCTCTGCTCAGAAAATTCATCATATGTTACAGGTTCAAATTTCGTTATTGATGGGGGTTGGACAGCTTGGTAATGTTAAATTTTTCTCTATTTTGAAAAGACAACTTTAATACATCTAGTATTAAAAAATGTTTTAATGGTTTTTGTAATTGCTGAAATAGGAATTAATCATAATGGTGATATTAAAATTGCCAAAAAATTAATTGATGTCGCAATACTTGCAGGCTGTGACGCAGTAAAATTTCAAAAACGTACAATCGAAAAAGTTTATTCTGAAGATGTTTTGAATAGTCCTAGAGAAAGTCCATGGGGAAAAACAACTAGAGATCAAAAATTGGGTTTAGAATTTTCATTTAAAGATTATGAAATAATTAATAAATATTGTAAGCTTAAAAAAATTAATTGGTTCGTATCCTCTTGGGATGTTGAAAGTCAAATAAAAATGAGAAAATTTAAAACAAAATTTAACAAAGTTGCATCTGCAATGCTAATTCATGATAAATTATTAAATGAAATTGCTAAAGAGAAAAAACATACTTTTATTTCTACAGGTATGAGTACCATGAGACAAATATCAAATGCGGTTAAAATATTCAGAAAACACAACTGTTCTTTTGAATTGATGCATAGTCATAGTGCATATCCTATGCCAGATAATGAAGCAAATCTTTTGTTAATTCAAACTTTAAAGAAGAAATTCAAATGTAATGTGGGTTATAGTGGGCATGAAGTTGGTTCATACAATATTTGTTTACCTGCAGTAATGTTAGGGGCTACAACAATTGAAAGACACCTTACATTAGATCGTACTATGTATGGTTCTGATCAAGCTGCTTCACTAGAACCTGAAGGAATGTTTAGACTGATTCGTGATATTCGCCTTGTAGAAAAAATTCTGGGTGATGGAAAAAAATCTATATGGAAATCAGAAGAACCTGCATTGCAAAAATTAAGACAAATATTGGCATGACTATTAATTTAATTCTAAAAAATTCTTGAGAAATGGAAAAAACTAACATTATATTTCTTATAATAGATTCTTTTCGTTCTGATAAATTTTTTGGTAAAACAAAAAATATCATTAACCCTACGTTTGATAATTTAATTAATAATGGCTCTTATTTTTCTAACACTATAAGCTCTGCAGATGGAACAATTTTATCATGGTCAAGTCTTTTTACAGGAAAATTTCCATTTAAAACTGGTATAAGATCTTCAAAATTTAATCGTCTTTCTTCAGATACTACTACTTTTTTTCAAATACTAAAAAAAGAAAAATATCATTTTTATTCATATCTTCCAAAACTTTCTGAAACTATTGGCTTGTTTCCAAAATTTGAAAACGATGATAACTATTATGATTTTTACATGGGTTTAACAAATGGTCTTGGAGAAAAAATTCTTAATCAACTTAACAATAATCCTAAGGAACCATGGTTTTTCTTAATTCATTCAATGGATTTACATCCACCTGTAAATATTGATAAAAAATTTGATACTGTTGAATTTGGAGAAAATTATTATGAACGTAAAATTTCTGAGATGGATCCTTGGCTAAACAAAATATCTGAATCCATTGATTTTTCTAATACTATGTTAATTATTACTGCAGATCATGGATCTTATATAAAATCTATTTCACAAAATGGAAAAGAAATTGAAACTGGTGTTAACCCAAATACTGAAGCATTAATTTCAAAAATGAGTAAAAAAATTCCAAAATCATTACATCCTTTAAAAGATAAATTATTTTTTATTAGAGAAAAAATTGATAAACAAAAAAAATTAAAAAATCTAAAAGATTTTGAATTAAAACCACATGAAATGAGATCATTAATGTCGGGCAGAGCTGATGTGGATCATTTTGTTTTTGATGATAAAATAAAAGTTCCTTTATTATTTTTTGGTAAAAATGTTCCAAAAGCTAAAAAAATTTCACAACAGGTTAGAACAGTAGATATTTTTCCTACTATCTTTGAATTATTGGGAATAAAATTTAATGATGAAATTGATGGATCTAGTCTTACTAATTTAATAAATGGTATTGATGAAAATGAAAAAATTGCATATATTGAAAGTAATCCTCTTGTTTTAACGGAATCCAATGATGTAATAGGAATAAGGACTTCTAAATACAAATATTTTAGAGATAAAAACAATCCTGAAAATAGAGTTAATCTTTATGATCTGGAAAATGATCCATATGAAGATGTAAATATTAAATCTACAAATATTGATAAAATCAATGAATTTGAAAATATTTTATCCAATCTTCTAAAAGATTCTAAAAATAATTCTAACAATGATGATGAATTAAATTCTGAAGAAATTGAAAATGAACTCAGAAAATTAGGCTATGTTTGATTACTATTTCAATTAAATTGCTTTTTCATTATATAGATAAATACCTCACAAAATTGGACATAATTATTGAATTTAATTTTTATCACCATAGATGGAGCAAGATTAGATCGAATAATTAATGGAAATTTCTACAAAAAATTTATTGATAAGAGTACTTTTTTCTCTAAAACAATAACTTATGCTCCATACACAATTGCTGCAATGCATGCTGTTTTTAGTGGAACTTATGGTAATAAATCCGGAGTTAACAGTTATTGGTCTACTCCTGATTTCAAAAAAAATGAATACAAAACTCTTGTGAAATATTTGCATGATGCTGGTTATGTGACTCTGGGAGATTCTATAAATAAATTAATTTTACCTAAAAATGGATTTGATGAATTAACTATACATGATGAATTAAGTGATAATTTAACTGAGAGACACTTATCGTTACTTTCAAAAGTAAATGAATTAAAAAATAATGGTAAAAATTTTTTCCTTTATCTGCATTATAGTAATATTCATACTGGCATTATGGAAAAAGTTTTAAAAAAATATGATAATTTTAGTGAGGAATATTTTTCAAACAAAATTGAAAATGAAAGATTTTATGATACATTATTTGAGAATGCTGATAAATATTTAGAAGAAATTATTACAAAATGTGAAAATATTCATCTTACTGATGATACTTTAATCGTAGTAATTTCAGATCACGGAATAAGTATTGGTGAAAAAATGGGTGAACGAGCTTACGGTGTTTTTTGCTATGATTACACTTTAAACGCAACATCTGTATTTTATCATAATTCATTATCTAAAATTCATATAAAAAATCAAGTTCGTTCAATTGATATTCTTCCAACTATTTTAGACATTCTTAAAATTCCCATTGATGAAAATTATTTGAAATTTGATGGCCAGAGTCTTATACCTATTTTAAATGGTGAAAATCCACCTAGAATTGCTTTTTCCCAATCAGGAAATCCTTTGAATTCTGGTAAACCCCCAAAGGAACCAAATGTTTGGGCTGTAAGAACAGATGATTGGAAATTTATTTTTAATGTTCATGATGGCACAGAGGAACTCTATAATCTTCAAAATGATCCTAATGAATTAAATAATTTAATTGATATTGAACCTGAAATCTCTACAAAATTAAGATTAAAATTGAATGAATTAGAATCAAGATAATTAACATGTCAAAAAATGAATATTTGAATTACTGGAATACATTATACTCTAAACAAAATTATTTTGGTGAGGGACCTACAAAATTAGCTAAATTAGCAGAAAAATTGTTCAAAACGAATAATGTTCAAAAAATTCTTGAGGTTGGATGTGGTCAGGGAAGAGACGCAATATATTTTTCACAATTAGGATTAGATGTTTCTGCATTTGATATATCTGCTAATGCAATAAAATCCATTAATTCTGTTAAGGACAGAATAAATTTGAATAAATTATATCTATTTGAGCATAATGTATTGGAACCATTAAATTTTCCTGAACAACATTTTGATTTTATATATTCTAACCTAGCTTTACAATTTTTTGATTTAGAAAATTTATCTAAAATTTTAAAAAATCTTTCAAATGTAATGAAAAATAATTCCTCATTTTTATTATCTACTAAAAAAGAAGGTGACAAATATCATAAAACAGGTAAAAAAATTAATAATAATGCATATGAACATAAAGGAATAATTAGATATTTTTATCCAATAGATGATTTAAAATCTGTTCTCTCAGAGAAATTTGATATTCTAGAAATTAATTCTGATCGACATGAAAATATTGATTCTTCAGTAAGCGTATGGTGGAAAATTCTTTTAAAAAAAAATTAATTTATTGAAATTATCTCTTTTCGCGTACGACACTAATTATTGAATGAAGGATTGTTGCAGTTATCATGAAAACTGTTCCTAAAATAATTCCTCCTCCTGCAATGATCACAATATTTGTAACTAATTCTTTATATTCACTGTAAATTTGTAAAGCCCAAATACTAAAAATTATTCCTATGCATAGAAAAATAAATCCTGGAATACCATAAAATGTTAGAGGTCGTTCAATTGCAACATATTTCAAAGTGCTGAATATTACAGATGTTCCATGAGATACTGGATTGTGAGTTGAAGTATCGCCTTCATACAAAATTGTAATGGGAACTTCTGTAATTTTATAACCTGATCTTTGTGTTTTAATTAAAATTTCTGTAGATATTCCCATGCCTATTTCTGTAGGTCTAATATTTTCTAAAATTTTCTTATTATATGCTCTAAACCCACTTTGTGAATCAGTAATTTTTGTTCCTCCTGTAATGTTTGTTAATTTAGTAATTGTTTGTATTCCAATTTTTCTATATTTTGGTATTTCTTGATTAGTATTTAAAAATCTAGATCCAATAACAACATCTGCAATATTTTTTTTAATGGGTTCTAAGATTGTACTAATGTCCTCTATTCTATGTTGACCATCCGCATCAAATGTAACTAAAACATCTGCATTTACTTCATGTGCTTTTAAAAAAATACTTTTTATTGCAGATCCATATCCTAAATTTTTTTTATGTTGAATTACAATTGCATCTAATTCTTCAGCTATTTTTGCTGTAAGATCATTTGATCCATCATCACATACAATGACATGTTGAGAAATTTTTTTCAATTTAATTAGAATTCCAGCTATATTTTTCTCTTCGTTAAAAGCGGGTATTCCTATAACTATTTTCATATGTTCAGTTTTACTAATGACCTTTTAAAGTTGTAGTAGAAATTTTATTCCTCTAGTTTAGATTTAATAAAATCTATTGATTTTACAGGAGTTGGATCTATTTCTGATATCACTGCCTTGTAAATTGAAGTATAGTCTAATAGATAAATTAAATGCATTAATTTAGATAAAATATTGCCCTTTATTGATAATACTTCTTTGTATTCTATTTTATTAGTATCAAAATAATTTTTAATAATTTTCCATCTCTCTTTTGTTTTTATATTATCATCATCACCTTGTAATAATATCGGAAAAACATTTGATTTATTTTCCCATGCTACTATTCCATTATGTGAAGTTTCTACTATGTCTTCTATCATTGTATGCATTTTTGCATTTTCCTGTAATGAATTTTTAAATCTAATTCCTGCAGCTTGTAATCCCCATGGATAATAAATTAAAGGAATTCCTGAAATTTCTTTCGCTAAATTTAGTGCTTGATTAGAATTAGTTAGATTATTTGATGATATTTGATTTTCTAATTGTTTCATTTTTTCTAATGATTCCATTACTTCTTCTTTTTTAATCGGAATAATGAATTCTAATATTTTTAACATTGAATAGATGAAACTTACCAAAGAGGCTCTAGGTGAATTGTATTCTTTAATTTTTCTGTATTCTATTTTATTTTCTTTACAAATTTTTTCAATTTTACCCCCCGCAGAAACTGCAATTAAATTATAATCTAAATTTTTAGTTTGATTTAAAATAGATAATGATTCTGTTGTATTTCCTGAAACACTTGTAACGACCACTAAGGAATTTTTATCCACTGTTTTTGGTAAATTATATCCTTTTACCACTGTAACATACAATTTTGTTTGTGATAAAATTGCTGAAAAAATATCTCCAATAGATCCTGATCCGCCCATTCCTGCAAAAATTATGTGATCTATATTTTCATATTTTAATGATTCCAAATTTTTTGCATATGTGTTTTTAGCAATTTTTGACCATTTGTCATAAACTATGTACATCTCTTTTTTATCCACTTTTTTAAGGTCTGATTTTGTAACCAATGGAAATACACTATTTTTTTAGAATATAATGTTTAAAGAATAATTATTTTAAAAATTATAAATTTCTCTCTTTTTTGATTATTTCGTTAAAATAAGGGAAATAAGTACAAAAATTATGAGTAATCCAATAAAAGTTAATTCTTCTCTTAGAACAGTTGAATGGAAAAATAATAAAGTGATAATGATTGAACAAACAAAGCTTCCAACTGAGTTAATTTTTGTAAAATATGATGATTTTAACCAAGTTGCAAATGCCATCAAAACTTTGATAGTTAGAGGTGCTCCAGCAATTGGAGTATCTGGTGCTTTTGGATTGGGGTTGGCTGTTTTACAAAGTAAAGCAACAACAAAAGATGATTTATTATCTGATTTAGAAGATGCAAAAAAAATTCTATTTGCAACAAGACCAACTGCTGTAAATTTGGGTTGGGGATTAGAAAAAATAATGAACGTTGCAAAGACTGGAGAAACAGTAGAACAAATTAGAGAACTAGTAATTTCTACTGCTAAAAAAATGGCTGATGAAGATATTGAGATTAATAAAAAGATGGGCAATAATGGTTCAGTTCTTTTTGATGATAATGATACTATAATGACTCATTGTAATGCCGGAGCACTAGCAACTGTTGCATATGGAACTGCATTAGGTGTAATTAGAGCAACTAGGGAGAGTGGAAAAAATGTCAAGGTAATTGCTACTGAAACAAGACCAATCCAACAAGGTTCTCGTTTAACTGCTTTTGAGTTAAAACATGATGGGTTTGATGTTAGTTTGATTCCTGATACTGCTGTGGGATATTCTATGGCAAATGGATTGGTAAACAAAGTTGTAGTAGGTGCAGATAGAATCGTAAAGACTGGTCATGTCTTTAACAAAATTGGAACATATCAAGTAGCAACAATGGCAAAACAGCATGGAATCCCATTTTATGTTGCAGCACCATTATCTACAATTGATATGGAGACAAAATCTGATGATGTAATAATTGAGATGAGAAACGGAAGTGAAGTTACTGGAATTGGTGATAAAAAGACTGCACCTGATGATATTGGTGTTATTAATCCTGCATTTGATATGACTCCTCCTGAATTAATTACAGGAATTATTACTGAAAAAGGTGTGGTTACAGCTCCATATGGTGAATCCATTCCAAAATTATTTGAAGCTAATAATTAGAAAGTTTTTATTGTTTTTCAAACTTCCGTATAAAATATGAGTACTGTTTCTGCACAAGCAATTGAGGATTCACTTAAACAATGTATGGATCCTGAAGTTCCTCTAAATATTGTAGAAATGGGATTAATCTATGGAATTAATGTTAAAGAAAATAATGATGTTGATATTAAAATGACAATGACTACACAAGGATGCCCTCTACATGAGACTTTGGTTGCAGATGCAACAAGATTTGCTAAAAAAGTTCCTGGAGTAAATAATGTCAATATTGAAATTGTGTGGGAACCTGCATGGTCAATGGATAAAATGACTGAGGAAGGAAAACTCAAAATCAAAGAAATGGGTGCTGCTGGACTGAACACTCCTGCACCAATTAACTATGAAACAGCATTACCTCAGGGAGTTGGAAAACTGGTGCAACAAGAAGATGGTTCTATGGTATTAGCTAATGAACATGATCAAGGATTTATGGTAAATCAGGCAATTGTTGACTTTTGGAAATCTTGTAACGGTCAACGTAAAGTTACAGATTTGGTAGAAGTATTTGCACAACAAACAGGATTACAACGAAATCAAGTTGAAAAAGAAGTAATGCAGTTATTACAGCAATTACGTGATGGTGGATTAATTGCAATTGCAGGTCACCCTGATACGCCCAATGTTGAATTTAAAAAATAATTTTTAAAAAATATAATTTGAATTTGCACCATCAAAATTTATTGTAACTCCTGTTAGGTATTTTACATTATTTTCAATTATACCTTTAACAAAATTTCCAATCTCTTCTGGATCTCCTAATCTTTTCATGGGTAATGTTTTTTCAAATTCTTTTACATTTTTTATTAATTCTTGAGTTCTATCTGTGTTGATAGGACCTGGTGCAATGTTAATACAACTAATGTTTCTTTGAGCGTATTCTTTGCTTAATACCTTGAAAACTTCTGAGAATGACGCACGATACGCTGATGATATTATCAATTTTACATTTGGTTCTTTTATCACATTTGAACTAATCAAAAAGATATACCCTCCATCATTAATTTTGATTTTTTGTAAAATAATACAAAACCCTACAAATAATTGATTGTGATATTTTCTCCAATCTTCTTCAGTAATGGTCAAAAATGGTTTTGGTTCAGGACCTCCTGTATTGAGAATTAAAATATCTGTTTGATTATGTATTTCTAAAAATTTTTTTACACTATCTAAATTTGATGTATCAATATCATTTTTAGATGCTGCAAAAACATCAATTTCAATTGATCTCAATGAATTTGCAATTGCCTTACCAATTCCACGTGAGCCTCCTAAAACAATTGCTTTAGTCATGTAGAACAATAAAATCTGACATAATTAAATTTCTTTATTTGATAAATTAATTAAGTTATCTTTTTTCTAGAATTGGAAATATATAAAATCATTTGGTGTGGTATCAAAAAATAATAAAATTAACAAAATTGGGATAACTAATGCTAAAATCCAATACCTTAATCTTAGATTTGCAATTGTTTCTTTCATATTTTTTTTATATGATATGAAATTAATTATTATAAATAAACACATTATTGTAATTGTAAGTTTATGGACTAAAATAAATTCAATTGTATTCACAACTTCAAAATCCCATATTATGTATTTTGTTAATGAATACATCATAGCATCTGTATCTTTTACACGAAATGCAATCCATGCTAAAAATACAAAGTATTGAGTAACAAATATTGATATGATTTTTCCACTC